>OLQE01000511.1_pt1 | contig 30218 bp, 23 predicted proteins | sample 1643161 | NCBI WGS metagenome assembly OLQE01 (sample SAMEA3136650, study PRJEB25190) | human gut metagenome | reverse complement strand
ACCGTAAACTCCGCCAGATAGCTCCCCCGAAGTGTTCCATCTTCCCGTACCATATATTTAAAGCTGATCAGGCTTGCCATGGATGCAATCAGTGTGCCAAGTCCGCCAAGATTTGTTCCGATAATCAGCGCCTGATACTGATCCGTAAAACCAGAGAGCAGAATCGCTGCCGGTACATTGCTCATGACCTGGCTCGCAAATACCGCGGTCAGTACTTCCCGCCCCTGCATCGCCCGCTGTAAAAAGCTGCTGAATGCCGGAATTCTCCCCAGATTGCCGATAAAAATGAACAGCGCCGTAAACGTACCAAGCAGCGAATAATCTACCTTGCGCAGGATCTCCCGTTTCCAGATCAGCCCATACAAAAGTACCAGCACAAACGGTATCTGCCAGACCAGAATACGGCCAACTGCCAGAAGGCTGATCCCGAACAGCATCCCCCATGCCATCAGTGCTTTTGTATCCGTTGCCATCCAACCCCCGCTTGTTTCTTCCGGCTTCCAGACCTTCCCGGACTCTGTATTGTCCTGCCGCTCTTCTGCGGACTCTCTTTGCATCAAAAAGGGCAGCCAGATCCAGAGCAGCAGCAATGCCAGTGATATCAAGCTGTACGGAAGCATCAGGCGAAAAAAAGAGCTTATATTCATTCCTGCCCTTCCATACAGATACAAATTCTGTGGATTGCCAATCGGTGTGAGCATACTTCCCAGATTCGCCGCGACTGTCTGCATCACAACGCACTTCAGCATCCATTTTTTTCGATCTGCCTCAGAAAACTGCTTCATGATGATGAGCGCCAGCGGCACAAAAGTAATCAGCGCCACATCATTCGTAATCAGCATTGAAAGGAAAAAGCAAAGCAGCACAAGAATGGTCACAATTCCACCAACACCTGCCACATGTGCAAGCAACCCCTTTGCCATCCGGTCAAAAACCCCGATCTGCTGCAAGCCTGCCACAATCGTCATCAGGCAGAACAGAATTCCCAGCGTCCGGAAGTCAATATAAGCCAGATATCCCGCATCCGGCCGCACAAAAAACACAGAAAGCAGTGCCAGTACGACTGCGATTGACAGCACCGCTTCTTTTTTACAGAATTGAATCATCGATTTCATTTTTCTCTCATCCCTCCAAATTCTTGTATGGTAGCCCTCCTATCGGTTCTACCTGAACAGTCTTTGTTACAGCATACCATATCCACTGAAAAATTTCCAATAAGCAAAAAGCGCTGCCGCTTCCCTTCCGGGTCGCCACAGCGCTCCTCTTTTAATTTTCTTCGGAATACCCCTCGATATCCTTTCTCAGCAATTCCATTGTTCCGGCAAGATCACGCGCCTCTATACAGCAACAGATCTCTCGGTGCGGAGTGCCGTTTACGGAATCAACCATGCTGCTCCAGCTATTCCAGCGCTGCTGCGCGTAGGTCCGCTGCAGGATACCCATGCAGTCCTTTAAAAGTTTCATCAACACCTTATTACCAGAGAAGGATGCCAGCAGAAGGTGAAACTCCTCGTTGTCCTCCCATACCTCCCAGACATCCGTGTTTTGCTTGGCCTCTGCCTGCTTGACCTGCTTTTTCAGCTGATGCAGCTCCTCCCCGGATATGTGGTCAAAGGAAAGCTTCAGGGCCTCTGTCTCCAAAAGCATCCGCATCTGCTTCGCATCGCGTGCGTCCTTTTCTGTCATCCGCACGACACGATATCCAAAACGCGGGACATTGATCAGCACATCTTCACTGCAAAGCTTGATCAGCGCCTCCCGCACCGGCGCTTTACTGACACCGAGCAGCTCCATGAGCTTCTTCTCAGTCAGTACCATCTCTTCTTCTGTCGCATTTTTGATAATCAGCTCCAAAATCTGATCATGCACCCGGTCAGTCAGGGACACCTGTCTTGCCGGGATAAATTCTGTCAACACACGATTCATACTTTCCCCATCCTGTTCTACACGGTCTCGCATCCCATACGAAAAGGATGCCTTTTTTTCATCATAACATGCTCATTTCATTCTGTCCAGCAGTGCAAGCACATCTTCCTTTGCCATGGGATAAAATGCGCCACAGGTCTGTGTCCCATGATTTGTCACTAAATCTGCGATCTCCTCAAATTTCTCCGTATCAATGCCAGCCTCCTTTAAGGTAAGCGGCAGTCCTACCCCGTGGATCAGGTCACGCAATCTGCGGATACCCTCAAGTGCCGTATCCTTCGGATTTTCAAAATTCATCTCGACGTTCCAGACACGTACCGCGTATTGCACGAGCTTCGGCAGACACTCTTCCTTGTCGCAGAGATATTCCATCCACGCCGGTGTCGAAATCGCAAGGCCTGCGCCGTGTGCAATGTCATAGAATCCGCTGATCTGATGCTCTAATACATGATTGAACCAGTCCTGCTCGCGTCCGCAGCCGGTCATATCGTTCTGCGCCCAGGTACCGCAGAGCATGATCTCAGAACGCGCTGCGTAATCGTCCGGATGCGCCAGTGCGATCGGCAGGTTGTGAATGACCGTCTTGATGATCGCCTCGGTCACGCGGTCAGTCATCTCGACATTCGGTGTCCGGGAGAAATAGCGCTCCATCGCATGGGACATCATATCCATGCAGCCACAGGCCGTCTGGTACGACGGCAGTGTGTAGGTCAGCTCCGGATTCATAATGGAAAATACCGGACGCATCAGCGGTGAGCCAAAGCCGGTCTTCATCGGGATCGTCTCATCGGATACGATACAGCTGTCGCTCTCCTCACTTCCGGCTGCCGGAAGCGTCAGGATCGTCGCAACCGGAACCCGTTCGGTACCCGGACGTACCTTGCAGGAAATCAAATCCCACACATCCCCATCATAATAAACGCCAAAGCCCATCGACTTACACGTATCAATGACACTCCCTCCGCCGACAGCCAGCAGAAAATCGATCTTTTCTTTCCTGCAGATCTCGATACCCTTGCGCACGAGCGAGACACGCGGGTTTGGGACGACACCCGGAAGCTCTGTAAACCATAGTCCCGCATCTGTCAGAGACTTCACCACACGGTCATACAGTCCGCTTCTCTTAATCGAAGAACCGCCATAGACAAAGAGTACGCGGGTCGCGCCATATGCTTTCAGTTCTTCGCCAACCTTCGCCTCCGTTCCTTTTCCAAAAATCATCTTCGTCGCACACTGAAACTCAAAATTTACCATTTCTGTCACTCCTTTTCTTCTCTCATCCTGTCAAATCCGGCATTCGTATGTCATGCTGCTCATGGGTGGATTCGCGTCACTACTTGCAGAATCACAGGATCAGTAAAAATTCTACCGCAAACTGAACGCTTACAATATAATCAATTCTTTCGGACTCGTTGCCAGATCCTCAAATCCGTCTTCCCGGACCACGATCATATCCTCGATCCGCACACCAAAGCGTCCTTTTAAATAAATGCCCGGCTCTACTGTGATCACAATGCCCGGAATCAGTTTTTCTGTGCAGACCTCGTTAAAGCGCGGATTCTCATGCACCTCCACACCGACACTGTGCCCCAAACCATGAGAAAAGCAGCCACGATATCCCTGTTCATAAATATAATCCCGCGCTGCCGCATCGACCTCTTTGCAGATCGCTCCCGGACGGATCTTGTCAAATGCGCGTTTCTGCGCCTCTTTTACCGTCTCGTATACCTTCCTCTGCTCATCGGATACATGACCAACTGCAACGGTTCGTGTCATATCTGCCAGATAACCGCCATACACCGCGCCAAAATCCATCGTCACAAAATCACCGTTCCGGATCATCCGATTCGTCGCAAATCCATGCGGCAATGAACTGTTCTCACCTGACGCCACGATAAAGTTAAAATTCCGGTCATCTGATCCAAGTTGTGTCAGCATCACGCCGATTTCCCTTGAGACATCCAGCTCGGTCAATCCCGGACGGATAAAGCCACAAATATGAGAAAATACATGATCCGTGATCTGCTGTGCCTTCCGATGGCAAGCGATCTCTTCCTCATCCTCCTCCATGCGGAGCGTCTCGATCAGCTTATGCAGCTTCAAAGAAATATCAATCTGCACCGGATACAATACCGTGGTCATTGCTATATGCTCTTCCAGCGAAGTCAGTCCGGAATGAATGCTTAACGTCCTCACGCCCTCTTCCAGCAGCAAACCTCGAATCTGCTCATACAGTGCTGTTTCTTCTATTACAATACAGTTCTTTACCTTCTTTTCAGCATCCTCAAAATATCGAAAATCTATGATAAGCCACGCATGCTTCTTCGTGACGACTACCGTACCGGCAGATGAACGCATTCCCGTCAGATAGAACCGGTTCGACGGATCACGGAAAATCGCCGCCTCCATTCTATCCGGCATCGCCTTTTGAAGTCGTTTAATTTTATCCATCTGTCCGTTCCTCCCTTTCTCATTTGATACCAATTTCCATTCACGTCTTATCATTTTACAACGTTTCAGCCATTCACCACTCACTAAGGTAAGTCAATCCTGACAGCAGCATCTCACAGTTGGTTCTTCAACAGCTCATAATAGCACTTCGCCGCATCCTGCACATCTTTGATATACGCCGACTCATTGTCCCCGTGCACACCGCGTCCCTGCTCCGGTGCCGCATGCATCGGCGAAAAGCGCAGCACCTGATCGGTCACATCGAGAAAATGTCGGGAATCTGTTCCGCCGCCCAGTACGAACGGAATGATCGGAAGACCCGGATACGTCTGCTCTACGCTTCGCTTCATCGCCAGATATTCTTCGGTATCCATCCGACTCTCTGGAGCCGCATCCACGCCATCCACCAGTTCACAGATCAGATCGTGGTTTTCCGCGAGTGCCTGCAGCTTCTTTGTCACTGCCTGCTCTCCTTCCACGGACGCTACGCGCACATTTGCCGCGAGGACTGCCTTTTTCGGCATGACATTCATCGCCGTACCGCCCTCGATCATCGTAAATGCGATCGTACCGCCGAGCAGGTTACGCGCCTCCGGCGTCAGCTGATAAAGTGTTGGATAGGGTGCATCCTCTGCCACCGCCTTTTTCAGCTGTTCTGCCTTTTCGCCCTCGCTGTAAGCTGCGATTGCTTTTAGCATCGCACGGTTGCCATCGCTCAGTTTCCGGATAAAGAGGTCTTCCTTCTCGACGTCATGTATCAGCTCTGCCAGACGCACGATCGCCGAATTTGGCTGCGGGTTCGCCGCATGGCCGCCGGAAGAAAACGCGGTGAAACGATATTCCAGCGAGCCTTTTTCCGAGATTCCGAACAGCGCCGCACGGCCATCGACCAATCCCATAAAATTCTCACAGATCGTACCGCCCTCATCGAATACCATTGCAAAATGGATGCCCATTTTTTTCAACCATGCCGCCGCCTTGGTAGTCGTCTGACCACCAATTTCCTCGTCACAGGACAGATACAGCCAGATCTCCCGCTCCGGCTTCCAGCCCTCCTTCAACAGTTCATCCAATGCTGAAAGCAACGCACAGTGCGGTCCCTTCATATCCTGACTGCCTCGTCCCCAAATGCAGCCGTCTACAATCGCCCCGGAAAATGGCGGATACTTCCACGCAGCCTCATCGACCGGTACGACATCCATATGACCGGTGAAGAGCACCGGCCTCTTTTTCTTCGGATCCGTCCCCTCAATGCGCAGCAACAGCGCCTCGCCGATTGCGATCCGCTCCGCACTTCCAAACAGGTGCAAAAACTCCTGCGCCAGATATTCCTTATAGCGCCCGATCTCATAGAGCGCCTCATTGCCTTTTCCGCTCACCGTCGGTATCTGTACCATCCCGGAGAGCCGTTCTGCCGTTCGTTCAAACATGACTTCCTCCTGTTCTGTCAGCCCTTCAGTCCACTGACTGCAATACCTTCTACGAAGAACCGCTGTGCGAAGCAGTACAGTACCAGCAGCGGCAGCATGGAAATCAGTGCTCCAGCCAGCGCCGGTCCAGTCTCCCTGACGCCCTCGCCAACGAACATGGCCAGTCCGGCTGAGAGTGTACGCATCTTCGTAGAGTTTGTCATCATCATTGGGTAAATCAGATCGTTCCAGTTTGAAGTCAGGCAGAAAATGAAGAATGTCACAAATGCCGGCTTACACAGCGGGAACATGATCTTCCAGTAAATTCCAAACTCATGCATACCATCTACACGTGCCGCCTCTTCCAGTTCTTTCGGTAAACCCATGTAGAACGATTTCATAAAGTACATTCCATAGGCTGACGCGATACGCGGAAGAATCAGACCCACATATGTATTTAAAATATGGAATATATGTAACTCCAGATACAACGGAATCATGATGATCTGGAACGGAATCAACATCGTCAGCAATACGATATTGAAAATAATCTCTTTTCCTTTAAACTCCAGTCTTGCAAATGCATAGCCTGCAAGTGAGTCCAGCATGGCAGAGCTGACCGAAACAGCTCCTGCAAAAATGATTGTATTTTTAATATAACTTGCAAGCGGAATTCTTGACCATACTTTGATATAGTTCTTGATCGTCCATGCCTTTGGCCAAATTGTCGGTGGCCATTTGATGATATCCTTCTGAAGCTTGAAGGTACTCAAAATCAGCCACACAAACGGAAATACAATCAAAAATAGTACAAACAGACACAAAACTATGCGGATCGCGCCATATATTTTCAGCTTTTTCTTCTGTCTCATTGATTCGCCCTCCTTACATGTTCTGTGCAGTTTTACGATCCAAATAACGCTTGAATACCAGAATAATCACTGCAATTATAATAAACAATTCCACACACATCGCTGAAGCATAACCCAGATCATACGGATCCGAGAAACCTCTGCTGTAAATATACTGTACCATTGTCTCGGTCTTATAAAGCGGTCCTCCGCCAGTCGTGACATATACAACATCAAATACCTGAAATGCTCCGATGATCGTCGTAAGCAATGTAAAGCTGATCGTCGGCATCAGATTCGGAATGGTAATATAAAAAAACTGCTGAATTTTATTTGCACCGTCAATTTCCGATGCCTCAAAATAAGTATTTGGAATATCGTTGATTCCGGCTACCAGAATAATGAGCGTCTTTCCAAACGCTTTCCATACAGAAATAAAGATAATGACCGGCATCGCAAACCGCTCATCGCTGAACAACGCAATCGGCTCACCTGTAAATTTACTGATGACATACGGGATATAACCTACGGTAGAATTTAACATCAGACCGAACAGAATACCAATGGCGGTAAAGGAACAAAGCACCGGCACATAAAATACCGAACGGCAGAGCTTGTTGAAAAAGGTCGGCTTGTACAGCCAGTATGCCAGAATCAACGCTACTAATAGCTGCACCGGCACAGAAATGATTACATAGTAAAACGTATTTTTAAATGCATTCCAGACACGTGCATCCGACAGTGTCCGTTTAAAATTGTCAAGTCCAATCATATCCGGCCACGCCAGAAAGATATCCAGATTTGTCAGACTGATGATAAAGGATACGAGCAGCGGTATAATTGTAAAAATAAATAATACCGATACTCCCGGTAAAATGAACAGATATCCCACTCTGTCTTTATTCGTCCATTTTGCAATAAACCTTTTGACCGGACTGCTTTTTTCCATGGTAAGACTCCCTTCTCCTGTATGCTGATGCAAAATGCCTCCGGGAAGGACCGGTAATACGGCTACCCGGAGGCATTCCTTAAATCACATCATTCCCTGATGTCTGTTTCTATCTGCTCTTACTTATTCAGAATATCCTGTACAACATCATTGTACTTATCCAGCGTCTCCTGAATGTCAGCGCCTGCAAAGATTTCCTGCATTGCCGGGTAAAGGGCATCAGATGATATCTGGCTTACGCCGTGCTTCTTCTGCTCGATGTGTCCATAAGTCAGTGGCTCAGAAAGTGCGGAAGTAAGCGGATCGTCTGCAAAATTCTTCTGTGCAGAAATCAAATATGCCGGTGTACCACACTCCTTTGTCCACTTTGTGCAGATTTCTTCAGAGTTCCAGTAGTTCACAAATTTGTAAACCAGTTCCTTGTGCTCATCGGAAGTGGTAGATGGAATAGAGAAGCCTACCGGAATAACTGCTGCATCCTGCTTGATACCGGTGCATGCCGGAACAGCCTTTACACCAAAGTTGATCTCATTCTCTCTTAAACCATTGATGATCCACGGTCCGTTGATGAACTGTCCAAGCTGTCCGCAAATATAAGTATTATCATCCGTATCCTGCGGAGAGCATGCATACAGCTCCTTCAGAGCCTCAAATGCCTTTACATTTTCCGCAGAATTGAATGCTGCCTGTGTCTCATCCTCATTGGTGTAATGTCCACCATATGCATACATGGTATACTGTGCCGGAACGTTATTATCGGTCGGAATACAGAATCCATACTGGTTCTTACTTTTATCCGTCAAAAGCTTCGCATTTTCAATGATCTCCTCAAAGGTCTCAGGCGGATTTTCCGGATCCAGACCCGCTTCCTCATACAGATCCTTGTCCCAGTAGAAATAATGGGATACCATCTGCATCGGGATACCTACGCACAGATCATCATAGTACAAAAGATCTACGACGTTCTGATCGAAGTCATCCTTATTTACTTCTGGAAGATCATAGAAATCACTTACATCCTGGAAGCTACCCGCATTTACATACGGAACATAGTATCCGGAAGAGCAAAGCACAAAGTCCGGTGCATTTCCCGCTGCGATCGCTGCTGGAAGCTTCTCATTAAAAGTCGCCCACGGCATTACATCCATCTCAATCGTGATGTTCCACTCATTTGTCTCATTGAAATCATCTACGATCTGCTGCAAAACTTCTCCATCTGTACTGGTAAATCCGTTCCAGAATGTCAGGGTAGTCGGCTCATATTCTTTCTCCTCTGCCGCTGCGCCAATTCCGGTAAGTAAACTCATCGTCATCGGAATTGCCAAACTAAGTGATACTACCTTTCTCCAATTCTTCATGTCTTTCTTCCTTTCTTTTTCTTTTTTATACGCAAGGCTTCTCGTCCTTTTTGTATTCCCCCGCCAGTTGTTCTGTAAAGACTTATTTTTATCTTGTGTTTGCCAGTTATATTCTTTATTGTCTGATATATATTGATATTAATTATATATTATACTTTTTCTTCTATATATTTAAAATTATATCAGATACTTCTTGCTGCCTCTACCACCCAGCGAATCCGCTCCCAGTCGAGCTTGGAATCGATCGTACAGTCACCGCCGAGCATCAGGCCGATCTTTCCATGGTTCAGGATCAGGTTCTTTGTGTACTCCTGCAGCTCTTCTTTCGTACCGGTGTAAATGATGCCCTGCTGTGTGTGCTCATCCCAGTGCGTCTCGAATCCGCCAAGGCTCGTTCTGCCATGTACGAAGTAGCGTCCTGCATCCAGTGACAGTCCCTCTACGAATACCGCCCAGTTGACAACCTTGGCCGGGTAATCTTCCCAGATCGCGAGCTGGTTGCGGTTTCCTGCCCAGCCGCACATGTGCAGCATATTGTTGTCGGAGTAGCGGTTCGCATGCTCCAGTACATACAGATCACTCGGTGTGATCGTCGCACGGTACTCTTCCGGTGTGAAGCGGTCATACTCACCGCCCTGTACACAGTAGTAAACTCCGTCGCAGCCAGCCTCTGTAATCAGCAGCTCTGCCAGCAGTGCGTTGGACTGTGCAATGACATCCAGTGCTTTCATCACTGCAGTGCGGTCGGTGCGGATATACTCCATCACCTGGTCGTCACTGATACCGATCGCATCTGCGCCAAAACGCAGAGAGGAGAACGGTGCAAATACGTTATAGAATACACAGCGCTCTTTTCCAATATCGTCCACGATCGCTTTTGCACGCTCAACCTGCTCACGAATAAACGGATGATCTGCGGTCAGCGGCTTCAGAGTCGTCCAGTCCTCTGCCTTCTCGATCTTCGGCAACGGGTACGGAAAGTAATTATCGCACATGATCTTTACAAAATCCAAATCTGTCTCGCGATAGTATTTCAGATGTGCCTGAACGCACGCATCTCCGACTGCTTCCTCTCCGCCAAAGTGAAACCAGAAGCCTACCGGCACATGATCCACTTCCTTTTTGTTCATTGCATTTAATACTCGGGTTCTCTTATCCATTTTTTTCATCCTCCTGTTGTGTTTTATCGCTTCGTACAGGGGATTTTATGATATCCTGCACGACCAATTCTACTGTTTTTGCCTTGTGCACTTGTAACTGTATGTGACTGTAAATTCTCTTTCCATTCTGAGCACCAGCCTTTTTATATTGCCTGCAGTCACATTCGCTATTTCATCTAAATTGCGCTTTTAACCTGTCATGTATTTACAATCCAATTCATTTCTGTGATGTATTTCTGTTTACATCTCACCGACACACCATCATATCCAGAATCACGCGATCCGTATCTGCCATGCCGCGGTTACCCAGTTCTCCCAGATTCCGGATGCTGTTTTCCACATCCGCTCGGACAATTCCGTCCAGTTCTCCGGCACCCAAATCCCGAAGTGCCAGAAGAGAGCACTGGTATGCGCTGGAGATGACCGTTGCGATCTTCAATGCACACCCCGCCTTTGCCCCGTCACAGATGATACCGGACACATCGGCAATCATATTGTTGATCGCACTTCGGATCTGGGAAAGTCCGCCGCCCTGCAGATAAGTCAGTGCGCAGCCGACTCCGATTGAAGACCCCATACCGCAACCGCACAATGGAGAAAGCTTTCCAATAAACTGTTTCACATGAATCGTAATCAGACAGCTCAGTGCAAGTGACCGATACAACATTTCCTCATCCGCCTTCAGGGAAAGAACCGCTGCGATCACCGGAAGCGTCGCTGTGATTCCCTGATTGCCGCTGCCGCAGATCGTCATGACTGCCTTCGTGCCGCCCGACATCCGGACATCCGCCGCTGCCGCCGCCGTGGCAACTATGTAGTTCTGCATGTCATCCGCTTTGTTTTCTGCGCGGATACTGTCATAAATATTTTTCCCCACACCGAGGCCATACTGCTTTGTCAGGCCTTCCTGTGAGATCGACCAGTTCATCCGAATTGCATCATCCAGAAAATAAAGCTTTTCGACCGGAATCTCCGTGATCATCTGATAAATTCCATCCACGCTCAGTCCACTCTTGTCGCACTCTGACTCCTCGATCTCCCCACAGCTACTGCGATCATAGATGTCCTGCTCTCCGTGAGTGATCTTCGTAATATTCGTATGACTGTCCTCAATGATGACCGACGCATGATCGTCTGCCGTACTGAGCAACACTTCGATATAAAGCTTCTTCAGCGTATCCTTCTGAATGACCTCCACACCTGCCTTTGCAAATTCCTCTGCCTGATGAATCTGCTCCGGTGTCACTCCATCGAGCACCTCAAGGATCGCATCACTGTTGCCTCCAATGATTCCGAGTGCTGCAGCCATCTCCAGTCCGACCATCTTCGTTCCCGGAATCCCGACACCCATCGCGTTCTTCAAAATATTCCGGCTGACCAGAATCTTTGCGCGATCCGGAATCGCTCCCAGCACCGCTCTCGCCTTCGCTGCTGCATATGCAATCGCTACCGGTTCCGTACATCCAAGCGCCGGCACAAGCTCCTGTTTTAATATCTGAAGCATTTCTTCCTGTGTCATTCTATTTCTCCATTCTTCTGCATTCACCCGCTGCTGCTTCTTCTGCTGCTTTTGTCATGCACTTTTTGATCGTATTTCTTTGACCGTATTTCAGATATTATCTCTGATATTTTTCTTTTCTTATTACTAATCATATCAGTGATGTCATCAATATACATCCATACTCTGAAATTTGCAAGTAATTTCCATGAATTTATTCTATTTTGTCCTTTTAGCTAAAAGCATACGGCTGATTTTGTGGAGAATTGTCAAAACATATGTTTCTTTCCTGTCACACCACATGATTCTCCGTGTGTCTGAAGCATGAGAATGCTAAACAGTTCCGCTAAAAAAAGACGGGCATCGCCAAACCAGCGATGCCCATCTTTTTTTACTGTATTATCTGCCCAGATGCCAGATGTCGCGGTCATATTCCGCAATCGTACGGTCACTGGAGAAAAATCCTGCCTTTGCAATATTGACAAGGCACTTGCGCCGCCAGCCAAGCGGATCGCAGGCGTAGTCGCCAAGCGCCTGTCCCTTGCGCACCACATAGGCGTTAAAGTCCGGCAGGGTCTGGAACCAATCCTTGTGGATCAGCTCATTCTGCAGACGTCTGAGATTTTCCTCATGCCCTGCGGCCAGCATCTGCGGACCGGTCAGGAAATCCACAGCACGGCGAATGTTTGGATCACCCTCATACCACTGAGAAGCAATGTAGTCCCCGGCTTCATAGCGATGGATGACCTGATCAGAGCTCTGACCGAAGATATAGACATTCTCCTGTCCGACCTGCTGGCTGATCTCGACATTCGCGCCGTCCATTGTGCCAAGCGTCAGCGCGCCGTTAAGCATAAATTTCATGTTGCCGGTACCTGATGCTTCCTTGGAAGCAAGGCTGATCTGCTCGGACAGATCGCACGCCGGGATCAGCTTTTCCGCTGCTGTCACATTGTAGTTCTCAACAAACACGACCTGCAGCCACTTGGAGACCTCAGGATCCTGCGCAATGACCCTAGATAAGGTAAGCAGTGCATGAATGATATCCTTGGCGATGATATACGCCGGTGCCGCCTTTGCGCCGAAGATGCTGACCAGCGGTACGGCAGGCAGATGCCCCGCCTTGATTTCATAATACTGATGAATCAGGTAGAGCAGGTTCAGCTGCTGACGCTTGTACTCATGCAGACGTTTGGACTGAATATCAAACACTGCCTGTGTGTTTACTGAAACATTCTGTGTGTGCAGCAGCCAGTCTGCCAGTGCCTGCTTATTTGCAGTTTTTACAGCTGTCAGCTCATTCAGCACGTCCTCATCCCTGGCAAACGCCAGCAGCTTTTCCAGCTCTGAGGCATCCTTGCGAAAACCTGAGCCGATGTGCTTTTCCAGCACCTGCGTCAAACGCGGGTCACATTCCAGCAGCCAGCGGCGGAATGTAATGCCGTTGGTCTTATTGTTGAACTTTTCCGGATAGAGCATATAGAAACCGTGCAGCTCGGAATTTTTGAGGATCTCCGTGTGCAGTGCCGCCACTCCGTTGGTGGAGTGAGTAAAATGGATATCCATGTGCGCCATATGCACCCGTCCGTCCCTGTCGATAATCGCAAGGCTCTCGTTCTCGGTGCGGGTGCGCGCCAGCTCATCCAGCTTTTCAATAATCGGCATCAGCTGCGGCACAACCACATCCAGATAAGCGCGCGGCCACTTTTCCAGTGCCTCCGCCAGAATCGTGTGGTTGGTATAAGCGCAGGTCCTGGTGACGATCTCAACAGCCTCGTCAAACCCGATGCCCTTTTCGCCGAGCAGACGAATCAGCTCCGGAATAACCATACTCGGGTGCGTATCGTTGATCTGAATGGCAGCGTAATCCGCCAGGTCATGATAATTGCAGCCGCGCGCAGCGCACTCTGCAAGGATCAGCTGTGCACCGGCAGAAACCATCAGATACTGCTGGTACACGCGCAGCTGACGTCCTGCCTCATCCGAATCATCCGGGTAGAGAAACAGGGTGAGGTTCTTGTCGATGGCGGTCTTGTCAAAGGAAATGCCATCATGCACGATACTCTCGTCAATACTGTCCAGATCAAACAGATTCAGCGTATTTGTGCGCGCACCGTAGCCGGTGACCGCAAGCTTATACAGACGGGCGGTGTACTCCTTACCGGCCAGCTGCACCGGATAGGTGATGTCCGTTTTTTCCGCCCAGCTGTGAGCTGTAAGCCACGGGTCAGGCTGCTCGTTCTGAATACCGTTTTCAAAGGATTGGTGGAACAGGCCAAAATGATATCGCAGCCCTACTCCGTCTCCCGGCAGGCCGAGCGTCGCCAGTGAATCCAGAAAGCAGGCTGCCAGACGCCCCAGACCGCCGTTGCCCAGGGACGGCTCCGGCTCGACCTCCTCGATATCCGCCAGGCTCTTGCCAGCAGCGGCAAGGGCTGCCCGGGCATCCTCATAGAGTCCCAGATTGATAAGGTTGTTGGACAGCAGCTTTCCGATCAGAAACTCGGCACTGATATAATACAGCTTGCGCCCTGTGACAGGCTGCACCTTGTCGGCGCTCTTGTGTCGGACGATCTCCAACAAAGCCAGATACAGCTCCTGATTTGTACAGTCAGACAGCGGTTTGCCGGTATAGCCTTGCAGCATTTCGGTAAAGTTCATAAATAAGTCCTCCTTTACTGTAACGACCAGAGTTTTTCCTCTGTACCTCTTCAAGAATGCCTCGGCATCCTTGTATCATCAGATGATGATGGGGTCAAAAGGTCTGTGATGATTGAATGACCTTGAATATCAATAGTATACCACGCATAACGAGAAAAAACTTGTGCATTTACCGCAATATATGGTACTATCCTATCATCAGGAGGAAAAATCCATGAACAATCACTCTTCTTTGCAGGAAACCAAGCACCATGGTGCAGTGCGCTTTCCGTTCAATATTTACCCCTGCACCATTCCCGGGGACTTTCGTCAGGTAGCTGTCCACTGGCAGGACAGCATGGAGCTGATCTATATAAAGCGCGGCAGCGGGCTTGTGCAGGCAGGTGCACAGGTCTACCCGGCGCAAAGCGGGGACATCTTTGTAATGACGCCCGGTACGCTTCACGCGATACATCAGGCTGAAAACCGTACCATGGAATACGAAAACATCATCTTCGATGTGGAGCTTCTCGGCGGCACAGGGGATCTTTGCGTAGAAAAATACCTGCTTCCGCTGCAAAGCGGACGTCTGGCTCTGCCAAAGCATATCACCCCCGACGAAGCATGGTATTCTCAAGCCGCCTCCTGTCTTCGGGATGCCGAGGAAGCCAGCCGATGCAGGCAGCCCGGCTATGAGCTTCGCATAAAAGGGGCACTGCTGCTCTTTTTAGCACTGCTGATCGCGCAGAGCAAGGCGCTGCCCCCAGCTGAAAAAGCAAACACCCAGCGGCTGAAAACCGTACTGCAGTGGATCTCGGCTCATTACAGCGAGCCTGTCTGCGTAGCGGATGCTGCCGCTCTTTGCCAGTGCAGCCCAAACCACTTCATGCGCTGGTTCCGACAGATGACCGGCCAGACCTTTATCCTGTTTTTGAGGGAGTATCGGCTCAACGCTGCCGCCGAGGCGCTTCACACAACAGATGACACCGTCATGAGCATCGCCGAACAATGCGGATTTGAAAACCTTTCCTACTTTAACAGAGAGTTCAAGGCACATTTCGGTATGACACCGCGGGAATATCGCAGGTAAGCGATTTACGCCGCCCCTGTTTCTCCTGCACTCTTTATGGTGTCAGGCATTCTCTGTCTTTTCTTTTCCGAAAAATATAAAAATAAGTGAGCTTATCAGCAGCATATACGGATACAGCAGCATTGGAAGGATATCAAATGCACTGACCACCTCACCCAGGCCGGCTGCGGCAGAGACTGCCACAAGCATCTGCGCTCCGTAAGGTAAAATCCCCTGGAAAACGCAGGAAAACGTATCAAGAATGGAAGCCGCTTTTTTGGAGCTGATACCGTAATCCCTTGACATTTCCTTTGCGATCGGATTCGCCATAACAATGGCAACCGTATTATTTGCAGTAGCAATATCCATTAAGCCTACCAGCAGACCCATGCCAAGAAGGCCGCCTTTTCTTCCCTTGAATACTTTTTTGATCCAAAATAGCAAAGCAGCAAATCCGCCATACTCTTTAATCAGAGCACAAATCGCGGCTACCAGAATGGCTACCATACTGGTCTCAAACATTCCGGCTGCGCCGGTTCCCATATTTCCGATCAGATCCGTCGGCGCGATCATTCCGGTCGCAATCATAATAATTGAACCGCTTATAATACCTGTGATCAGTACGGAAAATACATTGAATCCGAGAATTCCGCCTATCAGAACCAGCATATACGGAATGATCTGTATCAAATCATATTTTTCTTCAATGAAGCCGCCATTGTAAGCCTTAACCGACAGAACAAACAGAATGATCACACTGGCAATCGCTGCCGGAAGTGCAATAAAAAAGTTTTCTTTAAATTTATCCTTCATTTCGCAGCCCTGTCCGTTACACGCCGCAATCGTTGTGTCGGATATAAAAGACAGATTATCTCCGAACATGGCGCCGCTCATGACTGAACCGATACAGACCGGAAGTGCGAATCCGGATACGCTTGATACTGCAATTCCAATGGGAACGATCAGGGTGATTGTTCCTACTGAGGTACCCATTGCAAGAGAAACAAAACAGCTTACCACAAAAAGTACAACAACCGCAAACTGCGGCGGTACCAGTGACAAAATAAAATACGCAACACTGTTCGCAGAGGTTCTTCCAACGATACCCACAAAAATCCCGGACAGCATAAATATGATGATCATGGTAATAATGTTCGGATCGCTGATTCCCTTTCCCATAAGCTCAAGCTTATCATTCATTTTAAGCTCATGGTTCTGTATACAGGCAACCAATAATGCGACCAAAAAAATCACTACAACCGGAATCTTATAAAATCCCATTTCGATATTCAGGCCATATTCAAACAAGATACCAAGCCCCAGATACAAAACCAAAAATACACCAATTGGCATAAGTGCCTTTGGATTACTCTTTTTCATAATTTCCCCAGTCCTCTCATCTTTTCTTTTTCACTATCATAGTCTATTCCATGCCTCCCAGTCAAGTTATTTTAATGGATTTTAACCGTTTACGGTCATTTTTTAATTTTCGGATATTTATCATTGACTTTTACCCGTTTTATAGATATACTAATTTTAACAAAATATTTCAAGGAGGCGCTGTTATGAAGTCATTAGGGGAAGAATTCAAAGAAAGAAAAAACGAACTTGGCATTACAACAGAACAACTTTCCAGACTTTCCGGCATACCGATAGGTACCATCAACAAGATTCTGAATGGCGAGACAAAATCTCCACGCTATACAACACTGAAGGCACTGAATGATGTCCTTTTTAGAGATATCGATTCCGGTATCGATGGAATCAGAGAGGCCGCTGTAGCCTATACTTTTTCTTCAGATAAGAAACAGGGCGAATACACTCTGGACGACTACTATGCCCTCCCGGACGATGTTCGTGCTGAACTCATCGACGGGCATCTGATCTTTCTGGAAGCACCTCGCTCTGTACACCAGGAACTGATCAGTGAACTGCTTTTCGAGCTTAAGCTATATATCCGCAATCACAAAGGTACATGTAAAGTCCTTCCTGCCCCGCTTGATGTGCAGCTCGACTGCGATAACCGCACAATGATCCAGCCGGATATTTCCGTAATCTGCCAGCTCGACCGGCTTGTCGAAAAAGGTGTCTATGGCGCGCCGGACTTTTGTATTGAGATCGTGTCTCCTTCCAGCCGCAGCCACGATTACATAAAAAAAGTTTCTAAATATCAGAACGCCGATGTCCGGGAATACTGGATCGTAGATCCGAAACGTGAGACTGTACTATGCTATTTCTTCGAAGGAGAAGATTATCCCCAGATGTATACATTTGATGATATTATCCCTGTTATGATTTATGATGGAAAACTGGAGATTAATTTTGCTGATATAAAAGACAGATTGATCTGAGCATGCAGCATTGTACGCCCCAGCAACAATTTAAAGTACCAAAAAATGTGTTTGAAATATCTCTGAAATGTGTTCAAAATATGAAATCAAATAATTTTCTCATATAGTAATACCATAATCGGCATCGTCGCAATCGCAAGTAACGTTGTCATAACATTAATTGCACTGCTATATTTTGAATTCCCGCCGTATACCTGGCACATCTGTGTAATAGTTGATGCTGACGGTGTAATAACAGCAAGGAATATAACAAGCAGAATTTTCTCACCTTGTGGATGCCATGTAACCAGACCACTGATTTTCAGAATAATCAGTGCCAGCACCGGCACAAGCAACAATCTTAGAAATGCAACTGCGTATATTCTTCGATTTGTAAATATATCCCGAAGGTTCATACCGGCAATCAACATACCGGTTACAATCATACTTACCGGCCCAATCGTGCTTCCCACTGCACGAAGTGTATCATCTACAATCACCGGCAAATGAATCTTCAGCAAAAACAAAACCGCTCCTATGAAAATTGCAATCATATTGATGTTAAGCACAATCTTTTTCCAGTCAATCCTATCCCCTGAACTGATAATATATTTTCCATGTGTCCACATAAAAATCAACTGCACAGCCATGAATACACACCCGTATACGACCCACTCGTCCCCCAGTACATAAGTCACAATCGGTACAATCAGATTTCCGGAATTAGAGTAGTATATAGAAGTGACCTCCACTTCATCCAGATGAAATATTTTTCCCATAATCCATACTGCTATCAATAATAAGACTTGCAAAACTATCGAAGCAACCAGCGCAAGAAGCATACCTTGTACTTTATCCGGCGTATAATCTATCTGAAATGCATTGATCATAACACACGGAATCACAATATATAAGACAATTTTCGACAAAATTTTGCTGTCATCGTCCGTTACAAGTCCCAGCTTCACTATCACATATCCCATGAGAATCATGAGAAATAATTCGGCAATCTGTTCTGCAAGCAATACACTAATCTGCATAATCGAATTCAAGTCCTTTCTTATCAAGTCTATGCTTTAACCAAAAATAATTCATACTTATTATAAACTCTTGTGTATAATTCCAAGTACCGTTCTTAATTCTTCCACATCAATCTGTCCCGGTGCAGATACTTTTCCCGCCGCACCAAATGTAAGTGCTGAGCCAAAGACTTCCCCACACATGCGGCTTACTACCCCGGTTCCTTCCATAGACATTGTAATAACCGGGCGGTCTGCATAGCATCGTCTCATTTCTTCCGTAGCAGACAAAAGTGTCAGAACATCTTCTGTGCTCTGCGGCATCACCGCAATCTTTGGAATATCAGCTCCAAGTTCCTGCATTTTTCGCATACGTGAAATTAATTCTGCCTTCGGAGGTGTCTTCCTAAAATCATGATTAGAAGCAATCACCTTTACTCCACATTCATGCGACGTTTTTACAACTTTTTCCACATATGTATCCCCGATAAATGCTTCTACATCCACAAGGTCCACATACCCGCTTTTCGCAATTTTTTCATTCAGCTCTACATATTCATCTGGTTCTATCGCGCGCTCGCCACCTTCCTTCGCGGTCCGAAATGTAAAAAGAATCGGTGTCTCTCCAAGAATATCTCTCAACTGCTTCGCAGCATTTTCCACACTTTCGTAATGATTCACTTCCTCGAACCAGTCCACACGCCACTCCACTACATCTGCTCCTATCTCACAGATATGCTTCGCCTGATTCAAAATCTCATCTATCGTCTTACCGACAATCGGTACACAGATTTTCGGAATAGCCTCACCGATTGCAACATTTCTTACTACTACAGGTTTCATAATCTAGTCCTTCCAGCTAATATTTGCCTCCAGTATATCACAAATATAAAAAAAACGACACCGTTAATCGCTAATGGAGACGTAGTACTTTGACGGGAACTTTGACGTTTTGCTACGTCCCCTGTTTATTTTTTAACACTTGCAATTTTTCATTTTTTTTGCTATACTCCATAACTGTACGAAATTTTATATAGAACTATGGTATAATTGGAAACGACACAAGTGTATGCTTGATAACGAACAACACAAGTGTCTTTTTTGTACTCTTTTTTAACTAATCACAAAATATTTCAAAGAAAAAGGAGCACCAATTATGCCAAAAAATTTATTTCAAAATGTTATTTTTACACTGATGATGTCATTCCTTATGGTCTATGTAATGATTTGCTACAACATTTCCCTCAATATTGGTGGAATGAGTAACAAAGTCTTCCTTATGGCTTTTGGCGAAATGAAGATCATGTGGCCAGTCGCATTTTTACTGGAATTCTTTATCGTAGATAAGCTTGCCCATGCACTTGCATTTCGCATGGTCACACCAAATGACAGACCGATTGTTATTACACTTGCTATTTCAGCTATGATCATCTGCATTATGTGTCCAGTCATGAGTCTGATTGCAACTGTACTTTTCAAAAATGCTGGTTCAAACATTATTTCGACATGGTTCCAGACCACGTTTTTCAATTTTCCTGTTGCATTTTTCTGGCAGATGTTCTACTGCGGACCATGTATCCGTTTTATCTTTGGAAAAATGTTTTCAAATAAAGAGAATGCAGTAGCGAAAAATGTTGTAACAGAATAATTTTTACTAAGTAATCTTTTATCGTATGCTCGGCAGCTAGAAAAGGTCAGTCTACTGAATCTTTTTATCATATGCCTGGCATCAAAAAAGCGGGTAGTTGGTTAATCATGTTATAATTAACCTCTACTCGCTTTTATTTTCTCTCACCGTTGCTTTTCTTTAACTGTTTTTATCAATTTCCTCTTTCACCAGCAATGTCGTATAGTACGTCGCCTTCTCCGGCATTTCTTCTACACTGTGATAGATTTTTTCTTCTTCCATGCCACAATTTTCAATCATCCATGCCTCCTGCCCCTGTTCTTTCAGAACTTTCTTCACATCCGACAATTTTGAAGCTGCCTTCATAAGAATCTTATTTCCCGGAAGCTTCAACGCCTCTTGGATATCATAGTTAGATGGAATAATATGAAGCTGCTCGGATCGGTCTGCAAGGCTGTCTCCCAGTTTGGCTGCAACTGCACAAAATGATGGAACTCCATTAATAATCTCTGCATCATATCCACACTTTTTTACAATACGCTGGATATAAATATAAGTGGAATAAACCGTTGGATCTCCAAGTGTCAAGTATGCCACATTTTTACCTTCATCCAGTTTCTTTATGATTTCTTCTGATACTTTTTGATAATTCTTTTCTAAAATTTTCCGGTCTTTCGTCATCGGTGAAGACAGTCCCAGACATTCTTTCTGATCCATATCCTTCACAATTCCAGATGCAATTTTATAACTGATTGCATGTTCTTTTCCATCAGCAGGCACTGCGATTACCGGACAATTCTTAATCGTCTCCACTGCCAAGTACGTCATTAACTTAGGATCTCCCGGACCAACACCGACACCATATAATTTCCCACTCATTTTTTATAATTCCTCATTCATATTTTTATTCCCACATAATTCTGTATCCAATCAGGGACACCCTGATTCACAAAAAGGGACGCCGCAAAATGCAATTGGGGACGTAGCATTTTAACATTTTACTACGTCCCCACCCCCATTAATTTTTAACTTAATATTCCATCCATGAATGCGATAATTCCTGCTTCGACTTCATTTTTTATCTCTGCGTAATTATGGATTTCGTGGCGATATCCGGAATATAGTTTTGTTGTTACTGTATGGCCGGTCTGTATCAGCCAGTTACTTACCTGGTAGACGCCTACTCCGTATTCGCCGACTGGATCCTGGTCTCCTGCGATGTTGTAAATTGGCAGGTCAATTGGAACTTTATCTGCCCACTTGGTTCCTTCGATTTGTTCCATCATTTGTATAAAATCATAGATTGAACGGTTACTGGTTGGTCTTGTAAATGCGTCAAATGGGTCTTCTGCATGGTCGCGTTGTACATAAGGATCTGCGCAAATCCATTCATTTCCGATACTGATCTCGCCGCACCGCTCGCACATCCAGCCCATCAGTTCCCCTGCAAATTCTGGATTGGATTCCTCGCCGTGTCCGGCATCAATTACTTCTTTCAGCTTTTCTCCCACTTCTTTTGCTCCGCGGAAGATTCCGGTTGTACCGCAAATAGTAGCTCCTGTCAGTTCATCTCCATATTTTGCAATGAAATCTCTTGTTATAAAGGATCCCATGCTGTGGCCAAATAAAAAATATGGCAAGTCCGGATATTTTCCGCACACAATTTCTTTTAATGTATGCTCATCTTCCATCATGGTATGCGGACCTTTATCTCCCCAGTCGCCCCATACCTCATTGACCATCGCAGTTTTTCCATGTCCGACATGGTCGTCTGCTGCCACAATATACCCTGCATCTAAAAATGCAGAAATCATATGTAGATAACGTCTGGAATGTTCGCCGAATCCATGAATCACCTGAACGATTCCCTTCGGCTTACAAGCCGGAACATAAATCCACCCTTGAACCTGATCGCGTCCGTTAAAAGACGCAAATGATACTTCATGTAACATAACGACATACCTCCTTTTATCTGATCCGCACATACATTTTTTATTTTCCGTGCAGTCATACCCCAAGATTTCAGGACTTGCTCATAAGTCCCGTGGAAGCTATCCGAGTCTGTCTGGCATATCAAATCCGTCTGACAGACTTAGATTTATTGTTGTTCCCATATAGCATATGTCAGATGAAAGTTTCCTTCCACCTGTTCAAGAATGCCTCGGCATTCTCATTCTAATGGTTTTTATTTCATAATTGGCTTTAACGCCTCAGATAATTTATCTTTTTCAGCCTGCGCCTCCGCAAGATCCTTACCAAGCGTTGTGTAATAAATCTTAATCTTCGGCTCCGTTCCGGAAGGACGAACGATAACTGTCTCGTTGTTCTCCAGCTTATAAATAAGTACATTTGCAGCCGGAAGACCTGTCTCTTCTGGTTTCTTATAATCCGTAACCTTCACAACTTTATATCCAGCAATCTCCTCAAGTGGCTTGTCTCTTAATCCCTGCATGATCTCAGACATCCGATCCATACCACTAAGTCCCGGGAACTCAAAGCTGTCGATCTTATTCAAATAACGTCCATACTCGGAATAGATTTCTTCCATTCCCTGCTTCAGAGAACTTCCGATGCTTCTATAATAAGCAGCCATCTCGCAAATCAACATAGATCCGATAATAGCATCTTTATCACGTACATATGGACCAGCCAGATATCCATAGCTCTCCTCAAATCCGAAAATGAAACGGTCAACTTCGCCTGCTGCCTCAAGACCTGCAATCTGATCTCCAATCCATTTAAATCCTGTCAGTACACTTCGAAGCTCTACTCCATAATGCTCTGCAACTGCATCTGCAAGTGGTGTTGATACAATAGATTTCACTGCTACCGGATTCTTTGGCATCGTACCTTTCTCTATACGTCCTGCACAAATGTAGTCAAGGAGCAGAACTCCGACTTCATTTCCACTGACGAGTTCGTAAGAACCATCCGGACACTTCATTGCAATACCAACACGGTCTGCATCCGGGTCAGTTGCAAGCATCAAGTCTGCGCCAGTCTCCTTTGCAAGGTTCAGTCCCTTCTCAAGTGCCTCGAAAATCTCCGGGTTCGGATAACTACATGTTGTGAAATATCCATTTGGATACTCCTGCTCAGGAACGATTGTGATGTCTGTAATTCCAATGTCTTTCAATACCTGTGTGACAGGAACAAGTCCTGAACCATTGAGCGGACTATATACAAGCTTCAATCCTGCTGTCTTGCAAAGTCCTGGGCGAACCTGTCTGTCCTCGATTGCATCATAAAGAGCTCTCTTACAATCATCGCCCACAAAATGAATCAGCCCCTCTTCAACGCCCTGTGCAAATGGCATGTATTTTGCACCAGTCAGAACATCCGTTTTCTGAATCTCTTCATAAACAATTGCTGCCGCATCATCTGTCATCTGACATCCATCCGGACCATATGCTTTATATCCATTATATTTCGCTGGATTATGAGATGCTGTTACCATAACACCTGCATTACAATTATAATAACGTGTTGCAAATGAAAGAGCCGGTACAGGCATCAATGCATCATAGATCCGAACCTTGATTCCATTCGCTGCCAGTACACTTGCCGCATTCTTCGCAAATACATCACTTTTAATACGGCTGTCATAGCTGATTGCTACTGTCTGCGTTCCACCCTGTGTCTTTACCCAGTTTGCCAGCCCTTGCGTAGCCTGACGTACAACATAGATATTCATCCGGTTCGTACCTGCTCCAAGAACACCTCGAAGTCCTGCAGTTCCAAACTTAAGCGCAACTGCAAAACGCTCCTTGATCTCCTCGTCATTTTCTTCGATTCTCGCCAGTTCCGGCTTCAGATCCGCATCCTCCAAATCTGCCTCCATCCAACGTTTGTAATCATCCTGATACATATTCTATCACTCCTGACTCATATTCTTTTTTGCTTCTTTTCATATGTAAGATGCCTACGGCATCAGATAAGTTAAATATACCATATTTCTGTTATGACATCAATTAGAGACGCTCATTTAGGGACATAGTTTTTAGCAAACTATCCGGGTAATTTTCACTTTTGATTCTTCCCAATCTGACTTGCACCTTTGATAATCAAAGGCTTACCTCACTATTTTTCCATTCTTCAAATAATCATCTATTTTCCCTCTCAAATACATACAATTCACCTTCATATACTAAGATTACATATTTCGCTGTTTATTCAACGCATTAACAATTTCATAAGCGAATCACATGCATCACACCCCACGCCACATCCCCTCATAAAATTCAATATTTACGCACAACTAAAAAGCACACAGATAATTGTGCGATTTTCGTCATGACTGCGAGCATAGCTTGATTTTCGCAGCTTTGTCCGAGCCTGTCCTTTAGGCGAGTTTGCGTAGAAAATCAATAATATGCGGCGTAGCAGTCATAGAAAATCATTCATATCTGCGTGCTTTTAGTTGTGCAACTTATATTAAATTTTATCCTAGATGTATCCCATCAATTTCGGCAGCCACAGGCTTAAGTTCGGGATATATGTTACGAGCATCAGTACTATAAAGATTGCTGCGAAGTATACGAGCAACTGTCTGAATACTGTCTCAATCTGTACTTTACCAACTTTAACGCCAACAAACAGTGTGGTTCCAACCGGTGGTGTGATTGTTCCGATACACAGGTTGAAGATCATCATGATACCGAAATGGATTGTTGTCATTCCAAGTGCAGTACATACCGGCAGGAAGATCGGTGTGAAGATCAGGCAGGCCGGTGTCATATCCATAAATGTTCCGACGATCAGAAGGATAATATTGATCAGGAACAGGATAATAAACTTGTTACTGCTTACGGAAAGCAATGCTGTAGATACCAGTTCCGGAATATTTGTAAATGCCATAACCCATGACATGATGCTGGATACACCGATCAGGAAAATGATGATACCTGTCATTTCAGCACTGTCCAGAAGGATTTTCGGCAGCTCTTTGATCTTGATTGATTTGTATACAAACAATGACAGAAGCAAGCTGTATACTACGGCCACTACGGAACCTTCTGTTGCAGTGAAGATACCGAAGATGATTCCACCGATTACGATTACAATCAGAAGCAGACAAGGCAGAGCCTGAAGGATGATCTTTCCAGCTTCAGATGCTGTAAAACGTGTTTTTGCACGGTAGCCTTTTTTCTTGGCAATCACATATACTACTAGCATACAAGCAAGTCCCCAGAGGATTCCCGGAATGTAACCAGCCATGAAAAGTGCTGCTACGGAAGTTCCTCCGCTGACCAGTTATTGTATCTGTTTTTGTACAATATTCACAAGTTCTTGGCTGTTTTCATTTTCCTTTATAGTTTTAGAAGTTTTAATTTTTATTTGTGTAAGCGTTTACATCTTTTCGTGGCATATAAACTGAATTTTCCAACTTTTAGTACAGATTTCAAACTAAAAAAGGTCCACCGGACCTTTTTGTCGTATGCTTGGCAACAAAAGGCAGTTTCGCTAAGTCTGCTCTATTTGGCTGACTTTTACGAAACTGCCTTTCATACTTAGAACTTTGTAAATATGTGAAATTATCAAAGTACTATATCATTCTCTATTTTTATGTCTTTTTTGTCTTTTTTATTCTTACAACTTACATACGTTGACCGGCTTGCCGTCAAGATAAGCGGTCACGTTATCGAATACAATCTTTGCTCTTCTTACCATAGACTCCTCGGAGATAAATGCCTGATGAGGTGTCAATAATGTATTCTTAGCCTGAAGCAATGGATAATCTGCCGGGATTGGCGGCTCCATATCAAATACATCAACGCATGCATATCCAAGCTTGCCATCATTCAGCGCTTTCGCAAGTGCCTCGTTGTCTACGATCGGTCCTCTTGCACAGTTGATGAAGATTGTGTTCTCATTCATAAGTGCAATCTTATCTGCTGACAGGAATCCTCTCGTCTCTGCATTCAGTGGAAGGTTCAGTGATACGATATCACTTGTTGATAATACTTCCTCTAATGATTTATACTCGATTCCAAGTGCTTTTGCTTCCTCAGACTCACTTCTGTTGTAAGCGATAACTTTAGCGCCAAATGCCTGGAATAATTTTGCTGCCATGAGTCCGATCTGTCCAAGTCCGATAATTCCGACCGTTCTTCCGCAGATTTCTTTTCCGCCAAGGCCTGCACTTGTTCCACCATTTCTTACAAGTCCGTCAGCTTTTACTACATGTCTTAATGCGTCAATCGCCATACCAATGATAAGCTCGGCAACTGTCTGGTTTGAGTACCCTGCTGCATTACAGATCATAATATTTTTCTCTTTACACTTGTCTGTTCCGATGTGGTCAATTCCTGTAAATGCTACAGATAACATCTTCAGTGCGTCCGCTTTCTCTACAACCTCTGTCGGATACGGATTGTTAGCGATCATAACAATGTCGCAGCCTTCACTTCTCTTGGCAAGTTCTGCCGGATCTGTTGTTTTGGTATCATAATATACGAATTCATGTCCCTTTTCTGTAATCGGTGCTGATAACTCATCAATAACTTCTTTTGATACTCCAATTGGTTCTAATAATGCGATTTTCATTTTTTTCACGCTCCCTTTCTGTCTGTATTTTATAAATATTATAACCTCATGTCAATACATGGATATACTAAAACTTAAATACATTTTTATCTATTTTTTTTAAGCTTTCTGTAAATCCACTCATAACGAAGCATAATTTTTACTTTCCGGTTCTTGCCATCACTCAACACTTCTGCTTCAATTTGAAATAATTATGTCCGGTTGCCGTAAGCCAGTCTGCTATGTAGCTCATAAATCTCTCCTCTCACACCCTATAATTATCTCAAATTATCTCTAATCTACCATTACCACCATTGCTGCGATATGGATTGCAGGAATATGCAGAAAAATATGTTATAATATCATCAGTATTTCTTACAACATTTAATTTCATCAAATTTTTAAATAACAGGTGCATTTTCTCCGAAAATATGGTTCAATAAAATAACACATTTTTTTATTATTGCCAGGAGAAAACTGGCATTTGGAGGTTTTCATGACAAAAGAAGATATTAAATATCAGGCATATATCCAGATATTAAAAGAAGAATTAATACCGGCTATGGGGTGTACCGAGCCAATTGCTCTGGCTTACGCTGCTGCCAAAGCCCGTGAAGTGCTGGGCTGCATACCGGAGCGCGTACATATCGGAGCAAGCGGAAGCATTATTAAAAATGTAAAAAGTGTAATCGTTCCGAACACGAATCATTTAAAAGGGATCCCGGCCGCTGCTACAGCCGGAATCATTGCCGGAGATGCTTCTAAAGAACTGGAAGTTATCTCTGATGTAACAGAAGCACAGACAAAAGAAATGGCAAAGTATCTCGAAGAAACTGAGATTACCGTCGAGCATATTGATAACGGCTGTATCTTCGACATCATCGTTGAAGTATTTGCCGGAAAGGATTCTGCTAAAGTCCGTATTGCCAACTATCATACAAACATTGTAAGAATTGAAAAAAATGGAAAAATCCTTCACTATGTACCAGTTGAAGGTGCAAGCGAAGAAGGACTGACTGACCGTACTCTTTTGGATGTAAAGTCTATCTGGGATTTTATTAATATGGCTGACATCGACGATATCCGTGAAGTCCTGTCCCGTCAGATTGAGTATAACAGCGCAATCGCCGATGAAGGACTCGCCGGAAATTACGGTGCAAATATTGGAACTGTACTTCTTAATACTTACGGCAACGACGTCCGCACACGCGCAAAAGCTCGCGCTGCTGCCGGATCTGATGCGCGAATGAATGGCTGTGAGCTTCCGGTCGTTATCAACTCCGGAAGTGGAAATCAGGGAATGACCTGTTCTCTCCCTGTTCTGGAATATGCAAAAGAGCTACACACTAACGAAGATAAGACTTACCGCGCACTGGCACTTTCCAATCTGATCGCAATCCACCAGAAAACCGGAATCGGGCGCCTCTCTGCTTACTGCGGAGCTGTCAGCGCCGGAGCCGCTGCCGGAGCCGGGATCGCATACTTGTGCGGCGGTGGATATGAAGAAGTGATCCATACTGTTGTCAACGCACTCGCGATCGTATCCGGTATGGTCTGCGACGGAGCAAAAGCTTCCTGTGCAGCCAAAATCGCAGCTTCTGTAGATGCCGGAATACTTGGTTACAATATGTACCTGCAGGGGCAGCAGTTCTACGCCGGTGATGGCATCATCACAAAAGGAATCGAGGGAACCATTGATAATGTGGGACGTCTCGGAAAAGACGGTATGAAAGAGACAAATGAAGAAATCATTCGGATTATGATCAATGATTAATAAATGGAATTCATCCCAGGTAAAGATTTCAATTGACGAATGGACATGGAAGTAATATCATCAAAAGCGCAGGAAAACCGTTTCATTTATATGAGCGGATATCCTGCGCTGTTTAGTTTTACACCAGGGAGCGATATTATGACACAGGATATGACGAAGGGTAAGATTATGCCCATGCTTATTAGATTTACAATTCCACTTGTACTGGGAAATCTGTTCCAGCTTACTTACAACGCCGTAGACAGCATTATTGTGGGACATTTTATCGGAAAAGAGGCACTGGCTGCGGTCGGTATCTGCAATCCGGTCACGACATTGGTCATTCTGTTTCTGAATGGTCTGTGCATGGGCGCGAGTATTCTGATCGGCACGTATTACGGGGCGAAAGATTACGACACTCTCTCTCGCCAGATCAGTACGACTATGATTTCAGGATCTGTATTTTCTGTAATTCTAACCATTCTCAGTATTGGAATTGCGAAATCACTTCTCAGATTGCTACAGGTAGACGCATCTATTTTGGATATGACGACTTCTTACCTTCGCATCATATTTGTAGGACTTATGTTTACATTTTTATATAATTTTTTCTCCAGTACATTAAGAGCCCTCGGAGACAGTAATTCACCACTGTATTTTTTGATCATAAGTGCGATTCTTAATGTTTTCGGAGATTTGTTTTTTATCATTGTACTGAAAGCAGGAAGTAATGGCTGCGCTGTTTCCACTGTTATCAGTGAGGCACTGTGTTGTATTTTCTGTATTATCTATGTGCAGAAAAAAGTACCGCTCCTTCAATTAGGAAAGAAATGGCTCATTTTCGACCGTTCCCTGTTAAAGCGTACAATTGCATACGGCTGGGCATCTGCAATGCAACAGGCAACTGTACAGCTCGGAAAAATCGGTGTTCAGGCAATTGTTAATACTATGGGTGTGTCTGTTGCCGCTGCATTTACCGCGGTCAACCGGATTGATGACTTTGCCTATACCCCGGAGCAGAATATAGCCCACGCCATGACAGCACTTATGGCGCAGAATAAGGGGGCGAAAAGAAATGACCGGATGCGTGAAGGCTTCCGATGTGGACTGGTACTGGAGAGCATTTACGGCATCCTCATTTTTATTGTCTGTTTTGTTTTTGCAAGACATCTGATGATGCTCTTTGTGAAAGATGAGGAAGTTATCGGGCACGGTGTTACTTATCTGCACCTGATTTCCATAATTTATATCTTGCCGGCTATCACCAATGGACTTCAGGGATTCTTCCGTGGAATCGGAGACCTGAAGGTAACACTGATGAGCAGTTTTACCAATATGGCGGTCCGGGTCATTGCGGCAGCACCTATGATTTTGTTGTGGAACTTCGGAATTGAAGCGTTGCCATATTCCTATCTGGCAGGCTGGGTTGCCATGCTGCTGGTAGAAACGCCTTTGATGATTCGGATTTATCGGAAATAATATATAAAAATGCGAAAGGATTCCTTGATCATGTGATTGAGCTTGCAGCATCTACAGCTACAGTAACAGAAGCAGCTGCTGCACTACAGGTAGAACCGGGAATGATTGCGAAAACCATGTCATTTTTGCAAGGGAATAAGCCAGTTCTGATTTTAACGGAAGGAACTGCAAAAG
>OLQE01000508.1_pt1 | contig 30316 bp, 26 predicted proteins | sample 1643161 | NCBI WGS metagenome assembly OLQE01 (sample SAMEA3136650, study PRJEB25190) | human gut metagenome | reverse complement strand
GCGACTGCGTTCATGAGCAAGTAGCGAAGCGGATTGCGAATGTCCGCTTTACCAAATAAAGATATCAGATGTTTGTGAACGCACAGGCAAGAACAGGAGGGGAAGATGCAGCAGATGACTTATCAATCATCCGTAGAAAAATGGGGCATGCAGGAAATTGTCTGCAAGGGCACATCGACCGGCAATCCATTCACAGAGCGACAGATTCGCGGGTGTTTTCAGGGGTCCCAGGAGACCGTCTGGGTGGATGGATTTTATGACGGGGATGGTGTGTATAAGGTGCGGTTTATGCCGTCGTTTGAGGGGGAGTATACATTTCGGGTTGAGGGAAACTATGGCAACGAGGTGGCTGTGTGTGAAAGTGCAAGGCTGCAGGATTTCAATTTATCAGGTATGGACAAAGTGGGAGGCGAGAACGGAAAGCTCACCGGCAGCTTTACTGTGACACCGCCTTCCGCGGACAATCACGGCCCGGTGCGTGTGGCGAATACGTACCATTTTGCTTACGAGGATGGCAAGCCGTATTATTCCATCGGTACGACCTGCTATGTCTGGGATCTGCAGTCAGATGAACGGATTGCCGAGACCTTACAGACGTTAAAGGAGAGCGCCTTTAACAAAATCCGTTTCTGCATTTTCCCGAAGCATTATGATTACAATCTTGGCGAGCCGCGCTCCTACCCGTATGAGGGAACGCCGATGGATTCTACTGTGCTCACGAAAGACAATTTCCAGGAGTACACCGGAAAGACGGAGGGAAATCACTTCGATCTGACCCGGTTCAATCCGGCGCATTTCCGGCATATCGAGTGGTGTGTGGAGCAGCTGCAGGCGCTTGGCATTGAGGCAGATCTGATCGTAATGCATCCATATGACCGCTGGGGTTTTTCGTGTATGACCCGTGAGCAGGATCATCTCTACTGGAAATATGTGCTTGCACGGTTTGCGGCGTACCGGAACATCTGGTGGTCGCTGGCAAATGAATACGATATTTTTCCACACAAGACGATTGAAGACTGGGAGAGCTATGCAAAGCTGATCTGTGAGCATGATCCGTACCACCATCTTCGTTCGATCCATAACTGCATTGCATTTTACGATCACAGTCGTCCATGGGTGACGCACTGCAGCATCCAGCGCCAGGATATTTATAAGACAGCGGAGCTGGTCAATGAGTGGCGGGAGCGGTACCGCAAACCGGCCGTGCTCGATGAAATTGCCTACGAGGGAAATATCCAGCACGGATGGGGCAATATCAGCGGTGAAGAGATGGTGCGCCGTTTCTGGGAGGCTGTCTGTCGTGGCGGCTATCCGGGACACGGAGAGACCTATCTGAATAAGGAGGATGTGCTCTGGTGGTCGCATGGCGGTATTTTGCACGGAGAGAGCCACAAGCGTTTTCATCTGCTGCATCAGATCATGGAGGAGACACCGGGCATCGGACTGGCGCCGTATGACAGATGCGGCTGGGACGAGGTATGCGCAGTGCCGGAGAGTGAAAAATGGGGCGCAGTAAAGAGCTATTATCTGTACTACTACAGCTTCATGCGCCCATCCTTCCGCGATTTCTATTTTGATGACGATACGAGCTTTACGGTGCGCGTCATCGATACGTGGAACATGACGGCAGAGGATCGCGGCATCTACAAAGGAAAATTCCGCATAGAGCTGCCGGGGAGACCGTATATGGCGGTGCAGATACGGAAGGCTCTACAGGAGTAAGCTGGCAGTGGACGCATCTGGAAAAAAATGTGTACAATAGAATGGAACATTCAGAGAAAAGATGTAAAGAGAGCAATTGGAAATGTACAAACAAAAACATACAGAAGTAAACATGTTGGACGGCCCGATCTTTTCCACGATGGTACGGTTTGCGATACCGGTGCTGTTTTCCAGCATTTTTCAGCAGCTTTATAATACAATGGACACGGTCATTGTAGGACATACACTCGGGGAGACTGCACTGGCGGCAATTGGGGCGGCGACACCGGCCTATGATCTGCTGATGGGGTTTGCCCTTGGCATCGGGAGCGGTCTGTCGATTGTGACCGCGCGCAGCTATGGATCAAAGGATGAGGAGACTTTGAAAAAATCAGTGTCGGGTGCGCTCGTGATCGGAGTGGTGCTGACTTTGATCCTGACGCTGATGACCAGAATCGGCCTGATGCCGTTTCTGAAGCTGCTCAACACACCCGAAGATATTCTGCCGGAGGCTTACGAGTACAGCTCCTGCATCATGCTGTTTATGGGTGTAACTTTTGCATATAACCTTTGCTCCGGTATTTTGCGTGCAGTCGGAGACAGTGTGATGCCACTCATTTTCCTGATCATTTCTTCAGTGCTCAATATTGTTCTGGATCTTTGGTTTATCGCCGGGCTTGGTATGGGAGTCCGTGGAGCTGCGGTTGCCACGGTGCTGGCACAGGCGATCTCGGTAGCGCTGTGTGTCCTGTATATCCTGCATTCGGTCCAGATGCTGATCCCGGCAAAACGTCATTTTCGCCCAGACGGGAAGATGTATGCGGAGATGCTGACGCAGGGCGGCTCGATGGGACTGATGAACTGCCTCGTCTACGCAGGCACGGCGATTTTGCAGACCGGGATCAATGACCTTGGCTACCTCGTGATTGCCGGACACACGGCGGCCCGGAAGCTCTGTTCCTTTTCGATGATGCCGCTGTCGGCGATGATCGCATCCGTGAATACCTTCGTCTCACAGAACTTCGGAGCAGGCAAACATGACCGGATCCGCCAGGCTATGAAGGCAGCTTATTTGTACAATGCGATTGTGACGGTGCTGATCACGGTCGTTGTTTACGCCTTTGCCCCGGCGATGCTCCGGCTCATCTCCGGTTCCAGTGAGCCGGTCATTATCGAAAACGGTTCGCTGTATCTGAAGGTAGCGGCTCCTGCCTTTTTTGTACTCGGCCTGATTAACGACACTCGGACAGCGCTGCAGGCAATCGGAAGCAAGGTGCTGCCGCTTTTTTCCAGTGTCATCGAGCTGATTGGAAAAATCCTCTTCGTCAGCCTTCTCGTCCCGCGCTTCCAGTACCTTGCCGTCGTTTTCTGCGAGCCGGTCATCTGGTGCTTTATGGCGGTAGAGCTGGTGATCGCGTTCTGGACGAATCCGGTGGTGAGGGGAGACGGGAAACAGTAAGAGACCAAGAAAAAAGGATATACAGATAAGGAAGCATTTGAACGCAGATAAGCATTCCACCGCTTCGAGTGCGCGGAGCACTAAGCGGCGGGTGAGGGGGGATGCTTATGTCAGTGGGGGTTGAAAGCTCCCACTGACAGATCGCGAAGCGACTGCGTTCATGAGCAAGTAGCGAAGCGGATTGCGAATGTCCGCTTTACCAGTTGCTTGCAGGGGAGAGTATCATAACGGAACTGGATGAGCAGATTGTATATGATCAGCTGGATTTAGATGAGAGCGCAGTCTGGAGCCTGCTTCTGGCGAGTGGGTATCTGACGATAAAAAAGTATTGGACAGAAGAGCGCGGATTTGGCGGATGGCGTCAGCTTTATGAGCTTCGCCTGACGAATCTGGAAGTCCGTATTATGTTTGCGGGGATGGTAAAAGGCTGGTGATCGAAGAAAAACGTTATGAGGAAGAACTTCTGGCGGCAGGGATTGCGGACTTTGGTAATCATAGAAATAATAAAGAAAAGCGATCCTAAAATGAAAGAAAACGCCGTATACCGAGCGGTACGTACGGCGCTGTGAGAGGACGGCGGTTAGTCACCGCCTCCTACTCGATTTGATTTAGGATTAAGAAGCCTAATTGTTCAGACAGCCAAACGCAGTCGCGCGCATGCGCAGGTGATGATATTCTTCAAGGTTGGGCTGCAAGTTGTGCATGTATACGACGGAGACACCGGTAGATGGGTCTGCCTCCGCCCAGGTGCCGGAGCCGCCGGTCCAGCCGAACTGTCCAATGTTTCCATTGTTCTGTCCAACATGTCGGTTCATGAGTGTTCGCATTCCATAACCATAGCCATACCCGGCCAGATATGTATTTGAGAAGTCCTCTTCAATCATCGTCGGGGTCAGGGTGTTCGAACGAATCAGATCGATGGTCTTGCGCCCGATGATCCGCCTGCCGTTATGGATTCCGCCGTTTGCCAGCATCTGCATCAGCTTTGTGTAATCGCGGCAGTTTGTAATGACCCTGGCAAAACCGGGAACAGTGCCGAGTTTCCCGACAAACTTTGCTTCATGCTCAGCAGTGGGGATGTACAGTGCATCTGCTTCGCCGAGCTGTTTCCCAGGCTGGAGATAATAATCCTTTACGAGTCTGGACTCAAGATCACCAAACAGGAAGTTTGCGGAGCTTTCCATGTCAAGTGGCTCAAACAGCATTTCCTTGATTACCATTTCGGCAGGCTTTCCAGACAGAACCTCGATCAGTCCGGCCATAAGTTCGCTGGAGAAGCCATAGAGAAAACGGGTTCCGGGTTCAAATGCGAGCGGGGCAGATGCTGCGGCCCGAATCTGCTCGCGAAGCGTGAAATACCCCTTTTCCCGGAGCGGCTTCATAGCCTTTGCCATGGCAAGCGAAGTAGGATGCGGAACCGGAACCCCGCCGATAATCAGCTCATAGGGAAGACCGCTTGTCATATTGAAGACATTTTTTATTGTGATCGGGTGCTCGGTAGGCACCTCTTCGAGTGTTCCGTTGGATTTCTGAATGATTTTAGTGGAATGCCGAAATTCCGGAAAATATTCATACAGTGGATCGGTCATTAAAAATTTTCCCTGTTCATATAGCATCATTCCAACGGTATACATCGCGATTTTGGTCAGGGATGCCTGACGAAAGACATTCTGGGCTGAGAGTGGAATCTGATGTTCCACATCAGAATATCCAAAGTAATTTTCATATAAAATTTCCCCTCTGCGGGCAATCATACAGCTGCAGCCGGGAAGACCGTTGTCTACATATCCTTGCAGAAGCCGGTCCAGCGCTTTAAAATCAGACATAATAAAACCTCCTTTTTTGCCATGTCAGGCACATATTTGTAATTCACTTGTAGCTTGCCTGATTCAATCTCTAGATCAGTCCATATGCGGCAGTACGTACGCGGTGATGGCAGGAAAGCTCATCATTTGGAATCAAATTGTGCATATATACGATTGAAAGCTTTTCGGATGGATCTGCCTCGCACCAGGTGCCAAAAGCACCGGTCCAGCCGAAGGCACCAATGGAGCTGTTCATATTTCCGCGTTCCGGTGCGATGACAGTGCGGACACCGCAGCCATAGCCGTATCCGGCATTATAGGCATCTTCAAAATCAATCTGCTGCTGTGGAGTAAGGCTGTTGGCACGCATCAGATCAATCGTCTGACTGCCGATCAATTGTCTGCCCTTACAGGAGCCACCGCAGGAGAGCAGCTGCATCAGCTTGGAATAGTCATCTACTGTTGAGAAAAGTCTGCGCCATCCAGCTTCATGCTCATCGCCGCTAAGATGCTTTTCATCAAAGAAGGTAGGCCCGTTTCCAAGAGAACCATCCTCTTTTTTCACATAAAGCTTTACCATACGATCAGAAATATCCCCGAAAAAGATATCTCCGGTATCGTTCATTTCCAGAGGATCAAAAATCATATCCCGCAGTGCCTCATTTACCGGTTTTTCACATACGGCTTCGATAATTCCGGCGGCCAGCTCGCTGGAGAAGCCATAAAGCCAGTGAGAGCCAGGCTCGAAGGCAAGTGGAGCATCAGCCATTGCCCGGATCTGTTCCCGAAGGGTATAGTGCCCTTTTTCCCAGAGGGGTTTCATACAGTTCTGCATGCCCTGAAGGGTAGGGTCTGCGGTCGGGGCGTCGGAATTACAGTAAGGAAGTCCGCATTTCATGGTGAGGGTATCGCGGATTGTGACCGGATGTTCCGTCGGAACGACATCGATATAGCCGTTTGCATGACGGACGTATTTTTTGCTTGTGGCCCATTCCGGAAAAAATGTGCTGACGGGATCTGACAGAAGAAAGGCACCGCGCTCATACAGCATCATCATAGCGGTATACAGTGGGATTTTAGACATGGATGCGAGCCGAAATACGGATTTATCCGTGAGGGGAGTCCCGGAAGTATCCGAATGGCCAAAGTATCCTTCGTACAGGGTAGTGCCATTTTGGACGACCTTCAGCGCACAGCCCGGGATGCCTTTATCCACAAAGCTTTGCAGCAGCAGATCAAGATCTTTTACAGATGACATAGTAATACCTCCTTATGAAATGAAAAAATATTATTGAATGACTGTTTCAGAAGCAGTCTTTCGGTTGAGATGAAGCTGATAAGCAGTAAAGCAGATAACTCCCAGGAGAAAAAATCCTGCCATGCAGAAGAAGACGCCCTCATATCCGAATTGCTCTGCGACTTTTCCGCCCCAGATCGGTCCAAGTCCCTGTCCGATATCCGCACCAATATAATAGGTGCTTGTAGCGACACCAATTCTTGCGGCATCCACCCGTTTGACACAGGCAGACTGAAGGGAGATTTGCCCGCCGACATTGCCGAAGGCTTTTATAGCCGCTGCAATGAGGATTGGTACAAGAATGCCGGATTTACCGATGAGAATCATGGAGCCTGCACCGGCAAGCAACGAAAGATTTACAATAAACAGCAGATTGGCCCGGTCGATTACTTTCCCGACAAGGAGACGCAGGACGAAAAGGACGATTGCGTTTACAGAAAAGAACAGGGAAATCTGAGCAATCTTACTGGATTCGCCGAGGAGGACAAGGAAGGAATTTACGATTCCGTTGCCCATGGAGAAGAGTCCGGCGATCAGTGAATAGAAAATACATTCCTTTGCAATCAGGCTGCTAAATGACAGAGAATGTCTGCCTTCCGAAGAATGGCCGACAACTGTTTCATAATGAAAAGCGGTCTGCAAAACGACGGCTGCGAGCAGCGTAGAAGCCGCTATGATAAAGAACAGAGCTCTGTATCCGAAGGCATCCCGGATCGCAATCCCGATGGTTGGTCCTACGATTTGTGCCAGTACCTGACCGAGCCCATAGTAGCCGAGGCCTTCTCCCATGTGGTCATCCGGAATAAATTCCGTAGCAAGCGCCATATTGGCGGTTCCATTAATGCCAAACAGTGCGCCGTGAAGCACGCGCATGACAAGAAGGATACTTACAGTCGGAGATAAAGCATAGAAAACGATGACAAGCGCGATTAAAAAGGTAGTATAAACGCAGATCCGCTTTTTATTGAGAAAATCCGAGAGAAAGCCTCCTACCGGTCGGAAAAACAGCGCAGTAATCGAAAAGATTCCGGATATCAATCCGACGGCGGTCAGTTCTGTGCCAAACGAGACAGCATAGGATGAAATCAGGGTGGTAATCATGTTGAACCCGAGCGCGGTGATCAGACTGACCGCAATTAGAATCAGAAAGCCGGCGTTCATAAGTTTTTTTGGTTTTTTCATAGACTAATCTCCATTTCCGCGCTGATGAAAATCTGGCGCTAATTATTTTGCTAATTTAAATCATAATATAAGCGAAAAGATATGTCAATATATAAGCTAAAAATGCTAAAAAAAGAAAAGCGTTATTGACAATAAAAATGCTGAGTAATATAATTTATACAAGTATTACAGATGGAGCTAAAACGAAATAGCTAAATGGAGGAGGAATATGGAATTAGAAAGAATAACACCTGAACAGGCTGGAATTCCAGGAGAAAAAGTTAAGGAGTGTATCCAGAAGCTGATGCATGATGAGACGCAGATGCATGGGTTTATGGCGGCGCGGGATGGGAAGGTTTTTGCAGAAGGCTGGTGGACACCGTATGGTCCGGAGCGGATTCACTGCAACCATTCGCTTGGGAAAAGCTATACGGCAGCAGCGATTGGAATTTTATATACGCAAAGAAAGCTGAAGCTCGAAGAGCGGGTGGTGGACTTATTTGCAGATGAGCTGAGGCAGTATGGAATCGAACCAGATGAAAATATGAAGAAGCTGACCGTCTATCATGTCCTTACGATGACCAATGGCATGGCGCGTCATCCGATCATGGATGCCGAATGGCTGAAAAATTACCTGGCAGAGCCGGTAGTCGCAGAACCGGGAACGGAATTCCTTTACAATTCCTCCGGTTCCTGTCTGCTTGGTGCTATCGTGAAGAAAAAGACCGGTAAAGGGATGAGGGAGTTCCTGAAAGAGTTCTTATTTGATAAAATAGGAATAGACGGGGAACGCTTTCAGATTTTCAGATTTCCGGACGGATATGATGCAGAACCCGGCACAGCGTCTGTGACGGAAGATAATCTCCGTTTGGCAATATTATTTATGAATTACGGAAACTGGAATGGAGAGCAGATCATTGCGGAGGACTGGATGCACATGGCTATGAGCTGTCAGATTTCGACAGAGCCAAATGGCGGTACAGAGGATTATCGGCACGGTTATGGATTTCAGCTCTGGAACAGTGCGATTCCGGGCGTTTACCGTTTCGACGGGGGACAGGGACAGTATGGCCTGATCTGGCCGGAACGGAAAATCGCAGTAGCAATTCACGAGGGAGCTGTGATGCCGGAAGGCCCACAGATTACGCTGGATGTCCTGTATGAGTACTTGCTGAATGAGATGCGAAATGAGCCACTTCCGGAGAATCCCCAGGCAGATGCAGCACTTCTGGAGTTTGAGCGGAATCTGAAGGTGCCGGAGCAGGAAGCGAATACGCTGTATGTACCGACAGAGTGTTTTTCCGGAAGCTATGTCGTTGTATCAGGGGACGGAGATCCTTGGATCAGCGTTGCACCGGGCGGATACAACTTCTTCACCTGCTTTTATCACGCTGATAAAAAACAGGCATTTACGGATTTTACACTGAAAATGGATGAGCAGAAGTGCGTATTCACAGTGGACGGTTATGCGGTCTTTGAAGCATATTTTGACGGAAAGCATCATCCGGTTTACACAGATAATGTGCTTCCGGAGATAGGATGGAATTGTTCTTATGCCAGATATCTGGATGAAGATACCTTGCAGATTACGACAAAATGGCTGAATGGATGGTTCGATGACCGGATTGTAATGAAGAAAAAGGGAGATATTCTGGAGATGACTTTCTATAAGGATCGACTGACTGTTTCAGATAACCGTTATACGATAAAACACTGTACAGCAAAGCGGCAGCAGTAAAGGCTGCAGAAAGAGGAAAATATGGGGGATTTTACAAAGCTTGATGATCTTCTGACCGGGTTTGCAGGAAAAACATTACCAGGATGTGCGTGTGTCATTCGAAAAGGGAACGAAATTTTACATGAAAGCTATGCCGGCTGGGCAGATATCGAACAGAAAACAGCAGTGGATCGGGAGAGTGTCTTCCGACAGGCCTCCACGACCAAGCTGTTTACCTATGCGATTATGGGAATGTTGTATGAGGAGGGAAAGTTCCTTTTTTCCGATCCGGTCAGTGAATATCTGCCGGAGTGGAGGCACACAGTCAGATGGCAGCGCAGGGAAAACGGAACGATTGAGCTTGTGCCATTGGAGCATCCGATCACAGTCCGGGATGCGGCAGCTATGATGTGCGGCCTGCCGTATTGCATGTTTCCGGATCCGAATGCGGCAGATCCGACTGTGAAGGGCATGAGTGAGAAGATGGAGCAGCTTCTGAAAAACGGAACTCCGACGTTGCGGGAGGAGGTTCGGCAGATGGCGGAGGTTCCGGTATATTTTGAACCGGGTACACACTGGCTGTACGGATTTGGAAGTGAGATCATCGGGGCAATTGTGGAAGAAATCACCGGAAAGCCGCTGAGAGTCAGCTTTTCCGAACGGCTGATCGAACCACTTGGGCTGAAGGATACCGGCACGTGCCTGACTCCAAAAATCAGGAAGCATCTCGTGACGATGTACCGGAAGGAACATGGAATACTGCATGCGCTGGGAAAGGAAGCGGATGCTTCGCTGGAGCCGGACGCAGTACCGGCAGGCGCAAGAGTACAGCTGCTGACCAGCGCCGGGGATTTTTCCATATTTATGAGCATGCTCGCAAACGGGGGAAGGTATGATGGAGTCCGGTATCTTGCAGAAGGAACTGTCCGGATGCTCACATCGGATCAGCTTGATGAGAGTACACGCAGAGATTTTGAAAATCCATATCTTGCAGGCTATGGCTATGGTCTTGGATTCCGGGTGTTGAAAAGGCAGGCCGGAGGTTTTCACAATGGTCATCCGGGGGCATTTGGGTGGACCGGTGGTACCGGAACGTGGGTAGAAGCAGACCCGATAACGGGAATTTCCATTGCCTATATGCACAATATGATACCAAATGAAGAACTGTATCACCACCATCGCATGCGTAATGTGGTATATGGATGTTTATAAAAAAGAGAAAGGCAGGAATTAAAATGGCATTTATAGAATTGGATCTGCGATCTGGCTATTTGAACAGCCATGAGGAGGTGTGGATGATCCTTCCGGATGAGAAGCCGCCCAAGGACGGCTATCCAGTCCTCTGGCTGTTCCACGGAGCACATCAAGACTGCTCCGAATGGGTTCGGAATTCATCTGTTGAGCGGTTTGCGAATGAGCGGGGGCTGGCAGTCATTATGCCGACGATGCTACACAGCTATGGCATGGATATGAAATATGGTGCAGACTATTTTTCCATGGTTACAAGGGAGCTGTGGCCGGAGCTGCACTGGATGTTCCCGTGTCTGTCACAGAAAAAGGAAAAAAATTTCGTTGCAGGCGCATCAATGGGCGGGTATATTGCTTACAAATGGGCGCTGACCTGCCCGGAACAGTTTGCAAAGGCAGGCGGCTTTGCAGGCTCGATCGACATTGTGTCGGTGCTGCACAAACATATCGGAAAAGGAAAGCCGGATTTTGGACATTATCTGGCGAACTCCTTTGGTTCGCCGGAGGCAATCGAGCATACAAAGGATGATCTGTTTTGGCTGGCAGCAAAACAGCAGAAAGCAGGAAAGCTTCTTCCGGAATGCTGGATGGTATGCGGAACAGAGGACTTTGGGTACGGACTTTGCAAGGCAGCCTGTGAGCGATTGAGCGGCATGGGGCTGGACGTCACCTGGCTGGAGGATCACGGGGAACATAATTTTGCAATATGGGACAGATATATTGAGCCATTTTTTGACTGGCTCGGGCTTTGGAAGGGAGGTGTTCGGTAATGGCAGTGCTCAGTCTTCGGTTTCAATCAAAGCTTCTTGGATTTTCCACCGCAGTGCGGATTTTAATTCCGACTGAATGGGGGAAAGAATTTGACTATAAAGTGTACTATGAGAACAAGGAAAAGCTGCCGGTGCTGTGGCTTCTGCATGGGGGCAGTGATAATTATGCAGACTGGCATGACTGCACGACAGTTCAGATTTTGGCAGATCAATACAAGATTGCCGTCATCATGCCGGATGCCCAGAACGGCAGCTATTCCAATATGGCGTTCGGACCGGCCTGGTTTGACTATATGACGCAGGAGCTTCCGGAATATCTTTATCAGCGTTTTCCATTTTCCAGGGAGCGGGAGAAGAATTTTATTGCAGGAATGTCGATGGGAGGCTTCGGAACGCTAAAAATTGCACTGCGTTATCCGGAACGTTTTCTGGCAGCCTGTCCGATCGCATCGGCAGTACAGCTGACAAACCAGTATGTGCATCACAGGACAGATGAACGCGAATGGTTTGGAAGAGAATTTGAAAAGATTTTTGGTCATTACGAGCATCCGGAAGAGCTGCTTGGAAGCGAGGAGGACTGCTACTGGCTTCTGGATCAGGCTCTGGAACAGAAAAAGATCCTTCCGGCATTTATGATGGCACAGGGAACAGAGGACTTCACTTATAATGGAAATAAAGAATTTTATCAGTATGCCACAGCAAAGGGAGTTCCGGTAAAATGGGTGGAGGCACCGGGAGTTCATGACTGGAACAGCTGGAATCTCTATATTCCGCAAGTATTTTCATTTATAAAGGAACAGATGGATCGATAAGAAAGGAGGAGTAACAGATGGGAGTCCTTCGATATGAATTTTATTCTAAGCTGCTTGGAAAACAGATAAGGCTCTGCATGGTACTGCCGGAACAGGCACATGCCGGAAAGCTCCCGGATGCCACCTTATATCTTCTGCATGGGGGCGGCGGTAATGCGGAGGACTGGCTGCGTTACACGTCTGTTGAACGCTATGCGGATGAAAGGCAGATGGCAGTGATCATGCCGGAGGTGGATGGGACTTGCTTTTATGCGGATATGAAATATGGGTATCCATATTTTACATATTTGACAAAAGAGATACCGGCTCTGGTGGAAGCGCTGTTTCCGGTGAATAAAGAGCGTGGCAGGCGGTTTGTGGCAGGGTTGTCTATGGGGGGATACGGAGCCTGGAAGTGGGCATTTGCCGCACCGCAGTTTTTTGGAGCGGCAGCGAATTTGTCGGGTATTTCCTTTGTGACAGAGGTTTTCAAAAAGGGCGGATTTGCATTTGCAGACGATGAGAATGGAAATAATCCGCTGGTGATCCGAAACTGGGGAAGCCTGGATGCGCTTGCGGGCAGTGTCAGTGATTCAAAGACGTGGGTAGATCAAGCCGTCCGGGAAAAGACGGATCTGCCTGCATTATATTCCGGAATAGGAACAGAAGATTTTAGCTTTGCAGATTCTGTGCGCTATCTGGCGTATTGTCGAAAACAGGGGCTGGAAATTCACAGCCTGGAAATTCCGGGGAAGCATGAGTGGAAGGTATGGGATACTCTCATTTCGGGCTTTATGGACTGGGCAATGCTTCATGCGGTTCGATGAAAGGAGAAGAAAATGGCAGGAAAAGAATATTTGGATATATTTTTATCAGATCTGGTAAAGACCGGACCGGCCGGCTGTGGCTGTGCGGTAGCAAGGGACGGAGAGCTTTTATATGAAAATTATTTTGGTTATGCCGATTTGGAAAAAAAGAAAAAAATAACAGCTGACAGTGTTTACCGACAGTATTCTGCGACCAAGGTTCTTGTATGCACAGGAGCAATGATGCTTTATGAGAGAGGAAAGTTTTTACTGAATGATCCGATCTATGAGTATTTTCCGGAATGGAAGCATACGATGGTTGCAGAAACGCAGGAGGATGGGGCAATTCGCCTTCGGGAGGCGAAACGGCCGATCGAGGTGCGGGACTGCTTTTCCATGGCAATGGGAATCGGCTATGGCGGGCCGGAATATACGCATCAGATGATGGAGAAGAGCCGTGCACAGCTGGCGGCATCAATTGGGGATTATACACTGAGAGATGATATCCGGGCAATGGCATCCGTTCCGGTGATGTTTGATCCTGGTGAGCACTGGCTGTATGGTTTCGGACATGAACTGGTAGCCGGATTGATTGAAGCGGTATCGGGAAAAAGCGTCGGACAGTTTTTGAAGGAAGCACTGTTCGATCCGCTGGAAATGAAGAACACCGGATATCATTATTTTGGAGACATCCGGGAGCGCATGGTGACGCCGTATCAGCTGGAGGACGGAAAAAGGACGCCGATTGCTTATTCCATGTTTGATGAACGGTTTGAAGAAAATGCAAAGTATGAAGCCGGTGGAGCAGGACTGTTTTCTACGATTCCGGATTATCTGAGATTTTCACAGATGATGGCCTGCGGCGGCGTATGGAAGGGAGAGCAGCTGATCGGAAGAAAGACAATCGACCTGATGAGGACGAATCAGTTGAATGATCAGCAGCTGAAGGATTTTGCGGCACCGTATCTTGATGGCTATGGCTATGGCCTTGGCGTGAGGACAAGGCTGGACTGCCGCCGGGCAACGGGAAACACATCCGTTGGTGAGTTTGGCTGGACAGGCTATATGGGAACCTATGTGGCAATTGATCCCACAGAGAGGATGAGCGTTGTATATATGCACAACAGTGTGCCGAATATGGAGCAGTATGTGCATCACAGAGTACGAGATATCGCGTTTGGAATGCTCTGATGAGCGAATGGATTGCAAAATGGAATATCAGAATATCTGAATTCTAAATGGAAAAAGAAGCAGGCAGGACACTGGAAAAAATGTCCTGTCTGCTTTCTTTTTACTCAAATGAATTGCATGATGAAAACGGACGAAACAGCTTTGTAACAAAGGCACGGAAGCTGTGCCGCCATACCTGCCAGTCATGATAGCCTGGTGTCTCAAAATAAGTAATGTCTATGCCGAGCTCCTTCAGGTGCTGAACCGTACGGAGATTTTGCTCATAAAAGTTTGACTCCTCCGTTCCGGTTGAGAAGAAGAACAGATCGAACAGTTCGTTGAACGTCCTGGCATCGCTGAACAGTTCTGTATAATCATCATAGTGATCTTTGATGATGAAATAACAGCTGAACAGACCGGCAGAAGCAAAGAGTTCTGGAAAGTGAAGGGCGGCAGCCTGCGCCTGAAATCCGCCCATGGAAAGTCCGGCAACGGCGCGGGTTCTGCGGTCCGGGAGAGTACGGTATTTTTGGTCAATGAACGGAATGCAGTCTTTCGCCAGTACAAGATCAATGGCTCCTCTGGCCGGATGCTCGCTTGCGTCCGGCAAAAATGCATAGCCATCATTCATGACAAGAATCATTTCCTGACACTGACCGGCGGCAATCAGATTATCCATAATGTAGTTGACCTTGCCCTGCCAGATCCATCCGGTCTCGGTTTCACCGCCTCCGTGCTGCAGATACAGAACAGGATAATGTTTTTCCGGATGTGTTTCATAGCCAGGAGGCGTATAGACAAAGCAGGAGCGGTATCGAGCGGTCACGGTACTGTTGTAATAATCCATCCGGACAGTGCCGTGTGGGACGTCCTGCAGAAGATAAAAACCAGAGTCCGCATCCGGAATTTCAAAATAATTGATAGCGCGGAAATCGCCGTAGCCGATTGGAGCGAGGTCATTGCACATGCGTGTGCCATCGACGATATAATCATGATAATGAAAACCTGCCGGAAGACCTTCTGCAGTGCCGGTCCAGTCGCCATTTTCTTGTCGATAAAGAGGAATTCGTTCAGAAAAGGCGCCTCCGAGACCCTGCACAGCTACGGAATGCGCGCCGGGAGCACGGAAGACAAAGTGTACGGTTCCGTTGCGATCAACGCTGGCGCCGGAGGGAACCGGAATGTATTTGCCCATCGGATGTCCGTCTGGATCTGTGATACGGATCAGATCCTTCTGTGTGGGGTCAAAATTTAGTGCATATGAGGGCAGTGACTGATTTGCAAGATATTTTTCCATATTCATATCATTTCCTCCGTTCCAAATGCCTGCTTTACAAAATCGCGCAGGCTGTAACGCCATACGTCCCATACATGATAGCCTGGATATGCGGCGCCGGACAGAACATGGGCACCCTTTTCCTGCAGGGAGTGGATCGATGCAAGTGCGGAAGTGCACATTGGTTCCTGATCGCCATTTGAGAAGAACAGCAGATCCAGACTTGCGTTGAGCTCTTCCGGGTTTTGAAGTAAAGCGGTATAGTCATATTCCGGACGTGAGATGGGAAAGCCGCCGCTGAAGACGCCAATGCGGGAAAAAAGATCCCGATGTCCCATACCAATGGCAAAAGATTGCACAGAGCCGAGTGAAAGGCCGGCGATGGCACGATTTTTCCGTCCGGCGGCAACACGGTATTTCTGTTCAATAAATGGGATACAGCCATGAATTAGTTCTGTTTCATAGTCGCCAGGGAAGAAGGTCGGATCCTCATCCGGGAGAAATGCATATCCGGCATTCATGACAAGCAGAATCGGTCTGCATTTATTTTCTGCAATTAAATTATCCAGAATCAGGTTTGCTTTGCCCTGCCAGATCCATCCGGTCTCATTTTCTCCTACTCCGTGCTGAAGATATAAGACCGGATATGATTCAGTGTGTGCGTGTTCATAACCCGGCGGGGTGTATACCCAGCAGGCTTTGATACGGCCGGTGACCGGGGAACGATATTGTTCCATACGGATATCACCGTGAGGAACGTCGTTTAAATAGTAGAAAGAAGAGTCTTCACCGGGCATTTCAAAATAATTGATCGGTCGGAAGCAACCATAGCCGATCGGAGCATGTGGATTGAGACAACGGTTGCCGTCAACAAAGTATTCATGGTAATGGAAGCCTTCAGGAATGTCATGCAAGGTGATTTCCCACCAGCCGTCCTCTTCTGTGGAACGCTTCATGACATGGTGTGTATTTCCCATGCCACCTCCGATTCCGGCTACCTCCACGCACGTTGCATCCGGCGCAAAGAAACGTAAGACGACGGTACCGGGAGCCGGAAGTGCAACTGCGGGAGCCACATCATGGTAGCACATGTTTTCGTAATCCTGTCCGTTCTCAAAAAAATTTCCCATTGCAGGCATACGAAACGGGGGATCAAAAAACATCATGTGCGAAATAAGCGCAGGGTTGTTTTTGCAATAGCTCATATTTTCCTCCTTTTAGCTAAAAAATAGTAGCAAAATGTTTAATAATATGATATAATTATTTTAGCAAAAAGTCAATAAAATAGAGAAGCATAATGAAAAAACAGATGCTGAAATGTGCTAAAGACAGAATGGGGGAGGTGTAGTGTGAAAGAAAGAAAAAAGGTTAGTATGAAGCAGATTGCAGAACAGCTTTCCGTATCGCTTGGTACCGTGTCACTTGTATTGAATGGAAGAGGCGATGAAATGCGGATTTCGGCAGAGACACAAAAACTGATTCTGGATACAGCAAAGAAACTTGGGTACCCACTGCGAAAGCAGATGGCAGGGAAAAAGATAATCGCGATTTTTCTGTCGGTTTATGAGAAAGTCATGATACCGGCTAATCCGATTATGATTGGTGCAGAAAAAGAGATACAGGATGAGGGACTCGCTTATGATCTGGTTTTATGCCCGTTTACTTATGATCGACTGAGTGAAAAGTATGCATACCTCAGTTCTGAGTTTTGCAGCGGTGCGGTGATATTTGCCCTGTCCGATAAAGACATGGAAGACCTGGAAAAGCAGGAGCTGGATATACCGGTTGTTGTCTATAATCGGGCGAGCGATAAATTTGCATCTGTTTATGTGGACAATTACGGCGCAGGGATGCAGGCTGCCAGGGTCTTTTCTGAAAAAGGGATTACCAGTGCCGGTGTGGTTTCTTCCTTAAATCCAAACAAATCAAGTGCCATGCGAAAGCTTGGATATCTGGACGGATGCCGGAAGTTCGGAATAAAAGTGGCCGAGGAACAGAAAATAGACTGCTTTATGAGTGTTGGTGGAGGGAGCGAGGCGGCGGAACAGCTACTGGCTCAGCCGGAGCTTCCGGAGGCGCTGTTTACAACGAATGATGCAATTGCACTTGGAATTATGAGAAAACTGCAAGAAAAGAAAGTTGCAGTTCCCGAGCAGATCAGTATTTTATCCTACGGTGGAAATGAGTGGAATGAGTGGGTAACTCCGTCATTGACAACGCTTCGTCTTCCGATTGAGGAAATGAGCAGTGCCTGCGTTCAGCTTCTGAATACAATGCTGACGACAGGAGAGTGGATACCGATATCCAGAATATTTCAGCTGGAGCTGGAATACCGGGAGAGTTGTACAAAAACAGAAAAATAAGAAGAAAAGAGGAAAGAGGATGCCATTATTTTTAAAGGAATTAAAAAAGGAGAAACGAAGTGCGTGGTTGTTCTACCCGAATATGCCGAATCGGTCTGAGATTAAGGTATGTTCTGTTACTGTGGTAAGGCCGGAGGCTTCAGAAGAGTCGGTACAGCGACTTCTTAGGGCGGGGCTGGAGCAACTGGCGCAGGAGAAACATCTGATTCTGTGTTTTCCGAATCCGGAAGAACGAGGATGGAATCAGGAGGGCTATCAGGAAGCAGATATCCGAACGATCGCAGCCTTTCAGGAAGCGATGAACCGGAAGGACGATGAACCGGTGCCGGTAAATGAGAAGGGGATTCCGACCTATGAATTTATGCAGAGTACCTGGCATCCGATGAATGATACACATTATTATATCGGAATCGACTCAGGCGCTTCCATACTGGCGGCAATGATGGCATTGCGTCCGCAGAATATGGCGGCCATGGTATTGATTGGCGGAGAAGTGGATAAGAAGACCATTGAGAAGGCGGTCGACTCTCCGGTTCCGGCGTGGCTGTACGGGTGCGGGGAGCGCTTGAAGCACTATGTATGTAAGACAAATGGTGTTGAAAATTCGGACAGAACAGATACACAAGGTGAATACTGGAATGCCATAAACCCGGCATGCAGGGTCGTACTGAAAAACGAAAAGGCAGAACTCAATACGGAAATTCTGGAACAGATCTGGAAAGAGCTGTTTTCCAAAACGAGAAGGCTGAATACCTCTGTATATGGCGACTGTGCAGATCGAACCGATCTGACGGATGCGGGCTTTGAATGGTTCGTAGATAATACAGAAATCGATGGAACTCCACATACCTGGCTGGTGCATGTCCCAACAGCGGTACGTAACGGGCAGAAAAATGTCCCGGTTGTCTTTTTTTATCATGGAGGTTCGGATAACCCGAGCGAAGCGGCGGAAATGAGCCGGTTTCATGAAATCGGAGAAAAGGAACATTTTATTACCGTTTATCCGTGGTCGACGAACCGGGCAGGCTGGAATATGGAGTTGCTGAAGGATCAGGCGGATGATCTGGCTTATTGTAAGGAACTGATTCTGTATATGCTGAAGCATTATCCGGTTGATCCGTCGAGAGTCTATCTTTCTGGTTTTTCAAACGGGGCAGGAATGGCACAGACTGTGGCAATGATTTATCCGGAACTGGTGGCAGCACTCGGACATATTGATTCGAACTGGCCGGGGGTACGCTATGGAAGAGTGGAAGTTGATTATCAGACCGTCGAGCCGATGCGGATCGCACTTGAAAAACAGCAGGAGAGACAGATTGACATGCCGGTGTGGTATACCTACGGGACCAGGGAGGCATCTTCTCCGGTGTGCCGTGGATGCTCGCAGCAGCATCAGTATGATTTCTGGAAACAGTTTAACCGCATAGAGGTAAAGTCAACCAGAGAGCTGGAGGATCCGCTTCTTCCGGAGCACGGAGTTGACGGAGATACGAGTGAAACGCTTTACCCGGATATACAGCACCCGGATCATTATTATACGGTTCAGCATTTCTTTAATGCAGAAGGACGGAATTATTATAACTTTGCACTCATGCATCACAAAGGTCATGAGGTGGCACCAAAGGATGCACAGCTGTCCTGGAATTATATGAAACAGTTCCGACGGGAAAAGGATGGAACTGTAAAAGTAAGTCTGGAGAATTAGAAGGGAGAAAAACGTATTATGAAACAGTGGAAAGCTTTTTGGGCAAAGCCGTCACATGTGGCATATCTCTTTGTAATGCCGGTTGTTTTACTGCTTTTGATTTTCCGATTGATTCCGACAGTGGCAGCTTTTGTATGCAGTTTTTTTGATATGGATATGTTCCTTGTCGGAAAAGGATTTGTGGGATTTCAGAACTATATAGAGGCATTTGCGGATAAACGTCTCTGGAACAGTCTATGGGTCACGATCCGGTTTACTCTGATAGAAGTAACGGTTCAGATGGTGGTCGGACTGGTGTTGGCGGCACTTCTTACAAGAAATACTGCGCGCAATAAGATTTTCCGTGCGGTTTATTTCCTGCCGATTGTATGTTCGGCAACGGCAGTGGCAATTATGTGGCGGATGTTCCTGCATTCAAATGTCGGGATTATGACCTACTGGTTTGAGCTGATTGGAATTAAAGGAGTAAATTTTCTGAATGACCCGAAAATTACATTTTATGTCATCGTATTTATGTCGGTTTGGCGGTCATTTGGAATCAGTACGGTTATTTTTGTATCTGCCATGCAGAATGTGCCGCATGAGTTATATGAGTCGGCGGATCTGGATGGCTGCAGCAGGCCGAGACAGTTTTTTGCGATTACCCTTCCTGTGATCAAAGATACATTTTCGTTTGTATTGATTACGCGGTTTATTGGCTCCTTACAGGTATTTGATCTTGTATTTACAACAACAGAGGGCGGGCCGAATTACACGACGGAAAGTCTGGTTTACTATACTTATGTAAAAGCTTTTTCAAATAACCGGATGGGCTATGGTTCGGCGGTTTCCATGTTTTTATTTGCAATCATATTAGTGATCACAGTGATTTTTTATGCAAAACTTTTTAAAGATGAAGCGTAAGGGGGAAATATCATGCAGCGTAAAATGAAAACTGCTATCAGCTATACGATCATTACAATTATTCTTACCGCATTGGCGCTGGTAATTTTGATACCGGTTGTGTGGATTGGCATTTGCGCCTTCCGTCCTCAGACAGAGCTGATGCAGTATCCGCCTAAATTTTTTGCAGAGCAGCTGACCCTTCAGAACTTTATTGACATAGCGAAAAGAATCAAGATATGGGGCTATGTGAAAAACTCTCTGCTTTACTGCCTTGGCTCTACGATTCCGGGAGTATTTTTGAACTCTCTTGCGGGCTATGCGTTCGCAAGGCTGGACTTTAAAGGGAAGCATGTGTTGTTTATCATGGTGCTTGCCACGATGATGATTCCGTTTCAGGTAATCATGGTGCCGTTGTTCCTTGAAGTGTACAAGATGGGCATGTATGATAATTTTGCGGGTCTGATTATCCCGAACCTCGGAGCGGCGATGACGGTATTTATGACGCGCGCATCATTTGCGGGGCTTCCGAAGGAGCTTGAAGAGGCCGCCCGTATTGACGGTCTTTCGGAATTTGGTATTTTCTGGAAAATCATGCTTCCGCTTGTAAAGCCGACTGTTGTGACGGTTATTGTACTTGGAATCAACGGTGCATGGAATGATCTGATGTGGCCGCTGATCGTGACAAGCAATACGAGCATGCGGACGCTGACCAATGGTCTGGCCATGTTTGTCGATTCCAGCCTTCAGTATGGAACTGCGTTTGCAGGTGCATTTATTTCAATCTGTCCGATGCTGGTGCTGTACATTTTCGGGCAGCGGTATTTTGTAGAAGGAACGGCAACAAGTGGTCTGAAGGGCTAAATTTAGCAAAAAATAATTGCTAAATATAATTGACTTTATTAGCTAAAAGTGCTATGATACAGCTATAAAAACTTCTGCCAGATAAGGACAAGGGGATTGCACGAATCAATGGCAGAAGCAGAGAACGGAAAAATAAAATGTACAGGGAGGTACGCAAATGAAAAGACGGGGAATGGCAACGGTTCTTGCAGGCACGATGGTACTGAGCATGCTCGGAGGTTTTGCGGTTCAGGCAGATGAGGAGAGCTATGATCCGATTACGATTCAGTTTTGGAATGGCTGGACCGGATCAGACGGACAGGTTCTGATGGAGTACGTGGACAAATTTAATGAGACGAATAAGTGGAATATTACAGTGGAAATGGATATGTCCTCTGAGTTCCGGGATAAAATTACGACAGCAATGGCAGCGGATGCAGCTCCGGCACTGATTCTCGGAAATGCGGCAGATAAGTATACCTATGATGGAAAGCTCAGAAAGCTCGATGAGATATGGGATAATACTGATATTAAGAAAGAGGACTTCGTTTCTTCTTATCTGGATTCGCTGTCGACAGATGACGGTCTGTATGGTGTACCGTTCCAGATCAGTTCCTATGTCATGTACTGGAACAAAGATCTGTTTGAAAAGGCAGGGCTGGATCCGGAGACACCACCGGCAACCTATGATGAGTGGACAGAGATGGCACAGAAGCTCACGGACCCGGACAGCCACGTATATGGTTCCGGACTGAGCTACACCAATGTCGGAGCAGATGCCTGCATCATGCAGATGTTTGGTGGTCTGGAAGTCACGGAGCAGGATGGAAAGTGGCATGCAAACTTTGAAAACAATCAGGGGTATATCGACTTCGTAAGCTGGTTCAAGACACAGTTTGATAATGGTTCGAATCCGACGGAGTCTGATCTGGACACCATGTTTGTATCCAATCAGCTTGGCTTGTATATCACCGGCGCATGGCTGATGGCGGATCTGAATACATATGGCATCAATTATGGTGTTACAACATTGATTGAGACACCGGAAGGCGGGAAACAGGCACCGTCGAATACACAGTGTTTTATGGTGACAAGCTCTGCAAGCGATGAAGAAGCACTTGCAGCAGAGCGTTTCATCTCCTGGTGGCATACTGGAAATGATGACGAAGCGATCGAGGATACCGCGGTCTATGCATGGTCTGACCGAATTGGATACCCGACCTACTACATTCCGGTAGCAGACAGCGAAGGATATCAGAATAATGCAAATATGAAGGCAATTACTGTTACAGATCCGGAGTATTGCATGGATTCTGTAGCACCTGGTAACTTCCGCGCATGGGCACCGATTTTGAGCGGACCTTTGACACAGTTTTTTAATACCATGACATTTGATGGAGACACATCCACCGTTCTGGAAGACTGCCAGAAGGAAGCAGAACGTATTATCAACGAAGAGTATGGATATTAAGTCCGAACAGACGCTTTAGAGCACAATTGAAAGAAAGCTATAAAATAAGCGGGGGGAGTGCAGCGTCACTCCCCCCTGCTTATGCTAAAAAGGAGTGGATTGAGCTTTTGTTGTGGATGTGATAAAATTATCTTGTATTTGTCAGAACTAAGATAAGAAAGAGATGGAGTGTGGCAGATGGCAAGAACAGCGACAGTACAGATAAAACAAATTGCAGAACGGGTGGGGTTATCCCCGAGTACCGTATCCATTGTCTTGAACGGACGCGGAGATGAAATGCGGATTTCGAAAGAATCTCAGAGAAGGGTTTTGGAAGCTGCAAAAGAGATGAGCTACCGCCCGGCCGGGAATGCGCGGCATCCGCGGACGATAGCAGAGGATCAGGCAGAAAAAACAGTCGGAGTATTCTGGAATGAGAACTTTGGCGAAGATACTATGAGCCGCTATTTTTCCGGATTATTTAAAGCATCAGAAGAGAACCATTATGATGTGGAGTTTGTAGTGAAAATGTTCCGAAATGGCGAGCTTTCTGCGTTAAGAGATCATATGAATCAGAAGCGCTACAGTGGAATCCTGATCTGTGGCGTTTCAAGCGCAGATATGGAATACCTGAACGAGCAGGAATTTGATGTCCCGGTTGTTGTAAACCGACCCAGCAACAAATTCAGCAGTGTCTGTGCGGATGCTTATGAGATCGGTGCAGAGTGTGCACGGATGTTTGCAAAGAGAGGATTTCGGACGGCCGGAATTCTGAGCGCGAATGCCGGAAGCATCGGAATCGGACTGCGGGAGCTTGGCTTTTTAAATGAATGCAGGACGAGCGGACTTACGGTGCGGGACGAGTGGATCGTAAAGGGAAAAAGCATGGACATGGAGACGGGATATGAATGCGCAAAGTCTTTTTCCGAAATGAAAGAGCGACCGGAAGGACTCTTTATTCTGCTGGATTCTCTGGCGCTCGGGGCGATGATGCAGTTTAAGGGTTCCGATATAAGAATTCCGGAGGAGATGTCGATTGTAGCCTACGGATTAAATCCAATGCTGCGGCATATTTCCCCGTCTGTTACGATGATTGGTAATTCTATGGTGGATACCGGAAGAAATGCAATTGATATTTTAATGACGGTGATGAACAACAAGATCAGTATGCCAATCAGTAAACTGATTCCGTTAAAATATGAATTTGGTGAAACCTTCCGACTGGCCGGAATGGAAAAGAAGTGAGAAACGGAGAGACAAATATGGCAGCGAAAAGGCAGGGAAGTGTACAGATCAGGCAGATCGCGGAAGCGCTTGGGGTCTCAGTCGGAACCGTATCCATTGTTCTGAATGGCCGCGGAGACGTGATGCGTATTTCAAAGGAAACGCAGAAGCGGGTACGGGATATGGCAAAGGAAATGAACTATCAGCCAAACATTTATGCAAGAAGACTCAGAAGCGCGGCGCACGAGAAGGCGGGAAGGGTGATTGCAGTTCTGTGGAACAGTGCATATTCTGATTTAATGATGGGGCAATTCTTTCGCGGGCTACATGAATATCAGAAAAAACATGACTGCAAAATGGAATTTTACGTGCAGATGTTTGAAAATGATAAACTGAATGAAATGCAGGCACTTCTGACGCCGCTGCGGTTCAGTGCTGTGATTATTTGCGGAATATCGGATCAGGATTCAGAATTCCTGAATAATACGCAGTTTGACCTTCCGATTCTGGTGCTGTTTCGAAGTGAGGAACGATATCACTGTATTTACGGAGACGATTATGCAGTGGGCGGCAGTATAGCCAGGCTTTTCTCTAACCATGGGCATAAAAAGGTCGGTCTGATCGGCTGTTCCAGGAAGGGGCGTAGCGGCAGTATGCGGATGATGGGATTCCTGGAAGCATGCGAAAGGGAAGGACTCCGGATAAAGCCGCAGTGGCATATCGAGAAACAGGAGCGCAATTGTGGGGCAGGATACGCAGCGATGCAGGAGATTCTGCGGCAGGAGGAGCGTCCGACAGCAATTTTTTCTGCCTCAAATGAGCAGGCCCTGGGAATTGTAATTGCGTGCAGGGAGGCAGAGGTTCGTATTCCGGAGGACATGGAATTGATTGTATATGGAGACAATGACGCATTTGCGTATTTTTCACCGTCGATCAGTGCGGTTTACCTGTCATTAGAAAAGGTGGCCGAAGCCTCGGCAGAGCTGTTAGAGATGGTAATGAACAATGCGATCACCCTGCCAATGGCTAGGATAATGCAGGCAGAATATGCATTTCGGGACAGTTGTGCAGGGGTTGCCGACTGACAGGAAGAAAACTCCTGAGATGGGAGTTTTCTTTTTAAACATGAGCTAAAACGAAATAGCATTTAGCCGAAAAATAGAGAACAGGAGGAAAATGATGCAGGGATTTGTGAAGGAAAAGGAATTTTATAAACAGGCGGCCTGTATAGCCATTCCGATCTCGCTTCAGTCAGTGATTACGATTGGCGTGAGTATGATGGACAATATTATGGTCGGTGCGCTGGGTGAGACGGCATTGTCAGCAGTAGCGCTTGCCAATCAGTTTATCGGTATTTATCAGATCGGCTGTATGGGAATCGGAATGGGCGCCAGTGTATTGACAGCAAGGTTCTGGGGAATGAAGGACATCACATCACTGAAAAAGGTAGTGACGATCATGTTTCGGATCTGTATCGGACTTGCACTGCTTGTATTTATGGCACCGACGCTGCTTATACCGGATCGGTTGATGAGGATTTATACGGAGGAGGCAGAGGTAATTGCGCAGGGGATACTTTATTATCGGTGGATGGTACCGTGCTATTTGCTTCATGGGCTTACACTGACGTCTACGCTGATTCTCAGAAGCACAGGACAGGTTCAGATTCCGCTTGTAAGTTCTGCCGGCGCTTTTTTTGTCAATATATTTTTTAACTATATTTTTATTTTTGGAGAATTGGGTGCGCCGAAAATGGGAGTACAGGGTGCTGCACTTGGTACTTTGCTGGCAAGAATTTTTGAGTTTGTATTTATATGTGGATATTTTTTTGGAAAAGACCAGAAAATCGGGTACCGGATAAAGGATCTGTTTGGAGAGTGCGCTTCGCTGCTGAGAGAATATATAAGAGTGGCGCTTCCGGTGGTTATTTCCGACACACTGCTGGCGCTTGGAAATACAGCAGTGGCGATGGTCATGGGACGGATCGGAAGTGGATTTGTATCTGCAAATTCAATTACGGCGGTGATTCAGCAGATCAGTACGGTTCTGATTCAGGGAATCTGTCATGCAGGGTGCATTATCACCGGACATACACTTGGACGCGGAGAGCAGGAAAGAGCACAGGAGCAGGCATGGACCTTTCTATGGCTCGGAGCGATTGTAGGGGCAGCCGGAGCAGGGATTATTTTGCTGATCCGTTCTTATGTAATCGGGCTTTATAATATTACACCGGAAACAAAGCAGATTGCATGGAAGCTTATGGATGCGATTGCACTGATTGTTGTATTTCAGTCGGTCAACGGAGTAATGACAAAGGGTGTGCTCCGGGGCGGTGGGGATACTCGTTTTCTGATGGTAGCAGATGTTCTGTTCCTCTGGATTGTATCTGTTCCGCTCGGAGCACTTGCCGGACTGTACTGGCATCTGGATGTTTTTTGGATTTATGTATTTTTGAAGCTGGATCAGGTGATAAAAGCGGTCTGGTGCGTATTTCGTTTAAAGAGCCGAAAGTGGATCAAGATGCTTTCAACGCAGCTAATTTGATTTTTACTATATGGAAGAGGAAGAACGGGTTCCATTTAGAGTCAGGCAGATTTCTTTCCACTTTCCGGAACGGTAGCGCAGGGCAATGATACCGGCCCGCAGTACCTGATCGGTTGTAATGGCCAGCCATGCACCAGGGAGTCCCCAGCGCAGATACCGGATGGCGAAGATGGCAAGACCCGGACGGAGAAGCATTACCGTAAAGAAAGTAAGCTTGGCGACAAACTTCGTGTCTCCGGCTCCGCGCAGCGCTCCGGAGACAATGAACTGGGAAGACTGAAATGGCTGGATAAAGGCAACGATCCAGAAAATTTCCACACAGATCGCGATACAGGCTTCATCATTTGTATAGAGGGAAGACAGTGGGCGCCCAAACAGTATAAAGCTGATTCCAAGCATAATTGCGACAATCATACCGGCACGCCGACAGCGGCTTGTGTAGGCTTGCGCCATATCCGGACGTCGTTTGCCGAGACTTTGTCCCATAAGTGATGTGGCAGAGATGGAAAACACCTGTCCGTTCATCAGGGTAAGCGACTGGATGTTCATGCAGATCTGATGGGCTGCGAAGTCCAAAGTGCCAAGCGAGGCAACTGATTTTGAAAAAATCATAGATCCGACCCGCATCATAAACTGCTCCAGCGCAGCCGGAAGTCCGATATGCATGATTTCACGGATATCCTCCGAAACAGGCGAAAACGAATCCTTCAGGCTGATATGAAGATAACATGATTTTTTGGCGATAGCGAAAAATGCAAGGAAGCAGGCAACGATCTGACTGATTGCCGTGGCATAGGAGGCACCAGCAACTTCAAGTCGCGGGAATCCCATTTTTCCTCCGATGAGCAGGTAATTCAGGATGATATTTACAAGATTGGCAATTGAGTTGTAGTACATGGCAGTTTTGGAATCGCCAATTCCGCGAAGAACAGCTGTGATGACACTTGTGAGTGTAAAAAATAAGAAGCTGGCCATCTGAATCTGCAGATAGGCAGTGCCTGCGTTTAAAATGTGCTCATCTGCAGCTCCCATAAAACGTACCATTGGGCGGGAAAACAGAAAACCTGTGATGGAAACAAGAATGGCAAGAAGCAGATTCAGCAGAAGCGCCTGCCTGGTATAAGAGCAGGCTTTTTCCTGTTTTCCGGCACCCTTTGCCTGTGCGACAAGGGCGGTGGCACCGACATTGATGGACATGGACATTGTCATCAGAATAAATTTTGGCTGGGTCGTAAGCCCGACTGCGGAAATCGCCCATGTACCCAGTCCGCCGACCATAATCATATCCATCATGGAAACAAGGGAGCTAAGCATCAGCTCAACCGTTGCAGGAAGGGCAATGCGTAAAATGTCCTGGTATAGCATGGAAGAAGTAATACCATCAGGCAGGCGTTTTGAGACACGTTCACTTTTCATATCACGGTCAGATCCAGACGGAAGCTGATCGAGAGCAAATGTATGATTCTTGGAGTACAAAATGCAGATACCTCCCTTTGATAAGTAGAATATGAAATCATATTAGCATTCGGTGATTGTGATGTCAATAAAAAAGCTAAAACGAAAATGCAAATACCCGTAAAATAGATAGATAGATGATTAAAGAAGAAAATAAGCTAAATAGCTAAATTATAATAAATCACAAATGCGAGAACTTAAAACTGCTTAAAAAGCAGAAAAATATGTGAATTATGGAGAAAAAACACAAAGCAGAAGCTTTTACATTGACAAAAATTAGCAAAATAAATATAATGAGATTACTAAATGTTATAGCAAAACATTGCTATGTATAAGTGAGAACACTGTCAAATGGACTGGCTTTGTTTGTGGGAACAGATACGGTAGAATATGGTGCCGCGTTTGCGGGCGCACTGATTTCGATTTTACCGATGCTGGTGCTGTACCTCATTGGCCAGCGGTATTTCGTAGAAGGTACTGTTACAAGTGGACTAAAAGGATAAACAGGGTAAGGGAAAAACGATGGGTATTTTAAGATACAACTATCGCTCAGAGGTACTGGGCATGCATACGGATATTACAATTACTTATCCGTCTGGGCAGTATACGTGTTATACGCCGGAAAAAGAAGGAAATTCGATTTTTAAGCGGGGAAACCTTCGGTATAAGCCGGATATGAAGTTGCCGACAGTCTATATCCTGCACGGAGGAGGAGATGATGACAGCCTGCTGTACCGATACACACGGCTGGAATATTATGCGGAGCAGAACCAGGTTATGACAGTTACGGCTCAGGCACACGACAGCTTTTTTATCGATACGGCATATGGAATTCCATATTATACCTTTTTTTCAGAGGAGCTTCCGGTGGTGGTTCAATCACTGTTTGCATCTTCTGCGCGAAGAGAAGACAATTTTTTGATCGGTATGGCAATGGGGGGAAATGCGGCCCTGATGATGGCGATGAAACGTCCGGATCTGTTTGCTGCCTGTGTGGATTTATCCGGAGGGATTGGCTGCAGCTTGGACAGCAAATATTTTGTGGAGAGCTTTGACCAGATCCGGATGCCGAAGATGTATGGTGCCTTTGATGATCCGAGAAAGCTGGCAGATTCGGAGTTTGATATTGGATATCATGCCAGAAAGAATCTGAAAAATGGGGTAGAGCTTCCGAAACTGTATCTTGCAGTCGGGGAAGATGATTTTATCCGGGATGTGGTGCGGAAGGATCGGGACGAACTGATTCGCCTTGGAATACCATTCCACTATGAAGAGGCACCGCATCTTGGCCACGAATGGGATTTCTGGGATCAGTATATGAAGAAAGCGCTGGACGAATGGCTGCCGCTTCCCGGGCGGAAGAAAAAATAAATAATGACAGATAAAATACTGTGGGGACAGAAGATGTTTCACAGTATTTTTTTGCTTTACAGGGGATTACGTCCGGTAAAGTAAAACGCTCAACATATTTTTTGAAAAAAGTAAAAAATCAGATTGTGCGAAGATAAAAAATCATCTATACTTAAGCGTTGTATTTACACCCTGAAAAATATCGTGACGGGCTGGCGAAAAGGACATAGAAGGGCAGTCAGACTGCGCGTCTGCAGAAAAACTGCGGGATGATTTGCAAAAAAACGAGGAGGGACTATTATTATGGACAACATGAAAAAACGCACTGCAGCCGGTACCGCAATGGCGCTGGTCGGAGGAGCCTTCTGGGGGCTTTCAGGTGTGTGCGGACAGTATCTGTTTCAGACAAAGGAGATGACGGCGACCTGGCTGGTGCCGGTGCGGCTGTTTGTGTCAGGACTTTTGCTGCTGGCGTTTTTCCTGGCCAAGGATGCGAAAAGGACACTTTCGGTCTGGAAAAATAAAAAGACAGCGATAGATCTTCTGATCTATTCTTTTGCTGGCATTATGCTGTGCCAGTATGCGTACTTTCAGACAATCGAGTGGTCGAATGCGGGGACGGCGACGGTCGTTCAGTATATCGGCCCAGCATTGATCGTTGTATTTGTGTGCATTACGACGCACCGGAAGCCGCTTCCGAAGGAAATCGTGGCAGTCGTTCTGGCTCTTGCCGGTATCTTTGTGATCGCGACGCATGGCAATCCGGGGACGCTGGTGCTCTCGAGACGTGCGCTCATCATGGGTCTGCTCTCTGCATTTGCGGTGGTTGTCTACACCGTGCAGCCGGTAGAGCTGCTGAAGCAGTATGAGGCGCCGATGATTCTTGCATGGGGAATGCTCATTGGCGGAATGGTGCTCATGCTCGCATTTCAGCCGTGGAACCATATGCCGATTGTGGATGCAAAGATGATCGAGATTGTACTTTATATTATTGTGTTTGGAACAATGGCGGGATTTTCGATGTACATGCAGAGCGTGAAGCTGATCGGAGGCGTGAAGGCCGGGCTGTATGCCTGCATCGAGCCGGTAGCGGCGACAATTCTGTCGGTCGTGTGGATGAAGGTACAGTTTGCACCGATGGATCTGCTCGGATTTGTGCTGATCCTGGCAACGATTTTTGTGCTGGCGATTCCAACCAAAGAAGAGAGACGGGGAGCAGGCATCAGAGGATAAAAGGCAGACAGAAGGAACCATTCATACTTAAAACTTAAAAGAGAGTATCGTTCCGTCATCAAAATT
>OLQE01000506.1_pt1 | contig 30382 bp, 26 predicted proteins | sample 1643161 | NCBI WGS metagenome assembly OLQE01 (sample SAMEA3136650, study PRJEB25190) | human gut metagenome | reverse complement strand
TAGCGAAAAATGGTGCTGGGCATAAGACCCAACACCAAGTTTGTCTACAGTCTGAACTTATTTTCTTTAATAATCTCCAACACCCGTTCTTTTGTCCTTGGGCTTACTGCTCCTGAATTATTTATTACTCTGGAAACAGTTGCTTTGGAAACACCTGCTTCTCTTGCAATATCCATAATCGTCAAGTTACTCATACGCTGTCCTCCAGGTCACTCCGCAAATGTAACCGGTTTCTATATTTGGTATTATAGGATAAGCAAATCAGTTTGTCAACAGGTTCCGTCATTTCTTTTGTGCTTTCTGTATATTTCAACATATTCATCATATGTATTTTGTGCATTTTAGACAAATCACTGTCTGACATCCCCGTACATCTCATTTTCAAACTCGACCAGCTCATCAAATTCTTTCTCAACGATTCTGGCCATCTCAGGATCCAGTCCTACCATGTGCTCGGCTTCCAGCCATGCGCGTGCCATTTCACGCCCCATCTCATTGCCAATGATAAATCCACCCATGCAGAGTACATTGGTGTTATTGACAACTTTTGCCCTTCTGGCCTGATAAATACTTTCGCATAATGCCGCATAAACACCTCTGTGCTTATTACAGATAATGCTTACTCCCATTCCGGTTCCACAAATGGCAATCCCACGCTCATACTCTTTGCTCTGGACACCTCTCGCAACTGCTTTCGCCGCCTCCTGAAACAGCACCGGCTCGTCCGGATCAATGTCCATGATCTCGTATCCTCTCTTTAACAGATCCTCTTTGATTGCGTTTTTCAGTTCAAATCCCGCCGGATCTGCTCCCATAATAATCTTCATCTTGTTTTCCTCCGTGATATTTTAATTTTTAAAAATTAACCTTTTTTTCATAATACTCTACCCGTACTCGCACTGTCAACGAACTTTTGGGGTAATATTTTGTTGAATGATCCGGAAGTGCAGTCATAAATTTTTCCATACGGGCTGATTATTTGCCTTAACGGCTCTGGTATTTTCCAAACGAATCTGCTACAATATGTTGCAGTATTTTAACTCCATGCTGTTTATGCTGCAATCAGCAGCTCATCTTATAAAGGAGGTCCCGTTATGGGTTATGATAAACTTGAACGAAATCTGATTGATATTGTCAAAGAAGAACAGGCTAAGCTTGGCTTTTTTAAAGAAGATATACGACTTTATTATCCGCTTTCTTCCCTGAATCATTTCTTTAATGCCAACGACAGTGCAGATGAAATGCAGATGCGTCTCGATACACTTCCGGAATCTATCACTTCAAAACTTGGACAGATCGAAGTCAGTCATAAAGGCGACCGTTTCTGTTTCCATATTCCGCAGGAAGGCACCGTATATGTGCATGACAACACCGCACCAAATGAATTTATCCACCAGCTTGTGGAATTAGTCGGAAAACATGGCTGTACTATGAATGAAATTCTGGATCTGTTCCATACTTATTCAGAGAACATTATCACCGAAGAAATGAACAATGGTGAATTTGACCGCCTGATCCGTTTTGCTGACAACAGCGAAGATCCTTATTACTATTGTTTTAAAGACGAAGGCTGTCATATCATCTATCACCGTTTTCTGCCGGAGGACTATGCAGATTTTGACTTTTAAGGAGGAAATGTTTTATGTGTACTGCCGCAACTTATCAGACAAAAGATTTTTATTTTGGAAGAACTCTGGACTATGAGTTTTCCTATGGTGACCAGATTGCCATCACACCACGAAATTATCCGTTTTCTTTCCGGCATGCCGGCGAAATGGCCACTCACTACGCGATCATCGGTATGGCTCATGTTGCCGGAAACTACCCCCTCTATTATGATGCCATCAACGAAAAAGGTGTTGGTATGGCAGGATTAAACTTTGTCGGAAATGCCGCTTATGCAGATGTTTCACCTGACAGAGATAATGTCGCCCAGTTTGAATTTATTCCATGGATTTTAAGCCAGTGTGCGACTCTTTCCGAAGTACGGACGCTTCTTGAGCGCATGGCCCTGGTGGCCACTCCGTTCAACGAACAGTTTCCGCTCGCGCAGCTTCACTGGATCATCTCGGACAAAACAGGTTCCATTACAGTAGAATCTATGGCTGACGGACTTCATATTTATGAGAATCCGGTCGGTGTGCTCACGAACAATCCGCCTTTTCCACAGCAGATGTTCCAGCTCAACAACTTTATGCACTTGTCTCCGAAACAGCCTGTAAATACTTTTTCCGATGATCTTGCTCTCACTGCATACAGCCGCGGAATGGGAGCGCTCGGTCTTCCGGGAGATCTGTCTTCCGCATCCCGTTTTGTCCGGGTTGCTTTCACAAAGATGAACGCCTTTTCAGGCGATTCCGAAAAAGAAAGCGTAAGCCAGTTCTTTCACATTCTCGGTTCCGTGGATCAGCAGCGCGGATGCTGCGAAGTCGCTGATGGAAAATATGAGATTACGCTTTATACTTCCTGCTGTAATGTCACAAAGGGGATCTATTATTATACAACCTATGAAAACCACCAGATCAGTGCTGTCGATATGCACAGAGAGAATCTGGATGGTGGTGCCCTGATCTGCTATCCGGTCATTCAGGGCGAACAAATCAATTATCAGAATTAACGGAGGTACTTACATGAATCTTGGAAATTTAATGCAGCTCAAAAATTCCTGGGCAACATTCACCCGGAATCATCCGAAATTCCCGAAGTTTCTTCAGGCAGCAGCTACTGCTGTCAAAGAAGACACACTGATCGAAATCAAGATCACAACCGCTGAGGGAAAAGTAATAGAAACAAATCTCAAAGTAAAAGCGTCAGATATCGAGCTTGTCAAAAACCTTGCCATGTGATATACTAAGCGCAGATTTTAAATTATGTACAAAAGAACAGGACACGAAAGAGAAGTGAGCAAAGCAATTCAGAACGGCAGTTTCTCTGCATTCGGGTTCTACATAATTTCCGGACATTCCAGTCCATTACAAATGATAAAATAAAATCCAAAGGGACATCGCAGTATCGGTTTTCTCCGTAACTGTGTGTCCCTTTTTATATTCTGCAAAATTATTTTATTTCTGAATTTCCAGCCGGGTACTGCTGATTTTTACAGACGTACGCGTTCTTCTTTGTCGTTTGCCACACGGAACGCACGTGGTGTCGTATGATATCGTTCTTTAAATACACGATGAAAATAGCTGCCATTTTCGTAACCGACCGCCGCAATGATATCACTGATCGGAAGATCCGTCTCACACATCAGCTCAACTGCCTTGTTCAATCTCTTGCGCTGCAAAAGCTCCTTAAAATTGAAGCCTGTATTTTTCTTGATCATCTTGCTCAGCATGTGCATCGGCAGATGCAGCTGCTCACAAAGCTCTGTAAGCGTTGCTGTCCTGTACTCCTGCTCAATATAGTCCAGAGTAGTCATTGCGATCATATTTTCGTACTGATTCGGAAGTCGCATTTCTGCATACTGCACAGACTCCAGAAGATACAGGAAAATAAGTCCCATTGTTGTCTGATTGATGCGGTTCTGGTCACCCTTGCCGGTTACAAGTGAATAGATCATATTTTCGAGAAGGTTCTGAATCTGCAGAACCTCCGCCACTTTGAAATGAAGGTATTCACCACGCTCCTCATCCTGACGCAGCACATTCACAAGAAAATCCGCAAGGACATTGTTATTTCCCGCCATCGTATATGCCACATCAAAAAACTCCGGAAGAATCATAAAATTGATTGCAATGTCTTCCTCTCCCGCCGGAAGTATCTCATGTCTTGTATACTGATTCAGAAAAAGAAGTTCCCCCTGCCTTATCACGACTTCCCTGCCGCCGATGATATTGGTCAGCTGTCCCTGACAGACATAAAGCACCTCGATAAAATTATGCCTGTGTGCCGGAAAATGGACAAAACGAGTGTGCGTACGCACGGCGATCAGCTTACCTTCATTCAGCATCTTTGCACTGTCTACGATGAAATCCTTACCGGATGTATAGAGGTCTTTATCCACCTTCGCCACGCCATCCAGTATCTGCTGTTCTTCTTCTGTTATGATTCTCAAATGATCCAAAAGAGCCTGCTGCATGTTTCCTCCTGATATCGTTACGTTGCTGCTGGTCTTATTTTAACACGCACAGGCAGGATAAAGCAATATGAGCTCAGGCTTTCAGTCTCTCTATTTCTTCGTAAGTAAGATTCGTAATACATCCCTGAATCTCCGCAGTTGACATTCCCCTTTTCATCATCTTTTTGGCAATCTCCATTAATGACTGCTTTTCCTTCCTCTCTTGCTGTTCCAATGCTTCTGCCACCAACTTCTCACCATATGCAATTTTTTCCTCTTCAAACAGTCTTCCTACTTTCGTCATCATAATCCACCTCCTGATTTTTTCTGATTCCTCCCGTTCGATGACTTTGTCAGTAAATACCAGAAGGCCTGACAACAAAAACACCTGCAATTCCTGGCAAGGAATCTTCTTTCCCAATTCAAAGCATCTCCAGATGCATGTCTGTTTTTCCTCTTTTGTGCGGTAAACCAATGGCAGAATAATAAATTCCATCTGTTCTTCGTCAGATAACTCTTCTCCTGCATTTATCTTTTTTGTCAAATTTTGTTCGATAGCTATTGCGTCAAGCTCCGACAGAAATATTTCTTCCACATTAAACTGAAGACATCCAACATCCAGTTCTGCTTTCGTTTCTTCTCTTGTTATATCTCCTGTGTAAATGATAATCACACGTAATACCTGATCTGTATTTCGATACAAATGCTCTTTCTTTACTGTACGAACTACGTAATTCAGATACTTAATCTTATTCTCTGCCTTATATCTGCTCTCGTAATCTATCAATGCCAGTGAGTCATCCTCCAGTCGGAAAAGATTGTCGATTCTTAACTCATTTGCTTCGATTGCGGGCAAATTTGTCGGCATTACAGCTTTTATCTTTGGTAAATTTACTCCATATACAGCCAGTGATTTGTTCATAAGATTCTCTCCAAATATTTTGGAAACTACATCTTTGTTCTGGTATGTAATGGAGCGCCTGCCTCTGGTTTTTCTTTTCTGCATGATACCTCCTGTCTTTTTCCTCGGAAGCACCAGTGCATTTTGTTCTATCTATATTATACAAAGATTATTGTTTCTATGCAATATTACAAAAGATACTTCCTGATATTTTCATGTCTGGGGATTGCTGGCGGAACCGCCATTTGAATTATTGAATTGATTAGTTTTATAGTAACATATATTTTATAAAATACAAGAAAAACCATTTGACAGGATTCGACAATCTTTCGCTGTTTTATAAAATCTGCGAAAGAAAAAAAACAAGACGGAGCCTTACGGCTCCGCCCTGGTTTTAAGGATTTATCATATTCAGAAAAACTTTAGCTTCTCCAAACGTGCTGATTAGTACAGTTTAGCGTAGTCAGCAACGTTTTCTGGTGTGAACTGAAGTGGCTCACCAAGAACGATTTCTGTTCCTTCATCATCAGCTGTTGTGATTGTGAATTCACCCATGTCGCCAGCTGTGAATGTTTCATCAACTGCACCAGTAATGTCACCTTTTACAAGTGCCATTGTTGCATATGCGGAAAGTTTTCCAAGGCCTTCCATATCCCACAGATAGAAGTATGGGCAGGAATGTGCATCGTCATCACCTGTGTACTCCTGCATTTCAGACGGAAGTCCAAGACCTGTCAGTTTGCAAGCAGATTCGTTGTCCTGAAGGTATTTAGCTGCTGCAGCGATACCAACTGTTGTAGGTGCACAGATAACTTTCAGATCTGGGTAGTTCTGAAGAAGAGCTGCTGTCTGGTCTGTAGATTTCTGAGGTTCGTCATCACCATAAGCTACTTCTACAAGTTCCAGTTTGCTGTATTTCTCATCGCCTTCCATGATGGATTTCATAGCGTCGATCCAAGCGTTCTGGTTTGCAGACTGAGATGTTGCAGAAAGGATAGCAAACTGTCCTTCTCCACCGGAGATATCAAGAACTGCATCCATAAGAGCCTGTCCAACTGCCTGTGTACCAGCCTGGTTTACGAATACCTGACGGCTGTCTTTATTCGGAGCGGAGTCGAAAGAGGATACTTTGATTCCAGCGTCCATAGCTTCTTCCAGTTTAGCCTGAAGAGCGTTAACGTCGTTTGCGGAGATGCAGATTGCATCTGGCTGCTGGGAGATCAGGTTGTCAAGAACTTTGATCTGAGCATCTGCTGTTGCAGCTTCCGGGTAAACAACATCTACAGTTGCGCCTTCAGCTTCTGCTGTTTCTTTGAATGCTTTTGCAGCGATTTCGAAGAATGCGTTACCAGCTGATTTACCAACCAGTGCGATCTTCTGTCCGTCTCCGGCTTTGTCAGCAGCCATTACAGGTGCTGCACAGCCAAGTACCATTGCTCCACAAAGAAGTGCGCTAATTACTTTTTTGTTCATTTTGTTTTCCTCCCTTGGAAAAATATAGTTTTTTATTTGCAACTGCTCTTCTGCTACAAAAGAGCAGCTACTTACGTGATTATTGTAATACTGTATTTAGTTTTTCTTCATGCTTAATGCTTTTTTTGCATTTCCGATAATGTTCGGAAGAGCTACTGCTGCGATCAGAAGAACACCGATGATCAGCAGGATAACCTGTGCATTGACGTTTCTCTGACCAAGACCTACACGGAGGCAAACAATGATGAATGCGGAAATAAATCCACCTGCGATATTACCTTTACCACCTGTAGAGGAGATACCTCCAAATACTGCCATTGCGATGGCATCCATTTCAAATCCGTTACCAGTTGTTGTGTTTGCACCGTATGAAGAAGAAACCAGGAACAGTGCGCACAGTCCGGAAACTGTACCCATGATGGTGTAGATGATGAAACGGATCTTCTGTACATGAACACCTGAATAATATGCTGTAAGACGGTTGGTACCGATTGCATATACACGACGTCCAAATGTGCTCTTGCCTAAGATTACGGCGAAGATTACAGAAAGAATAACAACGAGGAACAGGATGTATGGAACATCTCCGACTTTTCCGCCGATTGCACGGAAACCATCTGTGTTGCTTGCAGAAATACTACCGCCGCTTCCAAGTACGATCTCGGAAATACCACGGAAGATGATCTGTGTTGCAAGTGTAACGATCATTGGCGGCAGTTCCTGGAATTTGGTGAGGATAAAGCCGTTGATTGCACCGCAGATAGTACCAACACCAAGTGCTGTGATCACTACTACGATAAACGGAGCATTTGTATTGCAGACAATACAGCTCATTGTTGCAGAAAGGCAAACGATCGCACCTACAGAGATATCGATCTCACCAAGTACCAGGATGTATGCCATCGGCAACATCATGAATACTTCTGCCAGATAAACAGGCATCTGACGAAGCAGACTGCTCATGTTATAATATTCAGAAAACATTGCACAGAAAATATTGACCGCAATAAACAGCAGAACCAATATTCCCTCCCAGGAGAAGATCATTTTCTTCACTGGGCTTTCCGGCACATTATTAATACTTCTTCCAGATTTTCCAGCCATGATTACATCTCCCTTCCTTTCAGTGCATTCTTATCAGCGATACGCTGCAGGATTACGTTCATTACTACTACGACGAGGATGATAACACCCTTGATGGTATTCAGCCATAACTGGTTGAAGAATGGGATCAGCGGAAGTGCTTTTGCGATTGTTGCAAGGATCAGGGATCCGAGTAAAGCACCTACTACTGTACCACGTCCACCGTTCATGCTTACACCACCGATAACGCAGGCTGCGATAACGTCCATCTCACCGCCGTACTGCATATCAGGCATTGCGGATGCATATACAGAAACCTGAAGTGCACCGCCGAGACCTGCGAGAAGACCCATGATTGTATAAACAAGTAATTTGATATTTTTTACATTGATACCGGATACTTCTGCTGCACTCGGGTTACTTCCGACTGCATAGATCATACGGCCTGTTCTGGTCCATTTCATAAACCAGAAGAAGAATACATAGCATACAATAATTACCCAGATAACACAGTTTAATCCGAGGAATTTTGTTGTTGCGAAATTTTTGAATTCACCAAGTGCTGCTGCACTTGCCCATTCACCACCGTGAGATACCTGATAACCAAGTGCACGGTAGATGTACATGAAGCCCATGGTTGCAATGATCGGCGGTACATCTGCTCTGGATATGATCAGACCAACGACTGCTCCGCAGACGATACCGATTGCAATTGCGATCACGAATGCGAGGAATGTGCTGGAGATATGTTCATATTTCAGAAGCATACCAATGCTCATACCGGAAAGTGCAAGTGTTGACATAATAGAAATATCGATACCGCCAACAAGCATTACACACAGCATACCAAGTGACATTACCATTGTTACTGCATTGTTTTTCAGCATATCCATCAGTGACTTAGGAGTCAGGAATGATGGGTTGATTGCTGTGATGATTACAAAAAGAACGATCAGGACAATCGCAAGCAGTGCTTCACGGGAGCCTGTGATCTTTTTCATAACTGATTTCTTTTCCATTATTCAGCACCCCCTGTATGTCCTTTTTCCATAGCAAGTTCGAGGATTCTTTCCTGTGTTGCGTCGCCACGGTTCAGTTCACCGGTCTTACGTCCGTTACACATAACGACAATACGGTCTGCCATACCGAGGATCTCCGGCATTTCGGAAGAAATCAGGATGATTGCATATCCTTTCTTTGCAAGATCTCCCATGATTGCATAGATTTCAGCTTTTGCACCTACGTCTACACCTTTGGTAGGCTCATCCATGATAACAACTTTCATTTCCTGACTTAACGCCTTGGCAACAACAACTTTCTGCTGGTTACCACCGGAAAGAGAGCTTGCCGGCTGGAAGATATCAACTGCCTTTGTATCAACTTCTTCGAGAAGTTTCTTGGCAAGATCACGCTCTGTCTTTTCGTCATTGATTCCGTTCTTCGCATATTTGCTGATGGTAGGAAGTGTTACGTTTCTTCCAAGTCCCCAGCTCATGATCAGACCTTCTTTCTGACGGTCTTCCGGAAGGAGAATGATACCTTTTTCCATTGCATCAGATGGTTTTTTGATATGAACTTCTTTACCTTCCAGATATACTTTACCGGAATCCGGCTGAGTGATACCACAGACAGCTTCTACTGTTTCTGTACGTCCTGCACCTACCAGACCGGTAAGTCCAAGGATCTCGCCGGCGCGAACGCTGAAGGATACATCTTTGAAGTAACCTGTTCTGGAAAGATTCTCAACTTTCAGCATCTCGTCTCCGAGTTTTACTTCCGGTTTCGGGAACAGATCTTTGATCTCACGACCAACCATTGCTTTAATCAGGTCTGCATTTGTAATTCCGTCAACATCGTATGTTCCGATGTACTGGGAATCACGGAATACAGTAACTCTGGATGCCAGACGATACATATCTTCAAAACGGTGAGAAATGAAGATAATGGAAACACCGTCAGCTTTTAATTTGTCAACCAGTGTATAAAGCTTCTCGGATTCGGATCTTGTCAGTGCTGCAGTAGGCTCATCAAGAATGATGATTCTTGCGTTAGTAGACATCGCCTTTGCAATCTCAACCATCTGCTGCTGAGCAACACTTAAAGTACCCATCTCTGCTGTTGCATCAAAATCTGCATCCAGCTGTTTGAGAAGTTTGTTTGCTTCTGTGTTCATGGCTTTCCACTGGATCATTCTGTTTTTGATGATCTCATGTCCCATGAAAATATTTTCTGCAACAGTCAGATGCGGATAGGATGTCGGATGCTGATATACGGCTGCGATACCTGCTGCCTGTGCATCTTTTGGTCCTTTGAAGTCAACCTTCTGACCATTTAAGAACATTTCGCCTTCTTCTGCCTTATGTACACCGGTAATAACTTTAATAAATGTAGATTTACCAGCGCCGTTTTCGCCCATAAGTGCGTGAACTTCACCCGGTTTTAACTGAAACTGTACGTTGTTCAGTGCCTTAACGCCCGGGAAAATCTTTGTTATGCCTTTAAGTTCAAGAACATATTCAGACACGGCTCTTTCCTCCCTTTTCTTAAATCTGATGTTATTATAACAGTAAAATCTTTTACCCTAAACAGGAAAATATTTCGAATCAGGGTAATATATTTTCCTGTTTTAGGCAAAATTTTACTGCATATGTATAAAATTTCACTGTTTCTATGTGAATTTTTTCCAGTTACCCCCGCCTGCCTTCGTGTAAGATTGACATAAGTTTTGGCTTTTGTTATATTTAATATATTAAATTTGAAGGGAATCCGGACAAATGAGCTTTCTCAATAAAGTCAAAAAAAAATTAAAAAACGGAAGCTGGTATCCTTTTTATAACTCCTTTTATGAAAATAATTCTCTTGATCCCCGCATGATTCTTCTTGAATCCAGAAGCGGCGGTGCTCTCGAGAGTAATATCCTTTCCTTATTAAGGGAGTTATCCAGAGAACCATACAAAAATTTCAACCTCGTACTTTCGGTACGTAAAAATGCCGAATCCGAAATCAAAGAAAAGCTGCGTAAAAACTCCATTCAGGGAGTTTCTTTTGTGCATACAGGATCTGTCTCCTATTACCGTGCCTTAAGCCGCGCCGGTTATCTGGTCAACGATTCCTCTTTTCCCGGCAGATTTGTCAAAAAAGAAGGCCAGATCTATCTGAACACCTGGCATGGTACCCCTCTTAAAAAAATGGGCCGTGACAACCGTCCGGAGATGGTGACGATGGGAAATATTCTCCGTAACCTTCTGGATTCCGACTATATTGTCTTTCCGAACCGCTTCATGGAAGAAAAAATGTCCGGAGCCTACATGCTCGACAGTCTGTACAGAGGTACCGTACTTCGCGAAGGCTATCCGCGCAACGATATTTTCCGTCAGAAACCTGATCTTTCTATGAAAGAGCGCGCCGGTTTCGCCGATAAGACACTGCTTACTTACTTTCCGACCTACCGCGGTATTTTTAATCAGGTAGAACGTCAGGAATACATGGAAACACTTTCTGCCAATCTCGCTCTCTGGGACAGCCAGTTAAAGGATGACGAGATTCTTCTTATTAAATTGCATCCTTTCCTTCATGGTTCCGAAGCTTTTGACGGTTACCGTCATATCCGCGCTTTCCCGACCGACTGGGATACCTATGAAGGCTTAAATCTCTGTGATGTACTGATCACGGATTATTCCAGTGTTTTTTATGATTATGCAAACACCGGCAAAAAAGTCATCTTCTTTGCCTATGACCGTGCGGAATACGAAAGCACCCGCGGAATGTATGAAGACATTGAGACTTATCCGTTCCATTATACAGAAGATGCTGCCGAAGTCATTCCATATGCACATGCTGACGGCGGCACCCCGGATGAAGCATTTATGGAGAAATATGCCTCTTATGAAGATGGGCACGGTGCCGAAAAAATCTGCCGACAGGTATTCCTTCACGAAGACTGCTGCCGCCAGAAAAAATATACCGGAAATGGTAAGAAAAACATCCTGCTCTACGGTGGTGACCTCGATCAGAACGGTATCACCAGTGCACTGTACGCGATGCTCCACGAGCTGGATCTTACAAAATATAACTACTTTTTGTCTTTCCGTCTGATTTCTGTCAAAGATCATCCTGAAAGAATGGATCGTATTCCGGATCATATTGGTATCTATCCATTATCCAGTGAAATGAATATGGATGTACTTACCGGTTTTTCACTGATGCGCAAAATGCGTGGTGCAAACACTAATTCTATCAACAGACGGATCCATATTGCTTACCAACGCGAATGGAAAAAACATTTCGGCAGTACTGATTTTTCTGCCGTGATCCATTACAATGGTTACGAAGCTTACATCACTTCACTTTTTGAGGAATCACCATGTGGACGGACGATCTGGGTTCACAATAATATGGCCGATGAGATCCGCACAAAAGGAAACCAGAATATCTATCTTCTTCGAGAAGCTTATCAGAAATATGACCATATCATTACTGTAAGCGAAGATATTCTCGATTCCACGATCCATGGCATTGGCGCAGATCCGGCCAAAGTTACCGTAGTCAACAACTGTCATGACTATCAAAGTGTAATTAAGCGCAGCGAGGAAATGCTTGCTTTTCAGGAAACAACGAAATCCACTGTTTCTGTCGATCAGCTTTCCAATGTTCTGTCAGGCAATGATACAAAATTTATCAGCATCGGCCGCTATTCTCCTGAAAAAGGCCATGTCCGTCTGATGAATGCATTCAACACCTACCAGGCTTCACATCCGGATACCTGGCTGATCATCATCGGCGGCGTTGGTACGCTCTATGAGGATGCTGTTGCACATGCAAAAAGCCTCGCTGCATCTGATCATATTATTTTGATCTACTCCATGCAGAATCCTATGCCGGTTCTGAAAAACTGCGACCTGTTTCTGCTTTCTTCTTTTTATGAAGGGCGCCCGATCGTACTTATGGAAGCCGCTACCCTTGGTCTTCCACTTATGACCTGCGATGTCAACGGCTGCCACGGTTTTATGACAGAATATCACGGAACGCTTACCGACAATTCCGAAGAGGGAATCCTTCATGGAATGCAGCTTTTTGCTGAGGGTAAAGTGCATCCGATTCAGATTGATTTTGACAAGATTAATGCAGCTTCAGCCGCTCAGACCGAAGCTCTGATCAAAGACTGCATACACATTTCACATTCAGAAAGGGCGCATTGACATGAGTAAAATAAAAAGCCTCGTGCTTGCAGAATTTTTGAAGCACTTTGCAGACAAAAAACCGGATCCGTATATCTGGATTTTTTCCTCAACGGATAACCGGCATTATAACTACAACTCCCGTTATCTTTTTGAATATGTAAAAGATAATCTGCCGGAAATCACACCGCGATTTGTCATCAATGATCCGAAGCTTCGCGCGGAGCTCTCCGCCGAATACGGCAGCCAGTACTTTATCGAGACTGAAAGCGCATCCGGGATCCGATATGTTCTGAATGCCGGTGTGTGGTTTACTTCTGCCGGACTCCCTGCCTATGCGAGCGGCCTCGGCAAAAACAGACTGATCGTCAATCTCTGGCACGGCGTACCTCTGAAAAAGATCGCACTGCTCGATCCGAACCTCAAAAAGATGTCGCGTATCTATTTTCGGAAGATTTTTTCCGAAAACTATACGTACGTTCTCACGACTTCCCATGCACTCGTGCCACTTATGGCAAAGAGTTTTGATATTTCCGAAGATCTTATCAAAGTATGGGGACAGCCGCGAAACGACGGCATGTTTCAGCCAAATGATCCTGCCTTGACCCTCTCCGGGATTTATCCGGATCTCCCGGAATTTGAGCGAACGGTTCTTTACGCACCGACCTTCCGCGACTACGGCCAGGTACGGCTTTTCCCATTCGATGATTTTGACCTGAACCGGATGGAGGCATTTCTCGAAGAACATAAGATGCTTCTTTTTATCCGTACACACATTGCCGAACAGGGATCTGCTGCGCCATATCTCGGAAAAAGAATCCGTTTCCTCGGGAACGAACAGGCAGAGGATGTCACCGGAATCCTCAATATTTTTGACTGCCTGATCACGGATTATTCAAGCATTTATATTGATTATCTTCTGACTGACAAATCAATGATCTTTCTTCCATATGACCGGAAAGAATATCTGAACGGACGTGGTATGAATTTCGATTATGACGAAGTCACTCCCGGCCCAAAACCAGATACTTTCCAGAGTTTTCTGGATGCCCTTCTCACAGAGGATTCTCACTGGAAGACCGAACGCGACCGCGTCAATCTGCTTTTTAATGAGATTCATGAACCATGTTCCGCACAGATCTGTGAGCAGATATTAAAAAAGATCCAACAGTAACAGCTTTTTCACTATCAAGGAGAAAACCATGAAATTACTGATCGTAGATGATGAAGAACTCACCCGTACCGGCGTGATCTCCTCTCTGGACTGGTCATCTCTCGGAATCGATAAGGTGATTCAGGCCGATGATGGTGTACACGGACTGGAAACTGCCAGACTTTACAAACCGGAGATCATCCTGTGTGATGTCCGCATGCCCCGCATGGACGGCATCACCATGCTGGAACGTCTGGAAAAGCTTCTTCCGGACAGTGTTGCCATTTTTATGAGCGGCTACTCTGACAAAGAATATCTCAAAGCTGCTATTAAGCTCAAAGCAGTCAACTACATCGAAAAACCATTCAGTCTTTCCGAAATAGAAGACGCGATCAGAGATGCCCGGGAGCTTTATCAACAGAAAGTCCATTCCCGCCGCGGAGAAACGCTGCACTCCATGGAGACAGCCTCCCGGCTTGCCCTGCAGCTCACACTTCCATACGGAGCAAACAGCCAGACCATCGCAGGCCTGACTTCTGAACTTGGCATCACAATGAACAACAGTACTTATTTCACAGCATTCATTGTAAAGACTGATCTTTTTCTGGAATCCAATGTACCATCGATGGCTGACTTCTGTCAGGATTTTCTTGACTTCCTTGCACCATTCCGTACGAAATGTATCTATCTCGAAAAGAAAATGCAGTATCTGGTCTATTTTCTTTTTTCGCAGGAAGCTCCGTCTTCCCACCAGATTCATGCAGCCGGAGAATACCTGTGCAGCCATTTTAAAAAATACGGCCGCTATACTATTGCTGTCGGCGATACCGTGTATGGACTGCCAAAAGCCTACCAGACTTATACTTCCGCAGTTATCCTTTTGCAGAGCGGATATTTCTTCCCGGAAAATTCCCTCCTGACATCGGAATCTCTGGAAAATATCCCGGATGTACAGACCAATGTGTTTGCAGATACTCCTGCCGGTTCCTTTGCGGATATTCTTTCACGTCAGGATGCTGATGGCGCCAAAAAGTTTCTGGATACGCTGTATCAGAACTTTTTTAAAAATCACCGTTTTCTGCAGAATCCGGTCAAAGATATGTATTATAAACTTTTTCTCTGTCTGGAAGATGCACGTCATCAGCAAAAAATTGCAGGTTCCGGTAATGTGGAAAGCATTGCAGAAACAATTGACGACTGTTTCACTTTCCCTGAATTGCATCAGACACTCGTGGATAAAACTTCTGAGTTTTTCCGCAAGGCAGAATCTTCCTCACAGGAAAATCCAACCATCTTTCTGATCAAAGATTATATCAGTCAGAATTATATGCATGAGACGCTTTCCGTCAAAGATATCAGCGAACACGTCTTCCTGTCTACTTCTTATGTGTGTACCTTTTTTAAGAGTGAGACTGGTCAGACTCTGAACCAGTACCTGACGGAATACCGCATGGAAAAAGCAAAGCAGCTTCTCAAAGATGCCCGGTTCAAGATCTCTGATATCTCTTCCCGGGTCGGCTACAGTGACGGCAACTATTTCGGCAAAAGTTTCAAGAAATACAGCGGATTTTCACCTTCTGAATACAGGGAGCGGAATACACAATGAAATTTTTACAAAGACTCCGGCTGGCTTATGGTGACATGAAGCTCAGCTCCAAATTCACACTGGTTCTGATGATTACCGCCACAATCCCGGTCATTATGATGGCAGGTTTCTTTTACAGCAGACTATACGACATGGTTGTCTCTTATACGATCCAACAGGAACAGGACACCAGTGCCCAGACCGCACCTTATGTGGAAGAGATTGTACAGAAAGTTATCGATGCACATGATGGAATTGCGGAGCAGAAATTTTTCCAGACATTGTTCCATCAGCCGGTCAATTCCCCGTTTCAGATGTTTCTTGAAACAGATTCCGCCAAAGACTTTCAGGAATATGCCAAAGATCTCGTTTCTTCTGATCTTATCACCGGAATCCAGATCTATATGGACTTTCCGCCGCAGTCCGTACGACTTTTCACCGATGATCTGACAAAAGATTATTTTTCTCCGATGAGCAAAGCTCGCGGCACTTACTGGTACGGTATCTTTCAGGGTACCCAGCAGGGTTCGCTTTTCTGTCCGGAATTTTATCTGGGCGAACGGGAAAAGGAAAGCTACGGGGATATGGCATATATCACTTCCACAACTTTTTATTATCAGGGGCAGGCACGTCAGGCATACATAGCCTTATACACTTCGTCCAGCCACCTGCGCAATATGCTGAAAGACAACCTCCCGATTGATGGAAGTGTTTCCTATATCATCAATGAACGAAATGCGGTGGTTGCTTCTTCTGATGAATCCCTTTCCGGAATTTATCTGCTGAACTACGAGACAATCGAAGACTCTTTTATGTCTTCCAACAATTTTATCGAGCGTGATATTCTTGACACAAAGGTTTATGCCGGATTTTACAATATCAAACAACCAGGATGGTTTATGGTGACAGTTCTTCCGTCCGGTCCGCTGATCGCACAGAGTAATGGGATTATGGTCCAGTATGTACTTATGTATCTCGTATTTCTGATCTGTGCCCTGTTCCTGGCCCATTTTATGGCGCGATCGATCACAAACCGTATTTCTTCCGTCATCCATCAAATGAGCAAAGTACGAAAAGGCACGTTAAGTCCGATGGCAAGCCCCGTCTATCATGATGAAATCGGTGATCTGATTGATACATACAACTATATGACACGAAAAATGGATCAGCTGATGGAAGAACAGGCAAAATCTGCCGAGGAGCTTCGTATTGCAGAATTTCACTCACTGCAGGCTCAGATCAATCCACATTTTCTTTACAATACAATGGATATGATCAACTGGCTCGCACAGCAGGGGCGCACCGACGAAGTTTCCAATGCGGTTCAGAGCCTGTCACGTTTTTATAAGCTGACACTCAGCCGCAAGCAAAGCATGAGTACCATTGCCAAAGAAACGGAACATGTCTCAATCTATCTGTTGATTCAGAACATGCGTTACCATGACAGCATTTCCTTTATTTCGGATATTCCGGATGAACTTCTGGAATACAGCATTCCGAAACTGACACTTCAGCCGATCATCGAAAACTCCGTTCTTCACGGAATCCTTGAAACAGATGATAAATCAGGAACCATTGTCCTTACCGGCTGGATGGAAGACACCGACATTGTTCTTCTTATTTCAGATGATGGCGTGGGAATTTCTCCGGAAATTCTTCCGACAATTCTCTCCGGAAATGGAAACAGTACTTCCGGAGGTACAAACATTGCAATTTACAATACGCACCGTCGTCTTCAGATTCTGTACGGACCAGACTACGGACTTACTTATTCCAGCGAGCCCGGTCATGGTACAGAAGTTGAAATACGAATACCTGCAAAAAAGGAGACCGCTTAAAAAGCGATCTCCTTTTTGAATATGAATATGTGTAATACAATGGTAGGCAAATCTTATCTTGTAACGATATCAACAGGTATGTTGAAGATCTTGGCAACCTTCAGAATTGTGTCGATATGTCTTCCTGTTGCAGCTGCCATGTGATGTGTCGGGCCAGCTTCGCTCCAGCGATTTACGAATTCTCTTGCACCGCATGTGAAACGTGTTCTCATGTTGGTATCACCGAAGGAAAGGATCGGTCCATCTTCGTTTACACCTTCTGCAACAACAAATTTGAAGTGTCCGTCGCCATCCTGTGTGATTGCAAGATAGGTAACCGGACCTGTATATGGATAGAACTGTGTCAGGTATCCACCGCCTGTTTTGCCGTGGAATACCGGAACAATCTTCATGGTAGGTTTCTTATCGGAAATATCAGCATCTCCACTTCCGGAATGTCCGATGATGCAGATATCATCATTGAAGTCGATGGAGTACATTTCGGAAAGCTGGCCTGTACCGGAAATTGTCTTGAGGATACTCATTGCCATAGCAACTTTCATATCACCTTCAACGGCGCATGCTGTACCCTGTTTAATCAGCATGGAGAATGCCGGGATCAGCATACTGTCAAGGACACCTGCTTTACCCTGTGCAAATCCGTCGTAATGGGAAGCAACCATGCTAAGATGCTCGTCTTTTACCCATTTCTCGAATGCAACAACGTATTTTGCCATATCCCATACTTTTTCGATTGTGCCGCCGCCTTCGATGTCGAAAGTATCAAGAATATCCTGTGCTTTTGCACGGATTGCTTCTTCATCTGTAATATCATCAGCGATTGCCCACATTTTTTCCCAGTCAAACTGTTTGGTGTACAGGAACATTCTGTTGTACAGGTTTGTCTCATCAATGTAAAGATCCATCATACCCGGATATGGTCTTCCAATCTGAGCAATGTTAGTATCACGGAATCTTCTTCTTACCTGAGCTGCTTTACACCAGTCTTCAATCTCTGCCTGAACAGCCGGATCTCCGCCTTCTACAACACCGGTGATAACAGCATGTCTCTTGCCTGCTCTCTCGAGGTCAGCAACAGCTTCGCCGACAGCACCACAAGCATAACCTTCGCCAAGCCATGCAGCGATATCTGTGTGATCATAATCCAGTGCTTTCAGTTTCTGAACGTTTACCAGAACAACCGGTACATCCAGGTCGCGGATTGCAGGAAGCATATTGTAAGATGTAGCATAAGTCAGCATCTGAAGGAATACAAGGTCAACGTCTGCTGCACGGAATTTATCTCCGGCTTCCATTGACTGCTCTTTTGTTGTAACCATTCCTCCGTCAATGATTTCTACTGTATCCGGAATTGTTTTTTTGAAGGCTTCATACTGTGCTTCAAACTCAGGTACCAGTGACGGGAACTGAGGCAGGTATGCGCCTAAAGCAATAGAGAATACACCGACTTTTGCTTTTGTGTTTACTAACATAGTAAAACCTCCTATTGATTGTTAAATAAAATATTGGTTTGCTTATTTATAGATTTTAATTCCAAAGGACTCGTGGATTGTTGTACGAGCTTCCTCTACGGATTTAAACTCTCCGGCTTTAAGCATCTGTGCGGTAATGTTACCGATTGCAGTTGCTTCGCCAGGACCTGCATGAACTTCTTTGCCTGTTGCTTTTGCTGTCAGTTCGTTGAGGTATCCTGCGTTGGAACCACCGCCTACTACATGAATACGGCTATAGGTTCTTCCTGTGCTTTCTTCCAGTTCTTTTGCTGTCTTTGCATAGCATTCTGCAAGACTGGTGTAGATAACAGTTGCGATCTCACCCATTGTTTCCGGAACTTTCTGTCCTGTTCTGCGGCAGTAGTCTTTGACTTCTTCTGTCATGTTCTCAGGAGAAAGGAAACACTCGTCATTTGCATCTACTCTGGACGGGAAATCCTTTGCTTCTTCTGCCATTGCGCAGATCTCTGCAAAACTATATTTATCATTTACTTCATGACGTACAGACTGGATCATCCAGAGACCCATGATGTTCTTGAGGTAACGGAAACGTCCTGCATATCCACCTTCGTTTGTGAAGTTCAGTTCACAGCTCTTCGGTGAGCAGTCCGGAGTCTTTCTTTCGATACCCATCAGAGACCATGTACCGGAGCTGATGTAGATAAAGTCATCATCATTTGCCGGTACTGCAAGTACAGCAGATCCTGTGTCGTGAGTTGCCGGTGCAACTACTTCTACATCAAATCCGACTTCTTTCTGAAGTTCTTCTTTAAGATGTCCAATGCTTGTTCCAGGCATGATCAGTTTCTGGAAAATTCTTCTCGGATATCCGAGTCTGTCGATAATTTCATAATCCCAGTCTTTTGTTTCTGCATTTACAAGCTGACCGGTAGTAGCTTCTGTATATTCGCATGTCTTCTGGCCTGTCAGCAGATAGTGGAAGTAATCCGGTACATGAAGCAGTGCTTCAGCCTGCTCAAGATATTCCGGATGTTTTTTCTTAACTGCCATTAACTGATATACAGTATTGAAGATGGCTTTCTGGATACCGGTTCTTGCATACAGTTCTTCGAGAGAAATAGTCTTGTAAACTTCTTCGTCCATACCCTCTGTACGATGGTCACGATATCCTACTGTATTTCCGATTACTTTTTCGTCTTTGTCGAGAAGGACAAAGTCAACACCCCAGGTATCTACGCCCATGCTTACCGGGATCTTGCCGATCTCTTTGCATTTCTTAAGACCTGTTACGATTTCTTTGAAGATACGGTCAAATTCCCAGCAGAGCTCGCCGTCTTTCTTAACCATTCCGTTTTCAAAACGATGGATTTCTTCGAGTTCGATCTTTCCGTTTTCCATATGGCCAAGGATCAGACGTCCGCTGGATGCACCCATATCTACTGCTGCATAATAAGTTGCCATTGTAAAATCCTCCTGAATATGTAAGATATGTACAGTCGTCTGCTTTGTGCAAAACGCTGTAACAAAACGGGTTCTTTCATATTTGATAATAACATATTATCCTAAAAAAATACAGATGTTAAGAACCTTGTTTGTGAAAAAAAGTGTCTTTATTTGCTGTGCTCAGCATCGCATAATCGAGCTGCATTTCATTCTGTACTTAAAAAGCCCCCAGGGCACTGCCCTGGGGGGAAACAACCTTTACTTAAGACTGCAAGCAGTCATCGTCCTTCTGTTTCGAGCCTGCATTCGTATTAGTCGTACAGATTTGGAGCGATTGTCTCGTCGTCCATGTTTGTGGAATCATACCAGTAACCATCTGTAGGAACATCTTCAAGTTCCTGTCCGTTAGCTGCTGCTGTCAGAGCGTAGATTGCATAGTAACCCATCATCAGAGGAGACTGTGTAACAGCACCGATGAATGTTCCATCCTGTACAGCGGCTTTAATGATAGAACCAGCATCGAAACCAACACCGATAACATCGCCTGCTCCTGCGTCAGAACCAAGAACGTTCAGGTTAGCATTAGCTGCAAGAACACCTTCTGCTGCTGTCTGGTTGGAACCGAAGATAGCGATGCAGTTTTCTTTGGAAAGGATAGCCTGAGCTTCATTGGAGCAAAGCTCTACAGTTGTCTGTGCCGGAACAGCTACCTGGATAACAACATCTGCGTCAGCTTCTGTTGCATCAGCACCTTTAGCTGCGTTTACATAGAATTCGTTACCTGCAACTGCTACTGTTTTGCCATCAGCCTGAAGCAGTTCGATCATTTTGTCGATGAATCCGCCACCACGCTGCTGAATGTTCTGAGCTGTAGCATCCTGGTTAACTTCACCAATAACAACCTGTCCATCAGCGTTAGCTACAACATCTTTGATTGCATTATACATATTTTCTGCTGCTACGGAACCAGCCTGTGCGTTGTCTGTACAAACTTCGCAAGCGATAGATCCTTCCGGAGCATCTGCGATACCTGTATCAAATGTTACAACCGGGATTCCTTTGTCAGCGCAATCCTGAAGAGCGTCAAGTACAGAAGATGTATCACAAGCTGCCAGACCTAATCCAGCCGGGTTGGAAGCGATTGCTGTGTTAACCATGTTAACCTGGTCAGCGATATCGGACTCACTGTTCGGTCCCTGTGCTGTATAAGTAACACCAAGTTCTTCAGCAGCCTTCTTCATACCTTCCTGAGCTGCATCCCAGTATGTGGACTGGAAAGATTTAACCATCATTGGGAACTCATAAGCTTCGTTTGCTTTGAGATCTTTGAACTGATCCGGAAGATCAGCGGCCATAACTGTTGATGCAGACATACCTGCTACCATTGCTGCACAGATGCTTAATGCTACTACTTTTTTGAAATTCATAATTTACTTCCTCCTTATAAATTATATAGTTTTTTATTATGATGATACGTCAGTAGGAAATTTCTGACGCCCCACATCCTTATGAAATTTTGGCTGTCAAAGCGGATATCAGTAATCCGCTTTGATTTTATACTGCTTACATAGCAGCTTTTTTCTTTTCTTTGATGATATCGATCAGGACTGCGATGATAAGTACAAGACCTGTGATGATCTGCTGCCAGTTTGCCTGCAGGCCGACATATGGAAGACCTGTTTTCAGAAGCATGATGACAAAGATACCAACAAATGTACCGATTACGGAACCGTAACCACCGGTTGCTGCAACACCACCGACGAATACACCGCCGATCGCATCCATTTCAAGTCCGGCACCGGTACCAGGCTGTACAGTAGGTGTAACTGCTGCATAAGCGATAGCTGCAAGACCTACAAACAGACCACATACTACATAAACCATTACATGGTAAAATTTTACGTTGATTCCTGAAAGAGCTGCTGCTTCTTTATTGGAACCGATTGCGATGGTGTAACGTCCGAATTTTGTATGATTCAGAACGAATTCCATCAACAGTACCAGAATGATCATCCACAGGAAACCAATCGGGTAACGGGAAGCGCTTCTTCCTGTACCAACTGTAATCTTGAAGATTGTGTGGAACCATCCACCATCCTGTGTAAGTCCCGGCCATGGTGTAGCACTGCAGAGAGAGCCGGCACCACGAGTAATCATACATGTACAAAGAGTTGCAAGGAATGGCGGCAGGTTCATGATTCCGATCAGGACACCATTCAGTGCTCCGATCGCAATTCCCAGTACCAGGCAAAGTACCATAGCTGCTGCTACCGGCCATCCGTGGCTTCTTACCATTGTTCCGGCGATCAGTGCGTAACACACCATACCGGTTCCGATTGACAGGTCTACACCACCAGTGATAAGCGGGAATGTAACACCGATTGCCATCAGAAGATCATAGTAAGAAAAGTCCAACATACTTAAAAGTGTTGTATACTGTCTGAACTCCTTACTCATAATAGAGAAGATTGCAGACAGTGCAATGATAACAAGTAAAACAATAAATCTCTGATCACTTATAATACTTTTTTTCTTCTTAGTCATGACTGTCCTCCCCTTAATTGATATTTCTTGTTGCCTTATCCATGATGTGTTCCTGTGTTGCCTCAGAAATATCAATATTTCCTGTCACTTTACCTTCACACATTACGATGATACGGTCACTCATACGGAGAATCTCTGTCATTTCAGAAGAAATCATGATAATAGACTTTCCTTCTGCTGCCAGTTTACTCATTAACTTGTAAATTTCGTTCTTCGCACCAACATCGATACCTCTTGTCGGCTCATCGAAGATCAGGATATCACTGTCGCGGGTAAGCCACTTTGCAATAACGACTTTCTGCTGGTTACCACCGGAAAGGTTAACAACCAACTGATCTCCGTTCGGTGTCTTTGTAGCAAGTTCTTTGATGTATTTCTCAGAAACTTCTTTTTCTTTTGCTTTATTGATGAAGATTCCACTTGTGAACTGCTCCATCGTTGCCAGTGTTGTATTTTCATTTACAGATTTCTGAACAACAACACCATATCTTCTTCTGTCCTCAGACAGATAACCGATACCATATTTAACAGCATCCTGTGGGGTGTTGATAGTTACTTCTTTGAGCTGTCCGCTCTGTTTGTCCATAATGGAAATCTTTCCGCTCTGTTTCGGATCGGCTCCAAACAGTGCTCTTGCAGTTTCGGTACGTCCTGCACCCATCAGACCGGAGAAACCAAGGATCTCACCTTTTCTCAGTTCGAAGCTTACGTCCTGAACCATCTTACCGGCATTCAGGTTTTCTACTTTAAGAACCACCGGTGCATCCGGTGCTACCATGCTGTGTTCCTTAGGATCTTCATAAATAACACGACCAACCATCATGTTGATGATGTCTTCTTTTGTACTCTCTTTTGTAATCAGAGTTCCTACATATCCACCATCTCGCATGACTGTTACACGGTCTGTGATGACTTTGATCTCATCCATACGGTGTGAGATATATACGATACCGAGGTTCTTCTCACGAAGATCTCTGATGATTACGAACAGGTCAGCGATTTCTTTTTCTGTAAGAGCTGCTGACGGCTCATCGAAGATGATAACTTCTGCTTTGTGGGAAATAGCTTTTGCGATCTCACACATCTGCTGTTTACCAACTGTTAAGTTGCTCATCTTTTCTCTTGGGTCGATCTCGATGTTCAGATCCTTGAACAATTTCTTTGAATCTTCGATCATCTTCTTATCGTCTACACGGATACCCTTTTTCGGCTCACGTCCGATAAAGATGTTCTGTGCAACAGTCAGGTCACCGACCATATTTAATTCCTGATGTACGATTACGATACCATTGTCCTGTGCCTCACGTGTATTGTGGAAAGCCACTTCCTGACCTTTGTATGTAATAGAACCGGAATCCTTCTGATAAATACCGGTAAGAACTTTCATCAGTGTTGATTTACCGGCACCGTTCTCTCCCATAAGTGCATGTACTTCGCCGCGTCTTACTTCGAAATTAACGTGATCCAGGGCATGAACACCAGGAAAGGACTTATCAATATCCTTCATTGTTAAAATAACGTCACCCATTGTTTCATCCTCCCTTTCGATCAGTTCTTTCTACGTCTTGCAGAAACGTCGGCATATACAGCTACGATTACGATGATACCTGTGATGATCATCTGCTGTCCTTTACCAAGACCAAATGCCATGATTCCCTGCTGCAGAAGAGAGATAATAAATACACCGATTACAGTACCGCCGATGGAAGCAAGTCCACCAACCATGGATGTACCACCCATTACACAACCAGCGATTGCTTCGTTGTTGTACTGATCGCCATAACCAGGCTGAACGGTTGTATATGTAGCTACAAAAAACAGTGCTCCAATTCCAACTAAAACACCGCAGATTACATAAGCAAGCATGTTCCATTTCTTTGTATCTACACCAGAAAGTCTTACGGCTTCTGTGTTGGATCCGAGGCAGAGGATGTAACGTCCAGGTTTGGTATTGTAAAGAATGATTCCACAGATAATTGCTGCTCCGAGGAAGATTACCAGACCTACCGGAAATCCTTTATAAGATACGATGTTACGGAACCAGCCGTTTGTCGGGTCACTTGCCAGTGGCCAGCTTACGGACTGTGTTTTTGTGAATACAGATGCGATACCTTTTGCAATATTCATGGAAGCCATGGATACAATGAATGCCGGAACTGATAAGTAAGATACCAGCCATCCGTTAAAGATACCAAATGCAAGACCGATCAGTACACAGATTACCATTGCTGCTGCGCATGGAACCTTGTAGCTTGTCATGCAGTAACCGGAAACGAGTGCACAACAGAACATTACCGGTCCGATGGAGAAATCGATTCCTCCTGTTGCGATTACGAATGTGACACCAAGTGACAGGAAGCCAAGGAAATATACATAGTTCAGTGTGGACTTGATACTGTCTCCAACAGGGAACTTACTTCCGAGAACCACCTTGAAAACTACGAACATCAGAATCAGGATGCAGACAAGTAAGATCCTGTTCAGGCCGAGTTTTTTCACGATTGGATTTTGTTTTAGCTTTTCCAATTTTTCGCCCTCCTTAAAAGTTTTACACACACATCTTGCGTTTTCTATATAATACCGTGAAGGCTGCACAATTGTAATGGAAAATCTTACAAAAAAAGGTTAAATATTTACGGTTCGTCCATAAATATTTAACCCTTTTTATATTTTTTTTACTATTTTGCTATGAAAGCTTCAATGTATTGAACGGAAACAGCAGTTTTTCGATTTCACTGTCATACATATTATCCGGTGTCACAAGCTCACACCCGGAATTTACATCTTTCTCATAGCTCTTACCGCGGAGCATCAAAATGGTCTCTTTTACACCAATATAACCCATCTTAAAAGCTTTCTGTACAACAAGGCCTTTAAATACTCCGTTTTCCATAAGCTGAACAGCCTCCTGCGAACTGTCGACGCCGACTACCTGGATTCTGTCTTTGGCTCCGGCCGCTTTTACTGCCCGCGCCGCTCCGACAGAAGAATATTCATTCATTCCGGCGACCATCTTGAGATTTGGATATTTTTCCATAAGCTCCTGCGTAAGTTTACGTGATTTCTCATACTGGGAATCGCAGTAAACTACTTCAACAATATTTTTTGCCAAATCTCCGAGACCTTTGCGGAAGCCTTCTTCACGCTCGACTGCAGTTGATACTCCTTTGACATGAGCAACAATCGCAATCTGATCATCCGGATCAAGAAGTGTTGCCGCAAATTTCCCCAGTTTTTCTCCTGCCTCGAGATTATCTGTCGCTACCGTCAGATCCTGTACTTTCTCCTCGGTATAAGAATCGATAAAGCTGATGCGGATACCTTTTTCTTTTGCCTCTTTCAGAAGATCATTGGATTCTGTAAAACTGGATGGTGAAAAAAGGATTGCATCCGGTTCTTCAGAAATAGCTTCTTTCAGAAGTTCATTCTGCCGCTCAATATCATTTTCCTCTGTCGGTGCTTTGATCTCAATATCGGCATTATATTCTTTTGCTGCCATTTTGGTTCCGAGGATCAGTGCTTTCCAGAAATCATTCGTGCTGTCCTCAACTTTTGGAATATAAACAAGGGACATTCTTCTTTCTTCAATTTTTTTCTGGCGGTACCAGGCTGCGCCTCCAATCCCGCCAATCAGGCAGATCACAAGGCAGATACTCAGCCATTTTTTCTTTTTTATCATTTCTGTCCCTCCTGTCTGCCCGGAATCGTGATCGTTGCTGTCGTGCCTTTGCCCACCACACTCTCGTAAGTAATGCCGTAATCTTCACCGTAATAAAGTTTCAGCCGCTTCTGTACATTATATACGCCAACTCCGTTTGAATGATAATTTACTTTGTGGCGGTCATAAATATGAGCCAGCGTTTCTTCATCCATTCCGACACCATCGTCAATGACCTGAAGAACAGCATTTCCGTCTTTCGGAAATCCCTTTATAATAAGAAGTCCTTTGCTCTCTTTGTACTTCAGACCATGGTAAATCGCATTCTCAATAATCGGCTGAAGCACCAGTTTGATCAGTGGGATATGTAATATGGAAGGATCTACATCAATCTGGAATTCCAGTTTATCTTTGTAACGCATTTTCTGGATTGTCAGATAGCCACGTGCATATTCTACTTCATTGGCAATCGGAACAACCTCATCCTCGTTACTGATACTCTGGCGAAGAAGCCTTGCGAGTGAAGCCGTCATCAGGACAACCTCCTCATTTTTCTTTCCTTCTGCCATCCAGATGATAGAATCCAGCGTGTTGTAAAGGAAATGTGGGTTGATCTGAGACTGAAGTGCTTTCAGCTCGCTCTTTCGCTTCTGCTCCTGCTCATGTACATTCTGCTCCATCAGTTCCTGAATACGGTGTGTCATCACATCAAATGATTTTGTCAGACTGCCGATTTCATTTCTGGAATCCACAACAACATCAGAAACGCTGAAATCTCCTTCCTGAACTTTTTTCATGGAATCACGCAGTTTCTGAATTGGAAGTGTAATACTTCTTGCCATAAATCTGGAAAAAAGGAGCGCCACAATCACCAGAACGACCGCTGTCAGTACATAAATACTCTGCGCCTGGCGGCTTTTGCTCAGGAGTTCACGCACATTGGTGCAGTCAACAACTGTCCAACCGGTCTTATCAGATCTGGAAATGGAATATAATTTTCCGTTGTTTCCGGTTCCGGTCAGTACCGTATCCTCATCGGTATCCATGATCAGACTTATATTTTCTGTCTGAAGTTCGTTGTAAAGCTGCTGCTGCTGCGGATGATAGACAATATTTCCATTTGCATCAAGGATAAATGCATATCCTTTTGTTCCTACTGTACTCTGGTCGCAAAGTCCACTGATCGCACTGTAATTCAGATCAATAAAAAAGACGCCTTCTTTTTCTCCGCTGCCGCTGCGGTCACGGATTCCACGGCTTAAAGTGATCACCCACGGACGTTCCCCACTGATAATATGCTGCACATGAGAAGAGGTCAGCGTCGGTCCTTCCGGACTGTTCAGCGCCTGCGTATACCATTCCTGTGTATTGAGATTCAGATCATGATTAACAGATTTGCTTCCATTATTAATAAGCATCCTGCCGCTTTTACCGATGACTCCTACATTTCGAATATCGCTTCGGCTGTCCAGAATGGTCTCAAACTGTTTCAGGATACGATAACGTCCTTCGCTGTCAATTTCGTCCGAAAAAAGATAGTCCTGGACATCCTCGTTGCTCGAAATCAGATAGGCAATATTTTCCATGTAATCGATGTAGGAATCAATGTTCTGGTTCATCTGCTGGATGATTGTCTGTGTATACTGTGAAGAGTTTTCAAAAATAGAAGTATTTGTAAAACGCATCGATACACCGGTCACGATCACAACTGCGCTGAGAACCAGAATGGCAACCGTTGCAAAAATAACACTCTGAATGCTGCTGAATCTTCCGATAAACCTTGCTGACAGATTCCTTTTCTTCATCGGCGTTTCTCCCTTGCATATTCTGTCGGTGTATAGCCTGTCATCTTTTTAAACGAAATACCAAAATAGTGAGGATCGGAAAATCCGACTTTTTCAGCAATCTCATAGTTTTTCATCGTAGTATTTTCCAGAAGTTCCTTTGCCTTCTCCATACGGGTACGGATCAGAACTTCCGTAAAGGTCTCACCGGTTTCTTCTTTAAATATGGTACTGAAATAACTGGTGCTGATATTTAAATAAGAACAGATACTGTTCAGGCTGAGATCCGGAACCATGTAATTTTTCTGTATATAGTCGATTGCAAGACGTGCCTGACGCTCACTGCTTGACGTATTCATTGCAGAAAGAATACTGATCACACGTTTTGTATGGCGGGCAACTACTTCGCATGCCTCTCCGAAAAACTTCTGATCAGTGATCTCACGGATCAGTTCATCTCGGCCTTCCCGGATCTGCTCCATATCTGCTGAAACATCTTCGCAGGCATTGTCCATGGTTCGTATAACCTGCTGAAGATACATACAGGCACGGCTTTTTTGCATAAGTGCATTACGAATCAAATCTTCAATTGATACAAGCGTCTGAAAGACCAGGTCTTCCTGCCCGGTTTTTAATGCTTCTTTCAAAACAGAAAGCGGTTCATCTATCGAGATTTCCTGTACCGGATGTTTTTCTTCCATATCAATAAGAAGATTCCCTCCCAGAAGGTAACGGTACTGCAGGGTATCCTGTGCCATGTTGTGGGACTGTACCAGTTCTTCCGGTTTCTTCACCCATTTACCGATTCCCATAGATACGTCAAATCCCATAACTTCTTTTGTCTTCTCCTGAATTTCCCGACAGATTTCTCTTGTCTTTTCGGTGAAGTTGCGGCTCCATTTTTCCTGAAACAGGATTCCGACACGATTGTTCCCTTCCTGATATGCAAATCCTGCTTCTTCACGTGTCACGATCTCATCGCTGATATTGTAGAGAACAAATGCCATGAGTGCACTTTCCTGCTGTTTCTCGGTATCCAGTTCATACATTCCTGAATAAAGGTCGATATCAAAAAGAGCCACACGATAGCTGATTGCAGAAATGTCGATTCCCATCTCTGCAAGGCGCTGGATGCTTTTGCTCACATCGGTGGTACAATTGACCAGAGCCTCCATGTTTTTAGAACGGATCACCTGTGCATTTTTGCGGTATTTCTCTGAATTTTCGGTCAGCTTGTTCATTTTGTTTTTTTCACTGCGAAGCTGATCGACTTTTTCTTTCATTTTATTGATCACACCGGTAAGTTCCATGGCAGTCACCGGTTTCAGAAGGTATTCGCTGACACCATACTGGATGGCCTTTTTGGCGTATTCAAATTCGCCGAAACCGCTGAATATCACGATCACGACATCCGGATAATTGTCATGTAAAAATTTACTGAGTTCCATACCGTCCATATATGGCATGAGAATATCGGTCAGAACAATATCCACGGGATGTTCTTTTACAAATTCTGATGCCTGTTTGCCGTTTTCGCAGTCACCCACAAGTTCACAGTCCAGACTTTTCCAGTCGATGTTTTCTTTGATGGCATCACGAACAAGGATTTCGTCATCTACGAGTAGTATTCGATACATGTATTTTGCTCCCCCATCTATATTAATCATGTACTTTATTAAAAATTTCCCAGTATTTTATTGTAACATGATTTGGGGTGTTTGGGTACAGGAAATGTGGAGGTTTTGTTAAGAAATATACAATAGAAGGGATATAACATAAGCACGTTGCAGTGGGAAGAACCCCGGTTCTGTGACACGCTGTGTTTCCATCTGCAACTGGTTATGGTATATTGGAGAAATCTGGCAAGCCTTTGGAGCTCCTGGTTGACCTGTTATAGTGCAAGTCTGTTCTGGGTCATCCAAATTTCAGGGATTTATGGACTCTCGCTTCAGTAACCTCCCTCAGAGTCATCCGATTTCAGGCACTTCATTGACTCTTATTACAACAACCTCCCTCTGGGTCACCCAGTTTAGGTTATTTTCGTTGACTCTTGCCACGATAACCTCCTACTGAGTCATCCGACTCCGGCTTTTTCGGGGACTTTTTCTCCAGTAATCTCCCTCCGAGTCATCCAATTTCAGGCACTTTGTGGACTTCCACTCCAGTAGCCTCCTTCAGAGTCATCCGATTTCAGGCACTTCATTGACTCTTATTACAACAACCTCCCTC
>OLQE01000505.1_pt1 | contig 30385 bp, 35 predicted proteins | sample 1643161 | NCBI WGS metagenome assembly OLQE01 (sample SAMEA3136650, study PRJEB25190) | human gut metagenome | reverse complement strand
CCCGGCTGCGCGCGACGACGCACCCGTCGTTGTTCGACAGGACCACGACCGGCCGGTTGGCCAGGCTCGGATCGAAGACCCGTTCGCAGGAGGCGTAGAAGCTGTCGGCGTCGGCCAGCACGAACCCGTTCACCATGCGCCCCTTTGCGGGTGGCAGGAGCCGAGGACGACGCCCCAGATCAGCCCTTCGCCGAACCGGTCCGGCCGGAAGTCGGGATAGCCGGGATGCTCGGCGTGCAGGTACCAGCCGTGCGCGTCATGCAGGAGGCGTTTGACGGTCAGCTCCCCGTCGAGCACGGCCACGACCACGTCCCCGTCGCGCGGCTCCAGGCCCCGGTCGACGATCAGGAGGTCCCCGTCGAAGATGCCCGCGCCGGTCATCGACTCGCCCGCCACGCGCACGATGAACGTCGTCTCCGGGTGGTCGACGAGCCGTTCGTCCAGGCTCAGGTCCCCGGACGCGTAATCCTGGGCGACGCTCGGGAATCCGGCGCGCACTGACTCCAGTGCGACGGGTATGCGCGCGCCCGGCGTCCATGGGCCGAGCACGACGGCCTGTGTTGCTGGTGTCATGCGACCGCCTCCCACAGGATTAGAACACTTGTTCGAATGCTCTTATTCTGCGCGACGGCGTGGACGGACGCATAGGCGCGTCCGGAACATAAGGAGGCACGCCCATGAACGGGACGACGGAACGCGAGCTGGCCGAACACGCGGCCCGGCTGCTCGCATCCCCGAAAGGCATCCTGCCCGAATCCATCGCAAGGGAGGCCATGGCATACGCGCTCACCGCCCTCGCCCTCCACGCCACACGCGACGACCGGCGGGAGTGACGGGAACCCGCCCCGATCAGCCCCGCGCCCCGGTCCGGCGCAGAAGAACGACCGTCGTCGCAGAGCACGCCTCGCCCGCACCCTCGAAACCAAGACCGTCGTTCGACCGGGCCTTCACGCTCACCCGTTCCGCAGGCACGCCCAGCGCGTCCGCCACGTTCGCACGCATCCGGTCGATCCACGGGCGAAGTCTCACCGTGCCCAGGGTGACGAACGAATCCAGATGCTCCAACTCCCAGCCGCGTCCGCGCACCACGCGCATCATCCCCTCGACGAAACCAAGGCTGCGCGCATCCTCCGCGTCGGGATCATCCTCCGGATACCAGGTCCCCAGATCCCCGTCCGCGATCGCGCCGGCCAACGCGTCCACGATCGCGTGGGAGAGCACGTCCCCGTCGGAATGCGTGTCGAAGCCGACCGGGGAATCCTCCACCACGACGCCACCCAGAACAAGCGTCCTGCCTTCGAACAACCGGTGGATGTCCCGACCCAAGCCTATCGAACGGTCATCCATGACGCTCGCCTCCCATCCCGTTCGGCGGACGCCGTCCGCCCCTGCCTATCATCAGCCATGTGGCCACGCCGAGCACGATGCACGCGACGAACACGCATGCGACGACGATAATGGCGACGCGCGCATCGTCGGGCGCGGCGATGATGCTCATCGAGAAGAACGCTATCACCAGGCTGGGAATCAGGAACACGGCGGTAAGCAGCTCGATCAGCCCGTTCGTCCGCTCCGCCGACACGGAACGCCTGTAGGAGACGCGCGTGGACACCGTGCCGCCCATCACGGACAGGAGCCCCGCCCCCTCCCGGAGGGTCTCCTCCTCCCGGCGCACCTGTTCGTCGAGACGGTCCACCAGACCGTGCAGGCCATCGTCGTCGACCCGGGTGAGGATGCGACGCTCCGCGTTGCGCACCGCAAGACGCGCGTCCCGTGCGAACGCTGCGAGCACGCCGAATTCGAGACGCGCATGCTCCCATTCCCCGTATTCGCTGGACAGATACAGACCGGACCGCCACTGCGCCTCCTCCACGATCCAATTGCCGAGATTGTAGTCAAGATAGCGCAACGGCGTGGCGACCGCCTGCGCGAACGTGCAGGGCGGCGTATCGTCGTCGAACCATCGCCGCCCGCGGTTCAGCCATATCCCGTAGTGCGGCCATCTCAGATCATGCTCCTGTTCCGCGGTCAACGGCTCGTAGATGGTGACCGTTCCGCTGTCGCAGTCGAAGATACGGCACCATCGGGGTATTTCGCGCAGCCGCTCCCCCGGGTCGCCGCTGCGCGACGGCATGTTCACGGCGAGCGCCTGCACGGATGCGAACCGGCTGCGGCACGCGTCCCTGTTCGCCGAAATCCTGTGCGAGTCGTGACGGCACGCGTCCTCCATGACGGTCGCCTCCCGGTCGCCGACCAGCATGGCGAGCATCGGATGGATGTCGTTGCCGTGATCGTCCAGCACGAACTCGGCCTCGAACGATTCGATTTCGTGGATGTCGCCCGGATCCGGTCCGATGACGCCGTTCCCGTCGACGGGCAGTTCGGGCATCTCGAAGCGGATCTGCCTGAGATGCCAGCCGGAGGCGACCACCCGCTGGCCGTTTCGTCCCCTGGTCTTGACCAAGTAGCTCGGCCCGTCGGCCCACAATGCCGGATCGTCGTCGAACGTTCTCGAATACCCGTCGTCCATACCGCCCATGGTAGCGGCCGGACCTATCCTTCGAGCGGCACGCCCCGCCGGTATTCCGGCATCCGGCGGATGAGCGGCGCCACCCTCGCCCATCCGTCCGTCGCCTCGAGCCGTCGGATGACGCGCGTGCACGCGTCGACGCGCGGATGCGCCGCGCCCCACCGGCCGGCCACGTCCCGGATGCGCTCGTCGAACGACACGAGCAGGCCCGCCCCGTCGACGCTCATGTCGGCGATGTTGAGCAGCACGTCCGCGGGGTCGTCGTAGTCGATCCCGTCGGTCCCGTGACGGCCGGCCGCGCCCGCATACGCGTACCCCTCCGCTTCCAGGAGACGACCCAGGTCGGGGGCGTGCGTGTCCGCGCGGCCGGTCAGATAGCCGAGGTCGTGGATCCAGCCGAGGAGCGTCATGCGATCGGCGTCCAGGCCGAGCGCGGGGGCGAGCCGGTGCATGAGGATGGCCACACCCCGACAGTGGGCGGCACGATTCAGGTCGAACATGGCATACGATTCTACCCGCATAGGCGCCTCCGGAACGAACCGTGGACGACGGAGGCGGACGATGAGCGTGGATGCGAACGGCCGGACGCACCGGCCCAAGGGACTGCCCAAGGGCGTGGCCGGCACCTTCGGGGCGAGTGCGGCCGCGCGCGGCGATGCGGACCTGGACGAATCCCCGTATCGGCTCGACGGGGACGGATCCCGCGCGGAGGCCATGCGCCTGGCCGACGAATGGTTCGGCGCGGGCGATGACCGGCCGCCGACCGGCGGCAGCCCCGTCCATACGGTCGTCAACCGGAACACCGGCGGGCTGCTTCTCGTCTCCGACAGGGGGCGCGTCGTCGACGCGCTCCCGCTCGGCGTGGACGACGACGGCGTCCATATCCGTTTCCGTGACTACGGGCATGTCAACTCCGGCCGATTGTCGGACGTGCGGCGCGGCATGTTCGACGAGACGTGGGCGGACCGGCGTCCGTCCAGGCGGCGCGGCGACGAATGGGAGGCGACCGTCCGCATGGACCCGAACGCCTACTTCGGTCCGGAATGGGACACGACGCCCATACACGGGGCGGTTACGCTCGCCTCCCTGGACGATCCGACCGTCCCCTCCCCCGACTTCGCCGGACGGGACGCCGACCCGGCCGAGACCATCCGGGACGGGGACATGTGGATGCTGGACGAGCACGGGCAGCCCGAACCCGTCGGGAACGGCGTCGACCCGTTCGACCCGCGGGAGACGGACCGGATGCGCCGCGACTTCATCGAGGACCGCATGGACGCGCAGACCGAGGCCTTGGGGCCGCTCCCCCGCCACGTGGACCATGCGTGGCGGGAATGCTACGGGGCCATGTTCGATGGGGCGTTGAAGGCCCGCCGCGAACGCGTCGAATACGACGTGGGCGGCAGCCTGCGCAGCCCCGACATGATCGGCGAACCCGGGCAGGCCGAACTCGCGCGGGCCGCCGCCCGCTCCCGAAGCGTCGAGCTCCGGGACGCGGCCCTCGACTCCGGGCTTCTGGACATGGGCGACGTCCGTCGTCTGGCGGACGATCCGGAACCCCTGGTCGCCGCGCACGCGCGCCGCATCCTTCGGCGGGACGCATCCCACGTGGCATGACCATGCTGCCCGAATATCTGCGCGACGCCGTGGAGGTCACGCGCATTGGAGGCGACCGCTGCCCCGAATGCGGCGGCCTGCCGCTCCTGTTCATCCTGATCCGCGCGGACGGGGACGGTCTCCGCCGGCTGGAATGCCGGATCTCCTGCCCCGACCTGCATCATGCGGACGAGACCATGCTGGCCCGCTCCGCGCCACGCCCCCGCCCGCGCACGAGCGACCGCATGGAGGCGATCATGGAATACCGTCTGAGATGCGCCGCGTCGCCGGCGTCACCGTGCGCGCCGACCCGCGTGTGGCGCGACCTGCTCGACGGCTTCCCCGGCCCGTGCCCGTTGTGCGGACTGGACGCGGACGCGCTGAGGGACGGGTCGCTGGCCTGTCCCCGGCACGCGTGGATGCGCGCGGACGGCGGGAAACGGTGGGACGCGCTCGTGGACGCGCTGTTGCCGTTGCGCGACCCGTGCCCGTTCTGCGCGCACCCCGTGTTCCCGCACGCGCTGCCGGACGGGCGGCTCGCCCTCTCCTGCGACTGTGCGACCGGTTGCGGCGACACGCCGTCCGCCGCCGCACACGCGTATCGTCGCATGCGGTCGCAGGCCCTGGCGGCGCAACGCGAACGCGACCGCCGCCTGACCGCCAACACGCCGATCGTCCGCGACCTGCGCGCATGGATCGGCGGATAGGGAGGAGACCATGGCGGACGACATCACGCGGATGGCGGCCCGGCTCATGGACGCGTTGACGCCGACGATCCGGGCTCACCGTTGGGACTACTGCGCGATGTGCGACCTGTATGACGACCTGACATCGTTCTTCGAGTATTATCCCGGCGAGCTCGGTATCCACGGCCACCGGTGGAACGGCTTGAGCTGGAACCGGGACGGAACCATCTCCATCCACTGCCGATGCGAAAAGGATTTCGGCACGTGGACGGCGTTCGCCGACCATATCCCGACGGCCGCGGAGTGAACCGAACATGACGAGGGTGTCTCTCTGTCCGATGATGACGGAGAGCCACCCGTTTTCCGTTTTGTCCGCCGGGAACGGATACGACTCCATGATTCGCGTTGGCGTCAGGCGGATCAGTTGGCGTTCAGCTTGATATAGTCGGGTTCGCCGTCGTTCAGTCCGATGGCACGGGACCCGAGTTTGCGCTTGTACGCCTCCTCGAGTTCGAGCGCCCGATTCCGTCCGGTCTTGGGGTCGAGAATGGCGAGGATGGAGTATTGGAGCCGGTCGCGCCGTTCCGGATGCTCCCCGAGCATGCGGCGGAGTATGACATTGCCGCCATGCGCCTCATCCTTCGCGTATTCGCTCCAACGCCCCCACAGTCCGTCCCCGCCGGTCGCGGAGCCGACGTACAGGCCGCCGTCCACGGGTTCGAGGATGAGATAGATGGCCTGCACCGCGGAGAGGGCGCGGATCCATTCCGAGTATCGGCCGGGATGCCGCCTCATGTCGGCGAGCAGCCTGTGGTCGGCGATGAACGTGTCGTAGCCGGGGAACGCCGCGGACGCGAGGGATGTGACGGGGAAATCGTTGCACTTCGGGCCGAGACGGCGAACGTAGTTGATGTTGCTGTCCCATTCGACGGTGAGCCGCCCCTCGTATTCGGCGAGCGCGTCGCTCTCCTCCAGCGGATAAAGCCTGTCGTCCCGCCCGGGCGTGCAGACCGCGGGATAGCCGTCGGGTTCCATGCCGGGCCGGTATGGTTCGGACGCGCCTTCGAACCGGTAGACGGCGTGCAGGCGCGTCTCCCTGTCGTCGCCGACGAACGTCAGCCATAGACGGCAGTCCTCCCTCTCCGCCGTAACGAATTCGCTTCTGCTCTGAAATCCCGTGTATTCGCGGATCATGCCCGCATCCAGGCAGGCGCGGACCCCGTCGTTCTTCGCGTTGTGTCGGATCGCGTACACGCGGTCCGGGTCGATGCCCTCGTCCCTGAGCAGTTGGTTCAATGTCAGCATTCGTCATGCCCCTTTCCGTATCGGTCCGGCAGGTCGCCGGGGAGGTCGAACGTCATTGTGCGGCGCCCTTGTCCGACGTTCCCATCATAGGCCTGCCGGATCGGTTTCGGATTGGATGACGCGGCGGTTTTCGCCGGGACGCATGGAACGGGACACCCGGGTTCGACGGACGGATGATGCCGTCATTGTCGAGGAAGGAGAGGTTTTGGCCGATTATTGCGATCTGTGCGGTGTCGCGTCTCCGGTCGGCGTCGACTTGTTGTGTCCGACGTGCATGCGGTTCGCCCGTCTCGCCCGCGAGCACGGGTATGGGGATTGCCGTGGGGCGTTCATCGCCTTGGAGCGGGCCATGCTTGACGGCCGGCCCGGCTTCCTTCTGCCGGACCGGTGGAGCCCCGAGGAGATCGCCGTCATGGACAAGGCGTACACGGTGGGCGACGTGCGGCATCGGATGCTGTGGCTGCGACTCGGCCGCTCGTTCCGAGCCTTCGCCCGGCCGAAAGGCGGGGAGGCGTGACGATGGGCTGGCTGGTGAACGTCATCCCGGTCCCGTATCCGGGGTTGGAGGACGCGCCCGAATCGTATAGGACGGTCTGGCGGAAATACGTCGACCCGGAGCTGACGGTGACGCGCGGCGCGGATCGTGAGGATTGGCTGGAGCAGGCCGCCCGCCTGGAGGCCGGGATGCGGCTGCTGGACGACCCGCTGCTGCGCGTCTACGGGCATGGCGTCGTGGATGCGGACGGGAGGCCGGTCGGCGACGACGCGTGCGGGGGCCGCGCCTGTTACGGGGAGGTGCTGAACGCCGACCCGCGACGCCCCGCCGACTATCCGGTCGAAACCGGCAACGCGCACCGGTACGCGGAAAGCCCGGTGGCGCGCCGGCTCATGCGCCGCGGGACCATGCTCACGCCGGTGAACGCCGGCATGGTGGAACAAGCGGTGCGGGACATCGCCTCCCACGGGCATGGCGTCGTGGTCAAATACGTGCTCCGGGAGAAGACGCTGCCGGTGGTCAGGCTCACGGCCGGGGAGGCCGTGTCGTTCGACGCGGGCCCGTGGTTCGCATGGGAGGACGTGCGCTTCGAGAATGAGCCGGACGGCGTGCTCGTGCAGGAGCGTGTGGACATGCGTCGCGAGTACCGCGTGTTCGTCGTCGGCGGACGACCGGTGTGCGGGGCCGGCTGCATCGAACGGTGCACGCCCGCCGACAATGAGGCGACGTTCGATCCGAAGGTGGAGGAGCGTCGCAACGACGGGCATGCGGTCAGCCGTCCCGGGACCGTCGAGTCCTACCGACGTTTCGCCACGGCAGCGGCGCGCCTGATAGCCGACGAAGGGTATATTCGAGGCCCCTACGTCATGGACCTGGCGACCATCGACGGGATGCCGTGCATCATCGAACTCAACCGGATGAACAACGCCGGACTCTACGCGCTCGACATGGACGCGCTATTGACGGCGGTCAACCGTCATCCCGAACAGTTCACGCCGGAGACATTGCAAGGGAGGCTGGCATGCGAGACGACCGACTGACCCGTACGGCCGTGGACGGCGAGATACGGGTGTCCAGGACGATTCCCCTGCCGTCGGACAGGCTCATCCCCCGCGAACACTGGGTGGGCGTCGCCGTCCAGTGCCGGTACACGCTGCACGTCGGCCTCAGGAACGGGCGCATCATCGTCACGGACGTGGAAATGGACGACATGGTGATGCTCGTTCAGAAACCACGCAAGCGGCTGACCGGGGAACCCGACTATACGAGTGACGGCGAAATGATGTCGGCCGTATTCACCGCCGGGCGGAAACGCGAGAACACCACACGCAACTGGCTGGACGACGACGATATCGACATGTGCCGGCATATCGCCGAACAACACAAACCCACGGTCGAAGGCGCGCTCACCATCGCAACGACAGCCACGAAGGAGGCATGTTGACCGGATTCCAGCATCTTGACCGTCTGCCCGCCGCCGTATACGGCTTCGCCGTCGGCGACGCGCTCGGCGTGCCCTACGAGTTCCGCGACCGCGACACGTTCCGCTGCGATGGCATGACCGGACACGGGACGCACGACCAGCCGCCCGGCACATGGTCGGACGACACGGGCATGATGCTCGCCACGTTGGACTCGCTCGCCGCGCACGACGGACAAGTGGACGTGGACGACATGCGCCGACGATACGTGGACTGGCTACGTGACGGCGCGTACGCCATCGACGGGCATGTGTTCGACGTGGGCGGCACGGTACGGCAGGCGTTGCGCGACGGACGCGGGGCGTACGGCGAATGGGACTGCGGCAACGGTTCGCTCATGCGCGTCCTCCCACTGGCGTTCACCCACGCCTCGGACGACGGGATACGCGCGGTGAGCGCCGTCACGCACGCGCATCCGCGCTGCACGGACGCGTGCGTCGACTACGTGCGATTGTGCCGCCGCCTGTTGGACGGAGAAACGTTCGCCTACGATGCGCCCGACCGGGATTCCGTACCGTCCACCGGATACGTGTCCGACACGATGCAAGCCGTCCTCTGGGCCGTCGCCGACGGGCACGACTACCCGTCCACCGTGCTCAATGCGGTCAACTTGGGCGGTGATACGGACACCATCGGCGCATTGGCGGGCGGCGTGGCCGGCATCCTGTACGGCAAGGAATCGATACCCGACGAATGGATAAGCGCGCTGCGCGGGCGGGACATCATCGAAACCGTGCTCGGACACGCCGGGGCGGCATCCCGGCGGGAGTCTGAGGAAACCGAACCGTCGGAAAACAAACCTGACGCGACCCCGCGGATACCGCTCATGCAGCGCCTGCCGGGAACGCTGTTCGGAAAGGAGCGCTGAATCATGTCGGAACGGATCGCGTTGGGAGATGTCCGTCCGTTCTCCCCTGTCGTGTTGTCGTCCGGCGAGTATGCGACGCCGAAGCGCATCCCGTTGAAGGTGTTGGAGGAGTCCGCGGAGCTGGTGGAGGCGTCGAAGGCGTGGCTGAAATCGGAAGACGATCCGGAGGCGCGCCAAGCCATGCTCGACGAGATGGCGGACGTGCTGCAGACGGTGGCGAACCAGTGCTCCGCGTTCCACATCGGCGAGAGTGAGCTGCAGGACGCCATGATTCGGTGCGAGGAGCGGAATCGGAAGCGGGGACGCATAGGCGGGGCATGATACGACACGCACTGCTTTCGACGATCACCCGCATCGTATTGTTCATCACGTTCACCATCGGTTTCGTCCTGACGGCGTTCGCCCCGGCCCTCGGCTGGCGCGCCACGGGTCTGGTCGTGATGGTCGCGGCCGGCTCACTGCTCGCCCATCCGATCGCCTGCCGTCTGATCCTCCCGTCCGTGGAGGGGACGGTCGAACCGCGGCGCGTCGTGGGGCGTGCGGGCGCGGACGGGACCGACTGATCGGCGGCGGGACGCATGCGATGGCTGTCGGGAGGAGCCGATCATGTACGACGAGATCAAACGCCATTACGATAACGCGGCGGCCAAGGGCGACGCCGCCCGGGAGCTGATCTGGCTCGGCAAACATACGGACGCGGTCGACGAGGAGGCGGACCGTTACGTGGCCGACCGGTATGCGGACGCGGAGGGGCGCGCGCTCTTCCACCGGGAGCATGATCCCTACGCGAGACACGGTCTCGGCCGTTCGGACGAATGCGTGCATGACGTCGAATTATGGTACGCGTTCCTCTGGGCCGAACTGGACTGTCTGACGACCGACCGGGCGACGGCCGCATACCGGGACGAGGCCGCACTGCACGGCATCACCCTGCCCGCCGACGATGAGGGCATCCGCATGCTGGCCGACCGGCACGACGTGTGGGCGGTCATCCGCGGATGAGCGGAATGACGCCCTTCCCCGGCATCGACGTGCCGGACGTGTTCGAACGCGGACTGCCGACCGCACTGGCGAACCTGCTGAAATGCTGGTGGGCGGACGACGTGCGCGGCGTGGACGCGTGGCTGGCGAACGTCGCGCAGCGCCTGTGGCTGTCCGGCGTGTGGGACGAACGCATCGACGAGCGGGCGATGGTCGGGAACCGTGCGCGCATCGTCCGTCTGGCGGCGAACGCGCTGGACGAGCCGAACCGGTGGGATGACGACAGGTGGACGCGGCTGCTGACGACGATCGGACGGCTCACGCACGAACGGGATGATGCAACGCCGGAGGCGCTGCGCGACGACACCATGGCGGAACGCATGAGGGACATCGCCGACGCGCTGTCCGACCTCGAATACGCGCGCATGCACGACAACCGCCCCGACACGTATGCGCTCCGATGCCGCGCAGACGGCATGGACGTGCTGAGCCGTCTGAGATTGAACGAACCCACGGCACGCCGCGAACTCGCCGAACACACCATCGGCGACCGGACCGGCCGCATGCTCGACGCGGACGACACGGATGAGAACCCGCGGGACACCGTGGACAACCCGCTCAAACGCGGTTGAACGAACGCCGACGCCAGTTGACATCCTTCCCGCTTCATCTGAGATGTCAAGCCGTCACGAACACCTCGGAAGCCTCCGATCTCGCTCACGTTTGACGCGCCCCACCTCCGGCCGGCCGAACAATACCGTCCCCTCGCCCACAGAGGTCAGGATGCCCTGTCGCACAAGACCCGGGTGTCGGTTTCGTCGTACCCAAGCATTTCCGCGGTCTCCGCGGCAGTAAGGGCGGGACCGTTCAGAATCCTGCGCGCCAGCCGTTTCAACATCCCCATCATGCATCCCCCGGCTCGCGGACGTCAACCACGTCGGCGAAGAAGCGGTCCGCGTCGTCGACGACATGCACGGGGAAGCCCAATCGTTCCAGCCGGGCGTGCATCGCCTCCTGGATGGGCCGCGGCCGGCCGCCGGGACGCTTCAGCTCGACCAGGAACATGCGGCCGCCGGGAAGGAGCAGGATACGGTCAGGCACGCCCGCCACGCCGGGACTCTCCCATTTGAACGCCACGCCTCCATGCCGGGCGGCCAGCTCCCGGAACCGGCGTTCGACCGTACGCTCCCTGGTCACCTGAACCACTTTTTCTTCGACGGTTTCGGCCGTTCGGGCATGCTTTGGATGAGCAGCGCGCGATCCCATTCGCCCAACGCGGCGAGCACCCGTTCGTCCATGTCCGCGCGCAGCCGCGCGCGTATCCCCTCATCCAGGTCGGCGCGTCCGGCTATCGCGGCGCGTACGAGCGGACTGTCGTCCCACGACAGGTCCTCCGCGAGCCTCGCGTCCAGATCGGAACGGGCGGCGACCGCGGCGCGCACGCTCGCGCTCGGATCACGGGCGAGACTCCGCACCAGGCGCGCGTCCAGGCCGGGCGTGCGCGCGCACTCCCAGCGCACCGGCTCCGCATCGTCGAACGCCGCGTCCGCCGCGGGCAGGCGCCCCTCGCGCAGCGCCGTGATCCTCTCAAACCAGTCCATACGCGCCTCGTATGCGTCCGCCGGCCGTCGGCGCATAGGCGACCACCGTCGGACAACCGTGAAACGGAGGAACAAGCATCGTGAACGAACGAACAGTGAAAACCATGGCCGCCGTCATGGCCGCGGCCACGCTCATGGGCACGGCCCCGGCCGCCATGGCCGCCGAACCCCAGGAGCCGCCGGCCACCGGCGAAACGCAGGACGCGGTCAGCGAGGCGCGCGACCTGCTCCTGGGCGACGTCAGGGACGCGCAGACCCTATTGGACAACGGGCGCGACTGGACCCAAGCCACGCGCGGCGCGGTCAACGGCGCGATCAGCGCGGCCAACGGCGTGCTCGGCAACCAGGACGCCGACCTGGACGCGGTCAACGGCGCACGCTCCACGCTGAAGACCGCCGTGGATGCGCTGACCAGCACCGCCGAAGCCACGCTCGCCGCATCCATCGCCAGGGTCGCCGACCTTGAGGAGGACACGTACACGGCCGCCACATGGGCCGTGTTCGCGGCCGCATTGGACACGGCGCAGGGCTCGTTCGCCGACACCGTCCAGGGCGATGAGGCGCGGCGGGCCGCCGCCGACGCGCTGGACAAGGCGGCGGCCGCGCTCGTCACCCGCAGCCGCGACGCGTACGACAAGGCGGTCGCCCGCGCCCGGGCGATCCTCGACCGGAACCTCACCTACGACGACACGACCGCGATCGACGCCTTGCGCGCCAAACTCGAGGACGCGCAGGCCGACACGGACGCGGACGACGGCATGCTCGCCGCCTACGCGAAGGAGCTGGACACGCTGGCCGGCAAAATCGGACTGAGCCGCGAGGAGACCGCGTTCACCGACACGCTCGCCCACGCGAACACGCTCGACCGGTCGAAATACTCCGCCGAAACCTGGGGCATCCTCCAAACGGCGTTGGACGACGCGAACGCCATCGACCCGTCCACTGCGGACGCGGCCACGCTCACCCGCATCACCCAGGCCCTCCAGGCGGGCATGGACGGGCTGCGCGCCGCCTCGTGGACGATCGGCGGCATCACCCTGTCCGAAACCGAGGGGCGGCTGACCGGCGTGCTCGACCGCATGCCCGACAATCTGACGCTCACCGGCAGCGACGGGACGCGCGTCACCCTGACCGCGACCGTCACCAGCGAGTTCACGCAGGGCATGGACACGCTGGGCGTCGGCACCACGACCAGCATCCTGTCCGGCGACGCGCAGGGCACGCCCGTCAGCATCACCGTCACCCAGGCCGTCGGCGAGGAGACCACCGGCCGGATCGACGACACGGCCACGACCGCGTTCACGCGCGGCGAGGACGGCACGTGGACCGCGGCCGCCAGCATGCCGCTCGGCTCGACGCGCACCGACCAGGGCGTCGAGGACGTGACCGCATGGGCCGGCGGCCCGCTCACGCTGAGCGACGGGACCACGCTCGACGACCCGCAGCTGGGCGAGATCACGGAAAGCACCAACGAAGGGGCGCGCACGTGGACGCGCGACATCACCTACGCGGGCACGGACGCGCACGGCACGCCCGTCCGCGTGACCGTCACCGCGTCCCGCACGTACGATCCGCGCATCAGCGTGCACGTGACCCGCACGCCCGCCGAAGGCGAGCCCGGCGCGATCGGCGTGCTGGACGCCGTGGACGCGAGCGGCCTGACGGGCGACGTGACCCTGGCCGCGCTCCCGCATGACGCGGCCGCCGACGACTACACGCTCGACGTGGGCGAGCTGACCGGCGACAACGTGCGCGACGTGCGCGTGGCCAACGGCCTGGGCGCGAACGGGCAGCGCGTGTTCGTCCTCACCCTCACCGCCGACGCGCTGGACGGCACGCGCCTGACGGCGCGCACCGTCACCCTGCGCGTCATCCAGCCGTTCGACGAGGCGCCGACCGTGACCGCGAACCCGCAGGCCGCCCTGGAGTCCATCAAGGTCAACGGGCAGACCATCCAGGGTTGGGATCCGGACCGGCTCGACTACACGATCACCGCGGGGGCGACCGAACCGGTGACCGTCAGCCCGGTCGCCCCCGAGGGCGTGACCGTCGTCGCCGGCGACATCACGCAGACCGCGTACACGACCCGCCAGTCGTGGACGTCGACCGCGGCCGACGGCGCATCCCGCACGTACACGGTCACCCTGGTGCGCGAGCACACGGAGCCGACCGCCGTCGAGAAGTTCACCCCGCCCCAGGCGGAGGGGCTCGTGTCCGACGCGGAGAACCCGTCGCCCGACAACACGACCCTCGAGTCCGTCGGCTGGATCGCGGACGGCGAATACCATGCGGCCGACTCGGACGAGTACACGATCCCGGAGGGCGGCGCGGTCGCCTGGCGCTCCTACGCGGGCCAGACCGTCACCCCGACCGTCAGCCGCACGGACGGCATGACCTACCGGTACGACCTGGGCGTGCTCAGCGCCGACCGGGAGCATTACGCGACCCGCACGATCACCGTCACCTACCTGACCGCGGACACGACCCGCGCCGAACTGACCGGCATCGACGTGGACGGCAGGGCGGTGGACGGGTTCGACGCCGACCGGCTCGAGTACACGGTCGGCGTCGACAACCCCGACCGGTACACGGTCGTCCCCCGGTTCGACCGGCTGACCGGCATGAGCGTGACCATGCACAAGGATGGGCGCGACAGCACGATCCGCGTGGTCAGCGCCGACGGTTTGAACGAGCGCACGTACACGGTGCATGCGACCGACATCGTGTCGGGCGCGCTGGCGAACACGGGCGTCGCCGTCCTCGGCGGTGCGATCGCCGTGATCCTGCTCGCCCTGGCGGGCGGCGTCGCGCTCCTGCTCCGCCGTCGCGGGCACGCGGACGCGACCGACCCGGGGCTGGAGGCCGACGTGCGCGACGTCGCCGACGGGGAGCCCGGGGAGGACGAGTAAGACTCTAGCCCAGCCAGCGTCCGCGCAATCGCTCCGGTAGCCGCCATGAGCCGGCATCGTCGAATCCGACGAGCCGGCCCAGGCGGCCCATCTCATCTCGCATCCAATCCTCCGGCTCCCCCACGGCGCCCGGTTCGGGCGCGAACCCGTCGTCGAACACGACGCCCCGGTCGGGCCAGGCGCGCGCGTCCGCGTAGTGCATGCGCGGCTCGCCGGCCACGCGGGCGCGCAATGCCCCGGCGACCGGGTCGCCGGGCCGGCCGGCGGACAGCCAGGCGACGTGCGTCCGCTCCATGCCCGGATACTGGAGGATGCGCCGCCAGCGGGCGACCTTCTCGTCGAAGGACTCGTTCATGCTCGCCGTCAGTTCGACGCACACGAGCGTCCGTTCGCCGATCAGCTCCAGGTCGGGGCCGCCCTGCCCCGCGTCCGGGCTGCCGGTCATCCGGTCGAACCTGCCCCACGCCTCGCCCGCCGTCCGCCACCCGTCCCGGCGCGCGACGACCGCCAGCTCCGCGGCGATCAGATTATGCCGGTCGTACTGGCGGCGGCCGCGCAGCGGACCGGGGCCGACGGAGGCGATCTCGACGGGCGTGAACCCCAACGCGTCCAGACGGCGTTCGATCCGCTCGTGGGCGGGAAGCCGGACGGCCATGAACCGGGCGGTCGCCGGATGGAAGCGGGCGCGCCCGTCCGCGTCGATGGGGAACCCCACGTCGATCAGCCCGCACGCGGCCATGTCCAGCCACAGCCGGCTGCGCGCGCGTGCCGGAAGAAGCGGGTCGAGCCGGTGCAATTGGCCGGTCTCGACGGTGCGATGCGAGTGGATGAGGCCGAGCGCGCGCAGCACCCGGTCGAGGCGGCACGCCAGACGCCGCTCCGCCTCCCCCGGGTCGGGCAGCCATGCGGGCGGGCGTACGGACAGGGCGCTGTCATGCCAGGCGAGCATCGTGCCCGCCCTCCAGTTGTCGTCGTCGAACGGGTCGAACATGCCCGTCGGCTATGCGGCGTGTCGCCTTACGTGAGTAAGTGCGGGCATGGTATCGAGGGGTATGCGTCCCCTTGGGACGCATACCCCCATGCGTGATTATTACGAAGCAACGAGTCGAGGACATCCCGTGGCCGAAGGACGCGGAGACGCACCTCAAAATCAGCAGGGCCGACATGGCCGACATCCTGGAACGCTACTCGAACCCCTCGTACGGGGGCCGGCCCGCCGGCCGTCTGGACGCGGTGCTGCACGATCCGGCGCGCAGCCGCGACCTGGTCGTCAACTGGATCTTCACGCAGACGAAGCTGTCGATCATGCGCGGCAACGTGATCACCCCGCAACTGTTCCTCCTCATCTGCAAGAGGGTGAGCATCGAGGCGCTATTGCATGATTCGCTCGGCCTGCCGGCCAGCCTGCACCGGGCCGGATGCCTGTTCGAGAAGGAGCGGGGCCTGTGGGAGCAGGAGCATGGGCGCGCCCCGTCCAGGCGGATCTGGCCCCAGTTGTGGGATGCGGCGGTCCGCCGCCACATGGCCGGCAGCATGCGCAAGCTCATGGACGGGCGGACGAAGACGATCCGCTGGCTGCCGTTGGCGGATGGGCGCTGCTCGAACCCGGACAAGCCGTATCCGATGAGCTGCGGCGGCCTGGACGCGTGGATGAGCGTCATCCACCGTCCCCGTGCGCGCGAACTGGACGCGATGGACGTGCCGCCCGCCGACCCTAGGCGCACGGTCGAACCGTTCCGCCCCGACACGGAGTGGGTTCAGCGGCATGGCGTCGACCCGTCGCGCATCACCGGCATGGATTCGCGCGAACTGGAGGACATGAACGTGGACGCGTCCGCCCTGGAGCCGACCCCCGCCCCGTCCGCCCGGTTCGCCGCATTGGACCTGATCGTGCAGGACCGGGACGTGGCCGCCGGGCTCGAAGCGGAGGAGGGGTGCGCGGTCGATATCCTCGCCCGCCACGGCATGTGCGAGCGGTGCGCGCGCACCGGCATCGTGTACGAGCGGCTGCTGCGCGACGATCCGCGTCTCGGCCGTGAGGCGGCGTGGAGGCGCGCCTGCCGCATGCTGGAGGCGTGCCGTCCCGGCTCCGCGGCGCGCGGCGACGGCCTGTGCGAGTATCTGCATGAGGTCGCGGGCCTGCTGGCTGAATACCATCCGCCGCTGGCCGTCGACAATGGGCAGGTCGTGGCCGGCTAACAGCCCTTCAGCGCGCCCATGACCGCGTCGTGGAGGCTCATGCGACGGTTCAGGGCGAACATCTTCATCCGGTCGACCGTGTCCTCCTCCATGAGCAGATGCACGTTCACAGGCCGCGTCTGCCCCTGACGGTGCAGGCGCCCGCACGCCTGCCGGAAGTCGTCGAAGCTCCAGGGCAGGCACGTCCACGCGATCTCGTGGCCGCCCGCCTGGATGTTCAGCCCGTATTTCGCGGCGGCCGGCTGCGCGGCCAGGACCGGCACGCGGCCGGCCCGCCAGTCCTCCAGCACGTGATCCTCGTGGATCTCCCTCAACCCGGGGATGCGGGCGCGCATGCGGTCCAGTTCGTCCCGGTACCCGTAGAACACGAGCAGCGGCCCGTCCGCGTCGCGGATGATCCCGTCCAGCCGGTCGAGCTTGGCGTCATCGTAGTGGGCTATCGGCCCGTCGGGATGGTCGGAGTCCGGGTAGAGGCATCCGCTGGTCAATTGGCTGAGCTTGCCGGTGAGCACGCCCGCGTTCGCCGCGGTCACCGTCACGCCCTCCGGGGTTTCGGCGAGCATGTCGCGGCGCAATCGCTCGTACGCGTCGCGCGTGTCACGCGGCATGTCGAGCCATTCGCGCACGTCCAATCGTTCCGGCAGGCCGGGGAGGTTATCCTTGGCGCTCATGCTCAGGCAGAACGGCTCCAATCGTTCGAGGATCAGCCGGCGGCTGCCGGGCTTCTCCCGCCAGCCGATGATCCGCCGGTTCATCCACCGGTCGGGTTGGAACCATTCCTCCCGGTAGCGGACGATGCTGGAGCCCAGGGCGAGCCCGTTGTCGATGAGCAGCGTCTCGGCCCACAGGTCGAGCATGTCGTGCACGGCGGGCGTGCCGGTCAGGCCCAGACAGCCGCGCATGCGGCGGCGTCGGCGGCGGAGGATGCGGAAGCGCTGCGAGTTCGGGTTCTTGTATCCGCCGAGCTCGTCGATGATCAGATGCGTGTACGGCCATTCCCTCAGGGTGCGGTCGAGCCAGGCGATGTTCTCCTGGTTGATGACCGTGACGGTCGCGTCCGCCTCCAGGGCGGCCATGCGCCGTTTCGGCGTGCCGCAGGCGACCGCCCAGTCGAGCCGGTGCATGCCCCTCCACTGTTCGAGTTCGTCGGGCCAGCTGTTGCGGGCGACGAGGCTGGGGGCGACGACGAGGAACCGTGTCGTCGGGTCCGCGGCGTGGAGGATGTCCATGACGGCGATGCTGACGAGCGTCTTGCCCAGTCCGGGCTCCAGGAACAGGCCGGCCCCGTGGTGCGGGCCGTCGAGCCGGTCGAGCGCGTAGGCGACGGCGTGCCTCTGGTATTCGTGCAGTGTCATGATGACGGGAGGCATGCGTCACATGTTGACTTCTCCCCACGGCTAAAGCCGGGGGATTCTGAACCTTGGCGGGGCCTGCGTTTCCGGCATGGCGTCCGGATGGCGGCTTATGGCCTCATCGGTTCCGGGGACAAGTCCTGCCCCGATGAGCATGTTGCGCGCCGCGTTTTTGTCGCGGTCGCGCATCATCCCGCAATGGTTGCACCGGTAGATGCGGTCGTCCAGTCCAAGTGGGGGATTGGCTATCTCCCCGCAGTTCGAGCAGGACTGGGTGGTGTAGGCCGGGTTGACCGGGATGAGCTTGCGCCCGTGTTTGGCGGCCTGCCATTGCAGTGCGTGGATGTTGGTGGCGATGGCCGCGTCCCGAGCATTGCGGGCCATCGAAGTTTTGGCGAGGAACTTCGGCTTGAAGTCCTCGCTGGCGATGATGTCGTTGTGTTCGCAGACGCGTCTGGCCCACGTGTGTGCGATGGTGGCGCGTTGGGCGGCGATACGACGGCAGAGTTCCCGGTATTGGGAGCGCGCCTTCTTGTAGCCGCGTGACTGGTTGGGGTATTTGACTCCCCTCCTGCGCCGACGGGCCATGCGGCGTTGGGCTTCGCGCACTTGACGGTGGCGGATTCTCTCGAATCCGATGTGGGGCAGGTCGTCGTCGCCGTCGTCGCTGATCTCCCCTGTCTTAAGGTTGAGGCTGACCGTGGAGGCGGTGGTTTCGACTCCCCAGTCGATGCCTATGGCTTTGCCTGTCTCCTGGTATGGTTCGGTTTCGACGTCGATGACGAAGGACGCGTACCAGTGTCCACTTTCGTCCCTGTGGACGCGTACGGTCTTCGGCCGGGATGGGAGCGGGCGTGACCAGACGACGGGGATGGTGATGTTTTTGGGGAGTTTGAGCCGTGTTCTGCCGTCTTGTTGGATGAGGCTGAAACCGCCGGTGCGGTAGTTGAGCGTCGGCAATGCGGCTTTGCGGCTCTTGTGTCCGGGCATCCCGGCTTTGCGTGAGGCGGGGATGGTTTTGTCCAATCGGTCGAGGAGCGCCTTCTTGCGGGCCTTACTGTAGTCGCGCACGATTTGCTGCTGGGGCACGCAGGAGTGTCGGGCGAGCCATTTGACGCCGTTTCTGTCGATGGTGTAGGCGCGTAGGACGGTGAGGTATTTCTGCGCTTGCCTGTCGCCGAACGTCTCTCCCCGGTTCAGCTCGTACCGGGCTTTGGATTCGTCTACCATGCGGTTCCACACGTACCGGCAGGCATCCCATTCGGACAGAAGGTACCGTTCGGCCTGTCTGCCGGGGCGGAGCCTGTATGTGTATCGAACCTTCACGCTTACAGTATACCACTGTGCATTCATATACTTATATGTCACTCATGTCGTATACTGTATGACATGGGTCGGTTAGACAAGGTAAAACACAACAATAACGTAACATATCGTTGCCACTACCACGTAGTATGGTGCCCCAAATACCGGCGCAAGGTTATCACCAGTCTTGACCCCAAGCTCGACAACCTGCCCATCGAAGGCGACCCCGGCCCCGTGGACGAACGCCTCAAACAGATCATCCGCGAGGTCTGCGACGAGACAGGCAGCGAGATACTGAAATTGGAAACCATGCCAGACCATGTCCATCTCCTCGTGGACTGCGACCCCCAATACGGCATCAACAAACTAATCCGACTCATCAAAAGACGGACAAGCCACCGCCTACGCGAAGAGTTCCCCTCGCTCAAACGCAGACTTCCGACCCTATGGACCAATAGCTATTTCGTCGCCACCGTAGGCGGGGCGCCGCTTGCCATCGTGAAACAATACGTCGAAAACCAACGAAACGCATAAGGCGACCCACCTCCAGTCCTAAAGAGCAGGGCTTACGCCCCCAATAAATCACATGGTCACGTCCGCGCTTCCCGACGGCTCCGGGGCCGGCTCGGGCTGCGGGGCGGGAGTCTGAGGCTGCGGCTGCGGCGTGTACTGCGGCGTGTATGAGGGCGTGTACTGGGGCGGCGTGTATTGGGGGGTCTGCGCCTGCTGTTCGGCCTGCCGTTGCGCCTCCTCCGCGGCGCGCCGCTCATCCTCCGCCCGCTGCGCCTCCTCGGCGGCCTTCCGCTCCTCGTCGGCCTTCGCCTGCTGTTCGGCCGCCTGCCCGGCGAGCGTGTCCGCCTTTTCGCGCAGCGCGTCCAAATCGTCCGCCGTCGCGGGCGCATCCGACCCGAGCAGCGATTCGATCGCGGCCCGCGTGTCCGCGGACATGTCCGGGTTCGCGTCCAGGGTCTTGGACAGGGCGTCCCCGATCGCGGCCCACTGGTCGCCGATCGCGTCGGACACCAGCGTTTCCAGCGCGTCGGACGCCTTGTCGTACGATTTCGCGGCACGGGTCGCCTTCCCCGTGTCCGTCGGGCATTCGCGGCCCGCGGGCCGACCGTCATGCGTGACGCCGAGCGAATCCGCCTGCGCGGCGAGCCCGTCCCACCGGTCGACCGCATCCGCGAGCGTCGCGCACGCCGACTCGCGGGCCTCCCGTTGCGCGCGCACGTCCACCAGCCGCCGCACGCCCAGCACGCCGGCGACGACCAGTGCGACCGCCGCGATGACGGCCGCGACCGTCAGGACGATGCGCACCGGGAAAGCGCGCCCATGCTCCGGCACGTCATCCCCGTCGCCGGCCATGACCATATCCCACGGGTCGTCGGACGCGCCGTCGTGACGGCCGTCGGGCACGCCCCACAGGTCGTTCGCATCCGTCTCGTCGACGGCGGCGTCCGGGGCCTCCACTCGTGCGGGCGTGCGCGGCATGGCGTCCGTGCCGTCGGGCATGGCCCAGTCGAACGCGGCCGCATCCACCGTGATGCCACGCCGCGCGGACGGCTCCCCCGCCGGTGAGGATGCCGCCGGACCGGCCCCCTCGTATTCGCGTGCCGCATCCACCCACGCCGGAGCCCCCGGTTCGGGATCAGGCTCGGACTCCGGCGTCGGGTCGGCGACGCTCTCATCCCACAACGCGGCCGCATCCGGCTCATCGAATCCGCGGGCCGCGCTCATCCACTCCGGCTCCGGGTCGGAGGGCGGATCGTCCGCCCGCGCCCCGGCATCCGATTCCGACACGACCGTCTCCGCAACGGGCTCCCCCGCGTTGGCGGGCGGTTTCGGCATCGGCTCCGGTTCCGGCTCCGGGACGACGGCCGGCGGAGCGGGTTCCGGCTCCGCCGCGGGAACCGCCCACGCGGCCGCCCAGTCATCCGCCGGATCGGGGGCGGCGGCCGGCGGCTGCGGTTCCGGGGCCGCGGCGGATGACTCCGGCCCGGGCGCCGGGGCGGACGATGCGGGACCGGCGGGCGGCCTGTCGGACGATGCGAAGGGGTTGAACGGCATGCCCACGGCTATGCGATTCCGGCCGCGTATTCATGTATTCACGCCCTAAAAGGAGAGAAAGACGAAAAACGAAGGGGGTCGGAATACGCTGAATACACTGAATACAAATTCCGAAACCCTTACGGCAGTAGGGCTTACGGGCCGATTTTGTATGCATTCGGCATCTGAATACATCTGAATACAATGCATACATTCAGGGCGTGTCGCGGCCGATTCGGGGCGGATTCCGCCGATACGCGCCCGTTCGGCGCGGGCTGCGACGCGTATTCGCCGACCCCGCTGAATACAAATACGCCGGTCGTGCGGCCCATCGGACGTGGCGGAAGCGAGCCGCGTGATCGTCATCCGGGCCCGGCACGGCATGCTTTCCGAAAACAACGGATAATCGCCCCTTAAGAGCGCGATGCCATCCGGGTCGGTAGGCAATGTAGGATACGGCATGTTCGTGCGCGAGAGGCCCGATTTCTCGACGATTCACGCCTTTGCTGGCCGGTGGGGGGCGTACGGTGCATCCGCGGCTCAGCATGCCGACGGGAAGGCATCTCCAACGGGCATGTATGCGTGTATTCACGCCCTAAAAGGAGGAAGAAGGCGAAAACAGGAGGGGTCGGAATACGCTGAATACACTGAATACAAATTCCGAATCCCTTACGGCAGTAGGGCTTTCGGGCCGAATTTGTATGCATTCGGCGTCTGAATACATCTGAATACAATGCATACAAACAGGGCGTGTCGCGCCCGATTCGCCCCGTTTCCGGCGTTCGAAACATCGACCAGGCCGCCCGTTCGCATGTATTCACGAAGGCCGCTGAATACAATTCACCCCCTGTATCGGCCGGATACGCCGCGCGCCGACCCCTTACCGTCGAGATTCGTCCATGCCCGAACACCCGGAGGCGGGCCGGCGTATTCGCCGTATTCATGTATTCCGGCTCTAAAAGGGGAAAGAAGCCAAAAACGGGAGGGGTCGGAATACGCTGAATACACTGAATACAAAATTGAAAACCCTTACGGGAGTAGGGCTGAGAGGCCGAATTTGTATGCATTCGGCATCTGAATACAACTGAATACAATGCATACATTCAGGGCGTGTCGCGGGCATTTCGGGCCGTTTCGGGCGGTCGGCGCCTTGTTCGACCCGTCTCCCGGAGCGTATTCAGGGACCCCGCTGAATACAAAACGGCGGACCCGGCATCAACTGAATACACTGCATGAGCCCCGGTCGGCATACGACGGCCTCCCTGCTCGGACCGGGCGGCGGTGTATTCACCGTATTCATGTATTCACGCCCTAAAAGGAGAGAAAAGGCAAAAACGAAGGGGGTCGGAATACGCTGAATACACTGAATACAAATTTGAAAACCCTTACGGCAGTAGGGCTTACGGGCGGAATTTGTATGCATTCGGCGTCTGAATACAACTGAATACAATGCATACAAACAGGGCGTGTCGCGGCCGGTTCGGGATGTTTTTCGGCGTTCGTGCCCCGTTCCAGACTGACTGCGGCGTGTATTCACCGGGGCCGCTGAATACAAACCGGCCATCTTGTCCGGGTATCGGGGCCGCATCCAACGCGGGGACGGTTCCGGAGCGTCATCGCTGTGACGGACGGCCGTGGCCATCGACCATCGCCTTCGGATCATGCCGTGACGCCGTTCAGACCGGCCGGATGTATTCACCGTATTCATGTATTCACGCCCTAAAAGGAGAGAAAGGCGAAAAACGAGGGGGGTCGGAATACGCTGAATACACTGAATACAAATTTGGAATCCCTTACGGCAGTAGGGCTGAGAGGCCGAATTTGTATGCAGATGGCATCTGAATACAACTGAATACAATGCATACAACCGGGGTGTGTCGCGGCCGGTTCCGACCGTTTTCGGCGTTCGAGACCCCGATCGCGGATGGCGGCGGCGCGTATTCACAAGGGCCACTGAATACAAATCGGCCGCCCTGCCCGGCCCCGCAGCCGCATCCGACACGGGGACGGTTCCCGTGCGACGCCGCCGTGACCGGCCGCGGACGGCATCGACCATCATCCTCGAACCATGCCGTGAACGGCGTTCGTCCCGGCCGGTGTATTCACCGTATTCATGTATTCCGGCTCTAAAAGGAGAGAAAGGCGAAAAACGAAGGGGGTCGGAATACGCTGAATACACTGAATACAAATTTCAAAAGCCTTACGGCAGTAGGGCTAAGAGGCCGAAAATGTATGCATTCGGCCTCTGAATACAACTGAATACAATGCATACAACCGGGGCGTGTCGCGGCCGTTTCGGGCCGTTTTCGATGGTTGCCGCCATGTCCGGCGATGTTCGCGCGTTGTATTCAGCAGCCCTGCTGAATACAACGCGTATAGCCGTCGCGCATGAGAAACAGGCTTCCCGCGCTCATCGCGGTCATCGCCGCAATCGTCGCCGTGGCCGCCGCATTGTGGCTCGCCCTCTCCCCCGGCGACGCGGAATCCGATCCCGCGCACCCGGCGCCGTCCCCCGTCGCGGAACCGGCGCCCGCCCTGTCGGACGGCGAACGGGATGCGCTGCGCGACCTGGCGGTCCGGTTCGAGACGCGCACGCGCGAATGGGGCGTCGACCCGGCGGCCGCATCGGCGGACGCGCTCGCCCAGTCGGACACCGACACGCTCCTGAAGGCCGTACGCACGCCCGACGCATTGGACGCGGACCTGTCGGACGTGTCCTCCATCGCCCCGGACGAGGACGCGGGCCCGCACGCCCCGTCCGGGGCGTGTACGGCCGATCCGGCGGGCGCGGCATGCTCCATGTGGCCGGACATGCTCTCCTGGTGGCGGGCGCACCATTGGACGATGGGCGCCCGCCTGGACGGCGAGCCGGAGGTGACGGTGAACGCGGACGGCACGCTGGACGTGACCGGACGGGTGCGCGTAGTCCTGTGGACGAGCGGCCTGGACGCGACGCGGATCAGAACCCGGGACGGCACCTCCTGGTGGGCGTACACGCCCGTCACCGGCCTGGCCGACTATCATGACACGCTCACCGTCACCGACGGGCTGGTCTCCAAACGGGTGCAGCATTCCCTGACCATATGGCTCGCCGACCCGCTCCTGTCCGCCTGGGACGACGATCCGGCCGCCGGCACCATGTCCTGGGCGGAACGCTCCCAGCCGAGCATCCCGATCCGCGGGGACGCGCCCGACGATCCGGAAGGCCTGTCGCCCGACCCGGATCATCTCATGGTCGCCAACGCTCCGGGCACGGACGGCCCGCTGTGGGAGACGGTGCCGGACGTGGACACGCGCTACGGGTCGGACGCGCCCCAGCAGGACCCGTCGTGGAGCCCGGAGGACGACGCGGCCACGCTGCGCGACCGGGAGGCCGCGTTCGGGTAGCTATCGCCATGCGGTGTTGCGGAAGAACTGGATGCCCTGCATGTCGGTCTTCGTCAGCCAGCGGCTCCCGTAGCTGTCGAACGACGCGGACCCGTCCGCGTTGCCCTCGCTGATGCGCACCTTCCAGCCGGAGGGGTCGTCGGCGACCTCCTCGACGACGGCGACGTGCGTGGTGTAGGCGAACGGCTGGGTCTTGCCGCTGGCCCCGTCGCCGGGATGCGGCGTCGTGTCCACCTCCCAGCCCGCAACGTTCTTGCAGTTGTCGGCGATGTCGCCGCCGTCGCCCACGACCCACGACCAGCCGTCGTTGCCGTGGATCATGGCGAGACGGTTCCACGCGTACCAGACGCACTGGTAGCCGAGGTAGCCGCCGTACCCGTACAGGTGCGGGTAGAACACGCCCGCGTCCCCGTTCCGGCACACATGCTGGTTGGAGTCGCACATCCAGGAGAAGTCCCCCGACCCGGCGGGCGCGCCGCCCACGCTCCCGGTTTCGGCGTCCCCTTCCCCGTCCGCGGGGCAGATGCGCATGCCCGCGTCGTCGTCGGGGTCGTCGGTCTGGGGTTTGCCGGTGAATTCGATGCCGTTGACGTTCTCGTACCATGAGGCGGCGTATTCGGCGCGTTTACGGGCTTCGGCCGACGTGTGGCCGGGGCGTTCGTATCCGTCCATCCAGGCGACGGCGGCGGCGCGCGGGTCGTCGGTGCGCTTCCACGTCTCGTAGAGGCTGTCGTCGATGGTTTGGTAGCCTTCGCCCCGGAACTGTTCGATGTAGTAGTTGTTCCACCCGTCGCCGGCGGCCATGCCGTCGGCGAGCATGAGGATCTGCGCGTCCTCGCTTGCGATGTCCATGTCGCCGTGGCCGTGGGAGTCGAGCCAGGTGCGGATCTTGCTGGACGGCAGCCATTGGCCGAGCCCGTACGCGCCGCTGCTCGCGTTGACCGCGTCGGCGCGGAATCCGCTTTCGGCCTGGATGTTGGCGAGCATGCCGGCGGTGCTTTCCCTGGAGTATCCGCGGTCGGCGAACTCTTGGGCCAGGCGGAGCGCGGTCTCGTTGCCGCCGGTCGCGTCCGCGGACCCGTCGTCGCCTTCGGCGGTCTGGGAGGCGGGGATGCAGTCGGCGGCCGCACGGGCGGCGACTGCGCCGCCCGTGCTGGTGGCCGCTCCCCCGTTGAACGACACCATGCCCGCGAACAGGGTGATCATGGCGAGCGGGGCGATCATGCCGGCCGCGATCAGGGACATGGGTCTGCGGGTCATGCCCGCTGGTTATGCGCGCGCCCGCCCCGGGCGGGGAGGGCGCGATGGTTTCAGGCGCGGGCGAGGCACATGCGGTGCGGCGGTTCGCCCGGGTCCGCGAACCAGACGCGGACCAGGGGCTGTCCGGAGGCGCGGGCGGCCGTGTCGACCATGCCGGTCGCGTCCGCGTCCGGGCCGATGAGCGTGTTGCACATGCCGTCGGGGCCCGTCCACGCGTGGGATGCGCCGGGCACGTCGGGGCCGTGGCGTTCGATGAGCCACAGGGCCCACAGGTGGGCCTGGGCCGCGTCGAACGGGTGCGCGGTCCCGTCGTCGAGGATTTCGCCGCGGTCGGTCAGACGCGCGACCATGCCGTCTGCCACGCCGGGGTCGGCGAGGTTGCGGATGAGGGTGATGAGCGACCGGTATTCGCCCTCCCCCATGCCGGTGGGCTGATGCTGCGAGCTGTCCCACAGAAGGTCGAGGCCCGTGTCGTCGTCGTAGTGTTCGTACAGTCCGGTCAAATGCTGTCCTTTCCCCTTGGTTTCGGTGGATACGGGGACGCCCCGGAGAGCCGTGCGGGTCTCCGGGGCGTCATGCGCGGGTCACACGCCCATGCCGCTGAACGCGTTGCCCGCGTCCGCGTCGGGCAGTTCCATGCCGCTGAACGGGTCGCCGCCGCCCGCGCCGGCGATCGGCTCGCCGTCCGCGACCTTCGCCATGGCGGTCAGGCGCACGGTGTACCCCTTGCGCTTCTGGTAGGACCAGGGGGTGACCCACACCTTGACCTTGACCTTGGCGCCGCTGTAGAACGCGCTGCGGTTCGGGGCGGCTCCGGTCACGCAGTCGCGCAGACGGCCCGCGTCCAGCGGGTTCTCCGTGGTGGTGACGCTCATGAACAGGCGTCCCGCGTATTCGGGGCGCACGCTGGCGCGCGTCTCGCCCGCATGCTCGCTGTTCGGGCCGAACACGGTGGTGTCGCCGTCGTGCAGCGGGAGGGGCACCAGCCCGTCCCACTTCGGGTCGTCCGCGTTCAGGCCGGCGAACGGGACGGTTCCGTCCTTGCCGCCGGGCTTGGTGCAGCCCTCGCGGTACACGTCGTGCAGGTATTCGGTGAAGCGGACCAGATCGTCGCGCATGTTCGGGTCGTTCTTGTCGAACAGCACGTCGCATCCGTACTTGCCGTTGTCGTCCGCGCGGAACAGTCCCGGCGCGTAGTTGATGACCGCCGGGGTGTTGAAGATGAAATCGGCCATGTCAGCCTGCCTTTCCTACTGTGTCGTCATGCCTGTTTGCCACCGGTCCCGGTGGTGGGATCGGCTCGTACCGGGCGCCGACGTCGCGGCCCGGTCGAATGGTGGTATGCGTCCCGGCCGGTCAGCGCGTGTCGTCGGGCGGGCTGATGCTCTCGGGGCGGAATTCGTCGAGCATCTCCACGTCGTACCCGTGGAACATGATCGTGCGCAGCCACCGCCCGTCCCACCAGGCGCCCATCCCCTCCCCGTAGGGCATGGGGTCGCCCGCCTGGAGCGCGCCGCACCGGCGCGCCAGGTCCGCCGCCTCGCCAGCCCGCCCCTCGCGGGCGAGCCGTTCGATCCTGTCTTTGCACTCCTGGGCGCGCTGGTCGTCCGCATGGGTGCGGGCGTGCGGCGCGGCCTGGGGCGGGGCGGCCAGGTCGTCGTCCAGGGGGCGGAAACCGCCCCGCCTCCACGTGCCGGCCACGTGCGCGGGCAGCCCGCGCGGGTTGCGGCTCTGCGTTCTCACTGCCATGGGTCATCCTCCTCCGGTTCGATGGTCTGGTCGTTCTCGCGGCTGCGCCCGTCGGGCCACGCGTAGCCGCGCAACGCGGGCGGCAGGTATTTCAGGCGCGCCCGGTAGAGCAGCCACGTGCCCCACAACGTCGGCGTACGGTCGCTTTTGCGCCTGTTATGCCGCGCGCACAGGTAGACGAGATTGTGCCGGTCGGTGGCCCCGCCCTTCGACCACGGGTAGTGGTGGTCCATCTGCTCGCCCTTGCGCGGGCATCGGAACAGGCCGAGCATCCGGTGCTCGCACCGGCCGCCGACCGCCTTTTCCAGCCATGCGCGGTCCGCGTCGTCGAACAGGCGCCTGGCGTCCCTGTCGAACGGGTTGTCCGGCCGGGGCATGGGGAGGCGGGACAGCAGCCACACGGCGAGCAGCAGTCCGGCCGCGGCGAGCAGCGGGCCGACCAGACCGTCCAGCCAGGCGGGCGGACGCGGCATGTCCGGCAGGTGGAGCAGGCCGGCGAGCGTGCGCGTCTCGTCGGCGAACTCGGGGCTGTCGGCGCGCATGCTGCGCGTCAGCCGCCATTTCAACGCGGCGATCCCGGCGGCCGCGCTCGCCCCCAGCCCGCCGACCGCGCCGATCGCGTACGCGGCGAAGCGCAGCCGCCGGTACGTGCGCCACGCGTCGCCCATCGCGTGCAGGATGCGTCTCACACCCATCCGCACGCCTTCAGGACGACCGCGAGCACGGTGGCGATGACGGCGACGAGCGCGACCGCGGGCGCCCATTTCGGATCGTCGACGAACCTGTCCCTGTCGCGCCTGTCGCTCATCGCAGCGCCTCCATGACCGTATCCATGTTCTCCCTGGTTTCCAGCCCGGTTCCCGTGAGCATGTCGGCGAGCCGTTCGACCTTGTTCAGGTTCGCGTCCCTCCAGGCGCGCACCCCGTCCGGTGTCATGCTCTCCGGGTCGAACAGGGGCCCGTACGCGTCCCGTGTGGCCTTCAGGAGTTCGACGGCCTCGGCCGCATGCCCGTCGGCTGCGTATTGGACCGCGTTGTGGGCGGCCAACACGGGGCTGGCGATCATGCTCAGCGCGGCCAGGGTGCGGGACGTGTCCATGAGCATGGCGAGCGGATATCCGTCCGGCCACGCCTGTTTCGCCCTGTCGAGCATCCGGTCGCGGATCTCGTCGAAGAGCCCGCTTTCCCCGTCGCCGTCGAACGCCGTGATCATGGCGGTCACGGTCTCGGGGTCGTCGCCGATCCCGTCGACTGGCCTGTACTCCGCGTCCCCGTTGCCGTCCGCGCCGATCAGGCCGAGCACGTCCATGCCGATGAGCAGGCGCGTCTGCCAGGCGGCCCGGGGTTCGCCGGGCCGGCGCATCCACATGTCGGCGGGCAGCCAGGGGAACGGGAGGAGCATGCAGCTCAGCAGCCGCCGGCGTTCCTGCCCGTACGCGTCCGGGGAGGCGACGGGCAGGGGGCTGCACGGCATCGCGTGCACGGTTCGTTTCGCGTCCGCCGTGTCTTGCGGGTCGTGGAGGATGCGGTGTATCTCGCCGGCCGCCCGGTCGGGGATGTGCGGGTCGGCGCACCAGTAGGGGCTGGGGTTTCCGATGTAGCTCATGCGCGCCTCCTATGCGCGCCCGTCCGCGTCGGACGCGGCGTTCGCGTCGCGGTCGAGCGCATGGTGCGCGTCGCGCATCGCGCCGTCGGTCTCCTGCCCGCCCTGTTCCACGAACTCCCGGTACATCTCGTCCCCGGCGCGCATGTCCCAGGCGAGCTTGCTGTCCGGATGCTTCTCCACGTAGCGTGCGGCGGGCGCCTGCTCGCCGGGCAGACCCTGGTAGAGGAGCTCGTCGAGACGCGCCTGCATGCCGCTCATGGCCATGCCGTTGACCGCCTGGTCGTCGTACACGCGGTCGCGCGCCTGCTCCGCATGCCTCGCCTCGACCCTCTCCCGGTACTCGCGGGTGGCGAACGGGCTGGCCGCGTACTTGTCGGCGATCGCGTCGTGGGCGGCCGCCAATGCGGGTGCGCCCTTCTCCACGCCTGCGGTGCGCGCCACCGCGGATGCGCGGCTCGACGCGAACCCGTCGGCGACCGCATGGTAGCCGCGGTTGGCCAGGCCGTTCGCGTTCAAAGCGGTGTGCGCGGCGAGCGTGCCGCCCAGGCCGGCCATCATCAGCGGCGTGGTCATCGGCAGCGCCAGACCCGTGCCGATCATGGCGGCCGTCGCCAGCCTCGGATGCGCGGCGAGCGTACGGGCGGCGCCGGACGCGAGCCCGGCGGCCGCGGGCGCGGCCGTATCGCTCACGAACCTGCCCACGGCGTTCGCGCCGCGGTTCACGGCCGGGGCCACGAGCGCCACGCTCCGACCCGCCACGTCGCCCAGTCGGACCGCATTGTCGGCCAGGCCGGGCGCACGCCTCTGCACGCCCGTCCACAAGGCCGACGTGCCGGCGGCGACCGGTGCGGCCCACCTCCTGACCCTGTCGCCGCCCCAGGCGACGAGCCCCGCGCCCATGTCGGCGAGCATGCCGTCGGACGCCGGGTCGGCGTTCGCACGGTACGCGTCCAACGGGCTGGCCGCGGCGAGCGCGTCGGCCATGCCGGCGACCTGCTCGCCGACGTTGCCGGAGGCGAGCGCCTTGTC
>OLQE01000502.1_pt1 | contig 30450 bp, 42 predicted proteins | sample 1643161 | NCBI WGS metagenome assembly OLQE01 (sample SAMEA3136650, study PRJEB25190) | human gut metagenome | reverse complement strand
CACCCCTAAAGGGGTGGCTGCGGCAGGCCGGCATCAAGAAAAAACAGCCGCCCCGGGAATCCCGCGATGCGGACGCCGCATATGGACCACGCCCGGCGTCGGAGGGCGTGACGCATGCGGCGGCGTGAACGGGCCGGGCCGTCGGGGCTCCGGCCAAGCGATCGTGAGGTGCGAACCGTATGGACGAGAACATGATGACGACGACGATGCTCAGGGCAGTCGACGACGCGACCCTGGCGCGCGAATGGGCGGCCCGCCTGGCCACGCCCGGCCGGGACCGGTGGATGAACGAGACGACCGCCGGCCGGCTGCTCAGCGGGCTGCGCTCCGGCCGGCTGAACAACCTGATCCTCGTCTCCCTGGCCGATCCCGGGCTGCCCGCGGAGCGTCTGGCCCGGTTCATGGACCCGGCCGTCGCGTCCGCGGCGGTCGCACGCCTGAACCGGCCGGACTGGACGGCCGACCGCGCCCGCCTGGAGAACGCGGACCGCGACCTGGACGCGCTCGCCCGCCTGGATCCGGAGCACATGGGGGACACGCTGCCGGCGCGCGCGATCATCGCCTGGCTGGCCGGCGACGCGGGACGCGCGCGCATCTGCCTGACCGCCTGGTCGCAGGCGCCGCGCACGTCGGCCGGCGACCAGACGGCCGTGGTCGTCCAGTCGGCGCTCCGCTTCGGACTGGCGCCCGCCGGCCGTCAAACGGACGCGGAGCCGGTGGCCGGGCCGGACATGCTCGCCGCGTACGCGGCGTCGCACCCGCTGGACGGGGCGCGGCGCGCGCAGGTCGACCTGGACGTGTGGGCGCTGGCGGGGACGCATGGGGGGCGCGTATCCGACCGTATGGAGGTGAACGGGTAGATGGTGGAGTTCGATTTCTCGGATCGCACGGATGCGCAGATGCGCGCCGTCATCGTCCTGGCGGGCGCGTACAAGGCGCGCTGGGCCGAGCTGGAGAAGGCCGCGAAGGAGTCCGTGCGCGAACGCATGGGGTTCAACGAGCATGAGGCCGCGTATCTGGGCGGCGTGCGCATCGGCGAGGTGAACCGGAGCCGTCCGGGCAAGGGGTCGTGGAAGGTGTCGGACGGGCGCGCGTACGGCGCGTGGCTCGCCGCGCACGGGTTCGACCGCATGGTGGAGCCCGTGCCGATGCCGACCGGGGCGTCGTGCGCGTCGGATGCGATCGGGCTGGTCGTGGAGGGGTTGTCGGACGGGGAGATCCCGGATGGCGTGGCGTGGAGCGCCCCGTCGGACAGGGTGAGCGTCAGACAGGACGCGGATGCGTTGGACGCGCTGTTCACCCCGTCCATGGCGGGTGCGGCGATGCGTCTGATCGCCCCGCCGGACGACGGGGACGACCGACCGGTTTCGTCGGATTCCGGGGATTCGGGCGATCTGTTCGGCGCGTTGGAGGACTGATTCGAGGCATGACAGGGGCCGGCCGCACGGGCGTTCCGTACGACCGGCCCCTGTCATGTCAGTCCTTCGTCCGTCTAGCCGCGTCCGCCCCGCAGTCCCGCGATCAGCCCGGCGAGCGCGCCCAGCAGCCAGAGCAGGCCGCGCACGACGACGGCGAGCGCGCCGACGACGAGGAATCCGATCGCGAAGCCGATGACGGCTGCGAGGATCGCGAGCATGGCGACCGCCTCCTTTCATGTCGCCGGTCTCATGCGTCCCGCCGGTATTTCTCCTCCCATGCGGCCGCGGTCTCCGGGTCGATGCCGAGACGGTCGCGCAGCACGCTCGTGTCGAGCCCCTGTTCGAGGGCCTGCCGGTACACGGCCTCCAGGCCGACCTCCTCGCGTTCGATGTCCGCGCGGTTCATGGCGTCGGCCAGCGTCACGTCCGTGTCGGCGGCGAGCGCCTCGCGGCCGCGTCGGAGCATGCCCTCGTAGTCCTTGCGCGCGTTGAACGGCTCCCCGGTGGGCCTGTAGTGGCGGATCTTCCCGGTCCGGTACGCGTCGGTGCGCGGGTCGGCGCTATGTCCGTCGCTGTAGTACATGCCGCGCCCGTAGGAGGCGCCGCTTTCGGTCTTCTCCCTGATGAACGCGGTCATGGCCTCGTCCCACAGCCGGTCTCGTTCCCGGCTGTCGGGGAGCCGCCCGCCGTGTTCGGCCCTGTATTCGTCGATTTTGCGCCCGTAGCGGATGCCGACGCGCATGCGGTGGGCGCTGAGGTTGAACGGTTCGCGGGCGAGGACGCGCTCGACCCGGACGGGTTCGTGGAGGAGCTTGTGGGCGGCGAGCGCGCGCGTGTACGCCTTGGTCGGGTCGGTGGCGCAGGAGCGGCGGAGCGCGAGCAGCGCGTCGTCGGCCCACGTGCGGGCCATCTCCTCGCATTCGACGCGGTTGGGGAAGAACGGGGCGAACGCGCGCATGACGGGCCCCCAGCGCGGATGGTCGGGGTCGGTGTCGTCGACGATGGCGAGGCGGGTGAGGTCCAGTTCCTCCTCGGGGGTCATGACCGGCTGGTCCCGGTAGTCGGAGCCGTCGCCGGGGCGGGTGGCGGCGAGCAGGGTCTCCGCGTACTCCCAGCCGCGTCGGGTGGCGGCGTTGCGCTCGTAGAGGCGGCGTCGGGCCGAGCTGTTGCCCGCGGGCACGGGCGCGGCCAGGTCGTCGTCGCCGGCTGTGGCGCCGGCGGGCTCGTAGGTGCCGGCCACGCGCGCGGGGAGTCCCTTGGGCCGGTGCGATCTGTTGCGGATGTCGATGACCATGCGCGTCGGCTATGCGCGCCGTTGGACGATGATCCGGGTGAATACTGCCCTGCCGTGGATGGTCAGCGGCCTGCCGTCCGCGCCGTCGCGGGCGTCGAGGATCCGCCACCGGTCGGGCGAATACCGGTCGAGGAATGTGATGGGCACGCCCATCGGCCCGTCGTAGCGGGCGGGCAGGAGACTCATGCGGGGAACGTCGATCGTATCGGGCCGGTTATCGTACCGGTCGTATTCGTCCGGTCGCATGTCCACTCCCGGCCAATCCTCCCGCACGGGACCGTCCGGCGGCGTGACCCAGCGCGCCCCGTTGACCTCCACCCACCGGCGGCCGTCGTCCAGCATGCCGGTGGAGGTGCCGTACTGCGGGTACGAGTCGGGCACCGTGAACCGGACGCCGCTGCGCACGCTGACGCCGACCCTCCATCGCCCGTCGGCGAGCATGGGGAGGATGTCCCGGTAGGCGACGCCGGTCAGCGGCCCCAGGACGAGCGGCAGGCACCGGTGACGTCGGACCAGGCGCATGAAGTCCCGGTAGAGGCTCCACGGCGGATTCGAAGCGACGATATTCGCCCGCTGCCAGTAGGGGCGGCATTCCATGGAGCGGAAGTCCCCGTCCCCGTCCAACGGGCGGACGGTGTTGCCGGGAATCCGGGCGAGCGCGTCCACGTCCAGCCGGTCGCGGCCGGCCGTCCCGTCGGGGATGACGGTCAGGTCGAGGAGCATCGGGGGCGTGTGCGGTTCGTCGTCCCCGAACAGTGCGGTCTGGGCGGGCGCGTATGAGGTGGCGGTCAGCCGTTTCAACCCGAGCCTGTTGAAATGGGCAGCGAGCCAGCGGACGAACATGCTGTCCGCCGTGTCGGCCGGACAGTATACGCCTGCATCACGCAGAACCGGCCCGTGCAGTCGCAGTTCCGCATCCACCGTATCCCACATGGTGTGGAATTCGTCGCGCGGACTGGATGCGGCGTCCAGGAGGCGGACGTGTCTCAGATCGGGCATGCCCGGGCGTATGCGTCCGTCGGCTACGCCTCCCGGATCTCGACGGTGACGGGGTTGCGTTCGTGCGTGTAGTCGGCCATCGGGTTCGACTCGTCGTACGTCCATTGGCGGCACGCCCGCTCCGCCCACATGCGGGCGCGGCGCACGGCCGGCCGGTCGCATGCGGCGCCGCGCAGCGCCTCGCGCATCCGCCTGTCGTCGGCCAGGCCGCCCAGGCGGGCGAGCGTTTCCGCCCACAGGCGGCGTTCGGGCGTGCCCATGGGCGCGAACCGGCACACGTCCGGGTCGGGCGTGTAGGAGCGTTCGCCGGCGGGTATGGTCACGGTGACGCGGAAGCGTCCGTCGCGGCGGGCGACGCTCGTCCGGTAGGACGGGTCGATGACGCCCCGTTCGCGCAGGGCCTTGAGCGTGCCGCGCATGCCGGCGGCCACCCGGTCGGGCGGCTCATGGGGATCGTAGCGGGCTCCCCGGTACTCGCCGCCGCCCATGTATCCGGACCCGAGCGTGGGTTCGCGGATCAGGTCGCCCGGGTCGGGGCCGGCGAGCTCCGGATGGCTGATTTCGGCGAGCCGGGCGACCACGGGGTCGGGTCCGGCCATCGCGGCATGCACCGTGTCCCGGTCGCATGCGCCGACGGCCATGGCGATCCGCTCCCGGCGGGGCGTGTCCGGGTCCGCGATGCGCGCCGCGGGCGTGTCCGGATCGTCGGTGAACCCCCAGTCGTCCGGGTCGATTTCCAGGTCGCGTCCGGGGTCGTGGTCGGCGACGAGGATGGCGAACCGGTCGAAAGGCGTGTCCTCGTGGAGGATGCGCATCGGCTCGTCCCATTCGCCGCTCCACTGGAGGGTGAGCATGCACGCGCCGTCGGGCAATGGGCCGATGCGGGAGGGGTCGCAGTCCTCGCGCGCGTACCCGGCGAGCATCGTGCCGCCGCCCCACGGATCGTCGACGGTCAGATACCGGGCGCCGGGGCCGGCGGCCCGGCGGATCGCGTCCATGCAGGCCGACCGGGGCGCGCCGCCCGGGGTCAGGTCCGTGTCGCGCACTGCCGCGGCGTTCGCGTCGTAGGTTCCGGCCAGGCCCCGGGGCAGTCCCTTGGGCCGGTGACTCCGGCCGTTCGCGTCCAACACCATGATCCGTCCTCCCGTCGTTCCGGGCGTGTTCGTCGGCCGGGTCTATGCGGGACGCATACGGCGTGGCATGGAATCGATCGACGAGGAGACGGGGGGCGCCGGGTTCCGGCGCGCGTTCGACATGCTCGACTGGCCGGACCAGGTGCGGTGCGTCGCGTCGCATCCCATGGATGCGGGCATGATGCGCCATGTGGCGCGGCACGGCGATCCGGCGGCGCGCATGGCGCTCGCGCTGCGCCGTGACCTGCCGCCCACGATCCGACGACTGCTGGAATCCGATCCGAACCCGCAGGTCAGGGCCAACCTGGCCGCGGGGGCGGACTGCAAGGGCAAGGAGGAATAGTTGGGACGGAGACTGACGCTGACCCGCGACGACGGGACGGGCGCGTGGCGCGAATGGGACGGGGAGCCGACCGTGGACGACCTGAAGCGGTTCCTGGACGATCTGGACCCGCGGGCGCGCGTCGACACGCTGACATGGGAGGAGACGGAGTGACGTTGAGGGAGCGGACCGCGGAGTCGGTCACCGAGGGGCATCCGGACAAGCTGTGCGACCTGATCGCCGACACGATCCTGGACGCGGTCCTGACCGCGGACCCGGATGCGCATGCGGCCATCGAGGCGACGTGCACGGGCGGCGAATGCCACGTGTTCGGCGAGACGACGCTCATCCCGCCGGACGTGGAGACGCTGGTGCGCGGCGTGTACCGTCGGGTCGGCCATCCTCAGCCGGACATGGTGCGCGTCACCCTGGACCGGCAGAGCCCCGAGATCCGCGCGGGCGTCGGCGACGGCGAAACGCAGGGGGCCGGCGACCAGGGCGTCATGGTCGGCTACGCGTGCGACGAGACCCCGCAGCTCATGCCCCTGCCGGTCGTATTGGCGCACATGCTCGCCCGCCGCATGGACACGCTCCGCCACGGGGGCGTGCTGCCCATGCTCGGACCGGACGGCAAGACGCAGGTCACCGTCCTGTACGGGGACGACGGGCCGCGTGCGGTGACCGGCGTGCTCGTCTCCACACAGCATGCAGCGGACACGCACGTGGATATGGTGCGCGGCCTGGTCGAACGCATGGTCGTCCGCCCGGTGCTGGCGGACGCGGCCTCGCTTCTGGACGTGGACGTGTCGGGCGCGCGCGTGACCGTGAACCCGGCGGGCGCGTGGACCCTGGGCGGCCCGTGGGCGGATTCGGGGCTGACCGGCCGCAAGCTCGCGGTCGACCAGTACGGGCCGTCCGCGCCGAACGGGGGAGGCGCCCTGTCGGGCAAGGACCCGTCGAAGACGGACAGGAGCGGCGCGGTCATGGCGCGTCTGATCGCGCGCACCGTGGTCGCCTCCGGGCTCGCGTCCCGCTGCACGGTCACGCTCGCCTACATGATCGGCCGGCCCGACCCCGTGCAGGTGGACGTGGACACGCACGGGACGGGCGACGTGGACGACATGCTGATCCGCGACGGCGTGCTCCGCCTGTTCGACCTGACCCCGCACGGCATCATCCGCACCCTGGGGCTGAAGCGTCCCATATACGCGCCGACCGCCGTGTACGGGCATTACGGGCGCACCGACCTGGACCTGCCGTGGGAGTCGTCGGCGTACGCGGACGAACTGCGGCGGCTCACGCTGGGGCCGGCCGCGTGACCCGCCGCCACGGGTGGGCCGGCGAATGGTACCGGTGCCCCGCGTGGGCAACCCGTGGCGCGTCACCCGGACCGGCGGGCAGCGCCGCGGCGCCGGGCACGCGAGGAGCGGAAGGCTGTGGAGGACGCGCGCGAGTGGCGCACGGTGGACGAATGCCATTTCGCGGACAACAGTGTCGAGGAGGTTCAGGAGGATAAGGACGGCAACCGTCGTAGCATCCTGAAAATCCACGCGCACGGCGACGCTTGCTAGGAGGATGTGATGAGCGGAAACGTCTACGCCATCGACCGGCGCAACCACATCCACGTGTTCACGAACGGCGTCGCGCCCGAACCCGACGGCACCCTGTCCATCGTGGACGAGAACGTGGCGCGCGCCATGCTCATGGACGTGACCGGCTGCGAACTGCGCACCATCGGCGGGCTTGTCGAGGAATACGCGCGAACGAACCCCGACTACGTGGACGACGGGACACCCGTAATCGAGATGCTTCGTCGCGTCGAACGGCGCGGCGACATGGCGTGGATACGGGACATCCGATTGCGGGACGTGGACGACTGCCGGCTTGCGACCCGTATCATCTGGCGTCAATGCTGCGACGGCGGCGTCTGGACGATGGAACGCATACGCGAGGGCATGATGCGACGGCTGGCGCAACGCTCCGCCCGTATCGGAGGATTCGAATCCTACATGGCCGTCCGCATGACGGATGAGCTGGCGGACGGGTTGCGCCGGCTGGAGGACATCTACGCGCACCCCATGCCCGAATGGGACTATCAGATGTTCCGCGTCGAGAACGCCATCAGCGGACTGCACCTGCTCGACCCGGACGACAGGAAGGAATCGGACAATGGTTGACACCGTAACGCCTGCGCGGCATCCCCGCCGCACCGGTCCCACGTTGGCGGACATCGCCGCCCGATACGTGCGCGAGCATCGCGTCGAACGGCAGTCCCGCCAGTTGACCAACCGGCAGACGGTCACCCTGACGGTCATCCAGAACCGGTGGGCGGCGGAGACCGGGCGAGGGCGCGAGGACATCGCGACCGCGCCCCAAACGGTCATCCACGCCATCGAGAACACGCGGCGCGGACACGAACTGTTCTCCCGCGTCCGCGAAAACAAGGAGCTTGTCGTGTACGAGCTGCGCAGGGAAGGAGCCTGACCCATGGCGGAGAATCATCCAACGATCGCCATCCCGCCCGTCCGCACGTTCGGACGCCTGGAGAGGGACGATTGGCTGGCCGTCAAACAGTTCGAGGAGTCGGGGGAGCTGCGGGATGCGGCCGGGGAGTGGCTGGCCGACCCGACCGACGGGAACCGGCGCGTGATGCTGGACGAGCTGGCCGACCTGCTTCAGACGGTGGCGAACCTGTGCGCCGCCTACCGGATCGGCGCGGACGAGCTTGAGGCCGCGCTCGACCGGTGCTGGGGGAAGAACATGCGCCGCGAACAGCCCGCCGCCGGTTCGGCGGAGGCGATGCTCGTCCGTTTCGGGATACGCCCGAACGGGAAGGTGCGCGACCGTGAGACGGGGCGTACGCTCACCGTCCTCCCGTCCGACACATGGGGGCGACGACTCGACACCGCCAAGGTGGGCGTGTACGGGACCGACTGGCGGCATCCCGAATGGCTGCCGTTCACACGGCTTGACCCCATCGAAGACAGGGAAGGTAACCCGGATGATTGAGCGGAAGGAAGTATACGAATGGCGTGACGCGCTCACCGCGTTCGAGCGACGCTGGGACATCCCCCGCATCGCCGACCTGACGGCGGACGGCCATGACCTCGTGACCGACGGGCACGGAAACGCCTCCATCACGCACGCGCTCGAGCAGGAACCCATCAACCTGCTGCGGGAGCGCGTCAAAGCCTGCGGCGGCGACGCGAACCTGATCATCCGCCATACGGACGGCATCGTGAGCCTGCTCGCCATACGAAAGGGCGACAGTCTCGACCGGTACGAGACCATCAGCGACCTGCTGAGGGATCCGCCCGGCGGCATGCGCCGCCTCGGAACGGATGACGGCGACGTGCGGCCGGGACGCGCGTGGACGGTCGCCCGCTGCGACCATCCCGATTGCGGGGCGCGCGCATTGAGCCGCACCCTGGACGAGGACGGCATGTACCGGAGCCTCATCGACGAGGGCGAATGGCTGCTCCTGTCCGACGACCGGGACGACATCCGCTGCTTCTGCCCCGCGCATCTCCGCCACGACAAGGATGAGGACGGGTACGACATGCCCGTGTATTACGATCCCGATGCCGATGCCTGGCCCGTCAACGCCGAGCTCATCCCCTTCTACGAGAAGGACGTGTGCACGCACCCGCTCCCGCTGCCCGAATGCGAGGACATGATCCTTGCCGTGCTCCGACGGGACGCATGATCGCCGTGCCGCCCATACCGGGCGGGAACGGTGAACGTAAGGGAGGTTCGGCATGGGATACTACAGCACGTATGAGGGCACGCTCAAGGTCAAGGCCCCGAAGGATCGCATGGATGAGGCGACGGCGCTCGTCCACGGCATCCTCGACGACAACCTGTACGAACGTCCGGAGATCCACCCCGCCGAGGACGGGGCGCTTCTCGAAGTGGACGTGTACAGTTCGGACACGAAATGGTACGGCTGGTCGGACGATCTGACCGCATTGTGCTCCCGGCTGACGGCCATGGGATGCACGGTCAACGGCATGATCCGCCGCAGCGGCGAGGAGCCGGACGACATCAAACGCGCCGACATCACGGACGGCCACATCACGATACGCCGGGCAAGAATCGTGTTCGCCACGGACGACGACATCCGCCGCACCGTCAGCGGGCATCACGGCACGCGGACGCTCGCGGACGCGATCATCGGACTGTTGGACCAGGAATAACAAGGCGACGTGACCGAATGGGGGAATCGGCGATATGAACGACATGGGTCAGTACCAGCCGTTCTCCCTGGCCTCCTCGCGTGCCTTCTCGTTGACGCCGCCTATCACCTTGTCCTCGAGGATGTTGCACAGGTCCCGAAACAGCCGGTCGGCGTCGGTGCAGTCGATGCCGGCCTGTTCCAACGCGCGGGCGAACGCGAGTCCCCACGCGTCCAGCTCCTCGCGTTCGCCGAGCTCCTGGCATTCGTCGCCGACCTGGGTCTCCTCGACGGCCTGCCGGACGGTTTCGCGGATGTCCTCCTCATCCATGTTTCCGTTGACGGTGACGTTGATGGTGATCGGACGGTTGCGCGCCCGTTTGCGTCTGCGTTCGAGCATGGTCTCGCGTGCATGCCCGCGTTCCGCGTACAGGGCGTTGGCGAACGCGTCGTGCCAGCGTTCCAGGTTCTCCCAAGTGGGATACGGTTCCGGACCGTACGGGTAACTCATGCCGGTTCTCCTCTCCGATCGTCGTGTACGGGCACCATCCCGGTATGCGTGCGGGACGCATGGTGGCGGCGACATGACCCCGCCCGTTCCGGAGGAGAACCGCAATGACCATCCGATTCACCAACATCGACGACATGCTCGACACGCTTTGCCCGCAGAACATGGGCATGTACGTCATCGGCTTCACCAGCGACAAGACCGGCGGCGATTTCGCATGCCCCGACACCAGCCTCGACGCCGACGACAATCTCGCCCGCCTCGCAACCATGCTCGACCTGCCCGAACAGTCCGACAAGCAAAGCAACCACATGCGCTCCGCCATCTGGTCGGGCAACGGCTTCACCGACGAGGAGCGCGTCGCATGGACGGCTGTGGAACAGATTCAGGAAGGCGACATCGAAAGCGCCGCACGTCTCTGCCTTGAGGCCGGCGTCCACATGTACGTCAAACCCGGCATCATCCAACTCGACGCCGCCGTCAATAAGGAGGACTGACCGTGGACATGGTGTCCGTCGTCCATTCCCGCGTCGATTCGCCCCCGTATACACGGCCCCGTCATCGCGGGCCGCGCGGCAACCGGTCCGGCAAGGCCGCCTCTCCGGGGACGCATGATTCGTACGCCATGGAGCAGACCGACCGAAGGGAGCGGACGATGACTGGAACGATGCCGGTGTTCGACATGCTGTCGGACACGCTTGCCGGGACGTATGTGGTTTCGACGCCGATGCGTGACGGATTGTATGTGAAATCGTATGTGACGGTGGGGGACGACCCGCGGCAGGTCAAGATCACGGGCGACATGCTCGACCCGAACCGGGTCGTCGTCACCGTCTACCACAAGCATTCGCCCCAGCGCAAGGCCGAGCTCGCATATCACACGGCGAATTATCGAACCGCGGACGACCTGGTCGCGGCCGCGCTTGACTGGCTCGAAGACGCGCTCGCCGGCGAATGAACGCATACACGCACCCGCTGAAGGTATCAGCCTGCAATAAGGGAAGGCTTCTTCGCATGGACCCGTATTCGACCACAACGCAGGATTGCAAGTCGTTCGACGATCACGGACGATCGGAGGGGAGGCTGTTCATGGTCGGACCGCTCACCGTGGGCTTGTCGCCGTCCGACGCGGCGCTTCGGATGGTGCGCCTGATGCCCGGACTGGAGCAGGCGGACCGGATCCCCGCGGATCTGGATGTGGAGCGGCTGGCCGCATGCCTCGGGTTCCATGTCAGAGGCGAGGCGATGCGCGGGAACGATTACGGGATGCTGTGCAGGCCGCGGGAGATCATGATAGAACGGTTCACCTATGGGATGGCGCGACGGTTCACGGTCGCGCACATGCTCGCCCATCTGCTGCTGCATCCGGACCGTCCCGTGGACGTGGAGCATGGCGTTCTCTGCCACGTGCGGGATTTCGGGCCGGATGCGACGGGCGAGGAGCGGTGGGCGAACCGTTTCGCCACCGCGCTCACCGGGCTCATGGTGGATCGGGACATGCGTGTGCGCCGCGCGCCCGCCCGCCCGCCGATTCCGCGCATGGTGTCCGACTGGCTGGACTCGCTGAACCTGCTCCCGTCGGAGGGGTGCGCGCTCATGTGGATTGGCGGCAGCCACGCCTACGGTCTGGCCGGAGAGACTTCGGACGTGGACATCCGCGCGGTCGCGTTCCCCACACTCGCACAGGTCGCCCTGATGGAGGATTGGAGCGAACGCCACATGCCCGACGCGGACGCGGTGCTGCGGTCGGCGCGCAAGACGCTCGCAATGATGCGCAACGGCAACCCGAACCTCATCGAACTGTACGGGCTGTCCGACGACTGCATGCTGCACGCGGACGAGTGGGGACGCCGCCTGCTAGAGGTTGGCCGTCGTCTCATGTTTACTCGGAAGGTCGTATCCTCGTTCGCCGGATACGCCACCCAGCAGAAACACTTGTCCGAACACTGCGACGGCACGAAACGGTACAAGGCGCTCATGCACTCATTGCGCGTCTGGCGGATGGGCGCGGAACTCTTGGAGACCGGGGAAGTCCATGTGCGCCGCGATGTAGACGGCATGGAACTGAAGGCCATCCGATTGGGCGAATACGACCCCGCATGGTATGAGACCGCATGGGAGGAGGCGCGCACCCGCTTCCACGAGGCCGAGGAGCTTTCCACGCTGCCCCAGCCGGCCACGGACGCGGAGTACCGGGAGCTGGCCGAGCCGCTGATGCTCGACTGGATGCGGCACCTGCTGAAGGAGGAATAGAGGATGCTCGCCATCATCATCGCCGTCGTCGTCATCGCCCTGCTGACGGCGGCGGTCGTACTGACATTGTACGGGAGACTCACGCGCCATGTCATGCGGACGCTCGGATACGACAACGAGGCCGACCTTACGGAGAAGCCGACCGTCGCGCCGCCGCCGCCCGTGAACGCGCCGGACAAGGAACGGAATCTGGAATGGTATACGGACACCTCCGGACTCAACCGGACGGGACGTGAGCTGACCGTGACGTTCTGGCCGTCGAAGCCCTTCACCAAACCCCGCGCCATCAACGGCATGCTCGCGGTGTCAAACACCGACCCCCGAATCATGCTCATCGACTCCGACGGCGGGTATCACAACAACGTCAACATCCGCCGCAAGGACGGCACCATCAACGAAAGCATCCGCCGCGTCATCGGAGACCGGCATGCGATGCGCGCGGACAAATTCTGCTGGACGCTCGACGCGCAACGCGCGCACACCGGCACGGACGATGGACGGAAGGAAACCGATTGAACTGGGATTGGACGTCGTACTGGATTGGATTCGCCACACCGTTCGTCATCGTTGTCGTTGTTACGTTGTCCGTCTTCGCCGCTTCGTCCGCGTTCGAGCATCCATGCGGTTCGGACTGTCTGCCGTGCGGCCGGACAGTCAGCGAGAACGACTATCGCATCATCCGCTGGCTGAAGACGCTGGCGCACGATCTGACGCCCTCGCATCGCCATAACCGCGCCCAATGGCTGAGGGAGGCGCTGGCAGGCAGACCGTGCCCGCCGCCTGTCTTCCTTGACGACAGGGGGAGTGTCGCCGCGTCCTTCGACGGACGACAGCCCGTCCGTATCGATGGACGTGAGGTCGTCCGCACGTTCGGCAACGACGTGTTCCTCTTGGACGGCATGCTCGTCCGTCTGCCCGGCTGGCGGCGCGACGGCGACCGTCTCGTCGTGCCCGACGTGAACGCCTGCGGGATGATACGCGCGGGCGAACGGGGAACCATATACCCGTACGTGGGCGTGAGCGTCGCCGTGGATGGCCCGGACGACGGCAGCATCCGCATCCCCATACCGTCACATCGCCCGTGGCGCGGCGAACGGGCCCGCCGCCAATGGGTGAGCGAGGCCGAGAACCTTATCTGCGAACATTTGGACGACCAACCCTAGGAGGAGACCATGCTGGACGAATACGAGGCGATGCCCCCCGAACCGGAGCGCACACGATTCCGCGAGGACGTGGACAGGCTTATCCGCCGCACGCTCGCACACGACCACGCGCACCCTCTTCCACGAGGCCGAGGAGCATTCCATGCTGCCCCAGCCGGCCGCGGACGCGGAATACCGGGAGTTGGTCGAACCGCTGATGCTCGACTGGATGCGGCACCTGCTCGAAAGGAATTAACGGATGGTCGTCATCATCGTCGCCATGAAGACCGGTACATGATGCGGCACACTGTTCCCGCAGGCCAAAGCCGTGCGTCAACTGGACATACTCTATCCCATAGTATTTAATTATAGAAATACGTAAATAATTAAAAGAGGATGGGGTATGAACATAACATCAGACGACCGCGCTGCGGATACAGCCGGGAATATAGATAACGAGAAGCGCACCACCCTCTCGCTGTCGCTCACCGTGAGCGACAAGAAGGCGCTCAAGATGATGGCGGTGGAGCGCGAGACGACGATTGCCGCAATCATCCACGAGTGGATTCAGGAGCATATTGAGGAGGTGAAGGAGTAGATGGCTGGAAATAGTGCTTTGAGCGCTGCGGTCAAAGCCAAGAAAGACGAGTTTTACACCCAGTTGACGGACATCGAGAAGGAGATGCGGTATTACCGCAAGCACTTCAAGGGCAAGACGGTGTTCTGTAACTGTGACGACCCGTTCGAGTCCAATTTCTTCAAGTATTTCGTGCTGAACTTCAACCGTCTCGGGTTGAAGAAGCTCATTGCCACGTGCTATGCCACGTCGCCTATTGCGGGGCAGCAGCTCTCGCTGTTTGACGTCGTGGACGGCGAGGAGGAACAGCGCAACAAGCCTTATAAAGCCGTGGTGACGAAGGTCTACGACGTCACTGGGGACGGCGGCGTGGACATGTTTGATGTTGCTGAGCTGTTCAAGGCCCATGAGAATGAGCTTGTTGAGCTTGAGGGCGACGGCGACTTCCGCTCCGAGGAATGTTTGGCGCTGCTCGACGAGGCGGACATTGTGGTCACGAACCCGCCGTTTTCGTTGTTCCGTGAGTACGTTTCTGTGTTGATGGAACACGAGAAGCATTTCATCATCATCGGCAACGTGAACGCGATTACTTACAAAGAAGTATTTCCGCTCATTATGGAAAACAAGATTTGGATCGGCGCGAGTATTCATTCGGGCGACCGTGCGTTTTACGTACCCGATGATTACCCGTTGAATGCCGCCGGTTGCGGTGTTGATGCCGACGGGCGACGTTTTATTCGCGTGAAGGGTGTTCGCTGGTATACGAATCTTGATTTGAAGCAGCGTCATGAAGAATTGATTCTTGTGAAACGATATACACCTGAGGCTTATCCGTTTTATGACAATTACGACGGGATTAACGTGGATGCGACGGTTGACATCCCTTGCGATTATGCGGGAATGATGGGCGTTCCGATTACGTTCTTGGATAAGTACAGTCCTGACCAGTTCGAGATTCTCGGTGTTACGCAGTCATGGTGCGGAGTTGCCAGCAAAGTATATCCGCGACAGGTGCAGGTGGATAAAAACGGGAAGCGTTCGCAGGTCACAAAGTTGAATGATGGCGCCGCGATTAAGGTGGATACCCCGCCAGCTAATAAGACATATTACGAAGTCGATGGTGAATTGTTCATTAAGACATACGCGAGGGTGCTTATCCGTAATAAACATCCCGAGCAGCCAAAGGAGGTGCAGCAGTAATGCATATTGAAGAGCGCAAGGTGACCGTTCGCGAGGTCGCCGAGGGATATTTCAACGACGCCGAGGAGGGCGTGGTCGGCTATGACGACCAGTTGGACATCCGTCCGAAGTACCAGCGCGAGTTCGTCTACAAGGACAAGCAGCGCGATGAGGTCATCCGTACCGTGATGAAGGGCCTGCCTCTGAACGTGATGTACTGGGTGGACCGTGGCGAGCAGTACGAGGACGACCCGGATGAGCCGAGGTACGAGGTGCTGGACGGCCAGCAGCGTACGATTTCACTGTGCGAGTACGTTGACGGGTCGTTCTCCGTGGACGACAAGTATTTCTACAATCTGCCGAGCGATAAGCAGAAGCAGATCCTCGACTACGAGCTGTTCGTGTACGTCTGCGAGGGAACGGATTCCGAGAAGCTGGAATGGTTCAGCATCATCAACATCGCAGGCGAGCAGCTTACCGACCAGGAGCTGCGCAACGCGGTGTATGCGGGTTCATGGGTGTCCGACGCCAAGCGCTATTTCTCGAAGACGGGCTGTGCGGCATCTACGCTCGCAGACGATTACCTGAAGGGTTCGAGCATCCGTCAGGAGTTCCTGGAGACGGCCATCTCTTGGGCCGCTTCCGCCGAGGGCAAGTCCATCGAGGGCTACATGGCGGAGCATCAGAACGACCCGACGGCACAGGCCCTGTGGAGCTACTTCCGCTCGGTCATCGACTGGGTGCAGGCCGTGTTCCCGAAGAAGCGCCGCGAGATGAAGGGTCTCCCGTGGGGCTTGTTCTATAACGAGCATCATGAGCGTCGCGACCTTGACCCGAAGGCGCTTGAGGAGCGCGTGAGCGCGCTGATGGCGGACGAGGACGTACAGAAGAAGTCCGGCGTCTATGAGTACCTGCTAACGGGCAACGAGAAGGCGTTGTCCATCCGCGCGTTCGACCAGCGTACGAAGTGTGGGGCATACGAGCGCCAGGGTCACAAGTGCGCCATCTGCGGCGAGGAGTTCGAGTTCGAGCAGATGCACGGCGACCATATCAAGCCGTGGAGCAGGGGCGGACACACGACACCCGATAACTGCCAGATGCTCTGTCGTGATTGCAACCTGAAGAAGGGTGCGCAGGAGTAAGCCGATAAAGCCCGTCGCTCTTTTGGGCGGCGGGCTTTATAATTAAATGCGTATTTACGCAATTCATCAATCAAGGGAGGAAACAACTATGAACAAGAAGAAAATCGCGTACTTGCCCGTTTCGGATTTTGGCAGTGCAGAGCTTCTGTATGACCAGATGATGACAGCCTATGCCGATATGATATGACCTGATTTTTGTTCCGCGTTTCCCCTTACTCGATGGGGGATGATGGAATCATGGGCAAGGGCGTGCGTTATACACCGGAGTTCCGGGAGAAGACCGTCAGGCTGCTGGCGGTGTCACGGGACTCGCATTCATCCGGGACACGAGCCCTGGCACAGGTCGCCTGGAACCTAGACACTTCCAACGCTAGGCAGGTGTTGCACTTCTTTCCAGAACCCGCAACGTTTCGAAATCCCCGGCATGTAGGATGAAACCACGGACCACGGAAAGGGGTGTTGATGATGGGCGGTCAGCCTCGCGAGCCGAAGGGGACGTCCACCGGCGGACGTTTCGCCCGTCTTCCCGGTCCCATGGGCGATGATCCGGCCGACCCGGCGCCCGTTTCGCCCCTGATGACGACCAGGGGATTGGCGGCCCTGCTGTACCGGATGGGCGACACGTTCGACGGGTTGAACACGTCGCGCATGGCGACCGAGGAGTTTCTCCGCACCGGCGATCCGCGGGTCATCGGATCACGCGACGACTACGCGCTCCTGCAGGATCTGCGGGACGCGGCCGAATACACGCTCGGCTACGATTACGACATCGCGGTGCCCGTCGACGAGCCCGACCGCACCGCGTTCAACCGCCTGCTCGGGCGCTGGTATCTCCATGACGAGCCCGATGTCATCCGATGGCTGGCGGACTGGAACCGTACGAACCCGGCGGACTGACCCCTTTCGGTCTCGCGTGTCACCGCCGGCCACGGCACTGGCTTCCATCGGCCTGAACGACAGGATGGAATCCGGCGGGGACAGCGCGGAAACCAGAACAGGCAGCATTGTGGCCGACAAGGTATTCACGCCAACATGGCATCGCCTTCGCCGTCCTGTCACGCTTCCTGTTCGGGAATACTGTTCTCCAATGCGCGCAACGCTTCGATCGCGTCGTCCAACGTGAAGTCGCCGGCGTAGAGCAGGCGGCGAGCCCGTCCCAACTGGCCGATGAGCTTGGAGACGGCTGCATGGGAGAGGCTTGTCGCGTACGCGTGCAGCCGGTCGTAGGGGCGTGGGAGCGGGTCGCCCGGGACGGTCCAGCAGCCCCCATGCAGGAGCGCGCACGGCTCGTCCGACACGGCCAATCGTCCGATCGCCCCGCCGCGGCACACCCATGTGGCGCGGTCGGTGAACGAGAGCGTGACGCACGGCAGTGCGGCAGCCGGTTCGACGGCGTGCTCCACGGCGCGGCGGACGCGCGTGTACGCCTCCAGGCGTCGGATGATCATATCGGGCGAGTTGGTCGTGTCCACGATGCGGCCCGCACGGTCGCACGACAGGAACCATATGCGGCATCCGTCGTACTCCAGTCCGAGCCGGAACAGTCCATCCATGTTGCGCGTCGTGACGGGGAAGCCCTCCCGGGCGAGCCGTTCCGCAAGCCGTTTCAACGCCTGTTTGTTGTCCATGACATCGCCCATGCGTCCCGTCCACGGGTCGGCGACGGGACGCATGGGCCGGACATGAGAAAGGACATGTTCGTATCGCAGCTGAAGCGATTGGAGGGATGGTTCGTCCGTCTGCCCATCGACGCGGAGACGGCGCGAATCCTCGCCTATCTTGACTTGGACGAGGGATTGAATCGGATCACGCGACGGCTCGGACGCCGGCCGGACAGGCACGAACTGTACGTATACCGCCGCATGTTCTCGCCCGAACGGTTCCTGCAGGACCGATACGGGTTCCCGTTGTCCTACATCCGCGTCGGCGCGAAATACCTGAAACTACGAGACTCCCGGCCCGGCGAGGATGCCGACCGGCTGTGGGACGAGGCGGCGCTCGCCTCGAAGCGGACAATCCCCCTGTCCGACGGAAGCGCGAACCATGGCTGGCACAAGTACGGGTTCAACGGGCGGGAACGGTTCGAAGCATTGTGCGCGCGACTGGACGGCCCGCTCCCGGCCGATCGGGACGAACCCTTCGACAGGTTGGAATGCGATCCGCCCATGCCGTCGCGCCCGCATGAACGCCGGTCTGGTGGAAAGCGCGCTAAAGGCGCAGGGACGACGGGTAATCGTCGTGGACGACACGAAACTCGACGACGATTTGACGCGCGACATGACCGAAGTGCTCACCTCGTTCTGCGCCCGCCTGTACGGGCGTCGCGCGGCCAAGCACAAGGCGGAAGCCGCGTTGAGGGCAGCGCATGATGCGTAAGGGAATCAAGGTCACGCTCGACCCGACGCCGCGGCAGGCGCGGCTGCTCGCATCCAACGCGGGCGCGGCCCGCTTCGTGTTCAACCTCGGTCTGATGCACGTCAAAAGCCAGTTGAACGGACTCACCTCCTGCGAGGGGAAGGGCAAGGCGGATTGGAGCATGCCCGCGTTGCGCCGCTGGTGGAACGAATGGAAGCGGGAGCTTGCCCCGTGGTGGCGGGAGAACAGCAAGGAGGCATACACCAGCGGACTCCAGTCGTTGGCCAACGCGTTCGCCAATTATTTCGCATGGCGCGACGGCGAGCGTGAGGGCGACCGCATGGGCTGGCCGAAACCACGAAGCAAGCACAAGACCACGCCGAAGTTCACGTACACGACCGGCTCGTTCGGCGTCGCCGACCCCTATGGGTTGAAACTGCCGCGCATCGGCCGCGTGCACTGCATGGAGAATGTCGGGAAGCTGACCGGAGACATCCAGCCGTCGCGCATGACCATCAGCAGGCACAACGGACGCTGGTATGCGAGCCTGCTCGTCGAAGTCCCCGACCCGCAGCCGTCCACCACATCGCAAGGCCATGTGGGCGTCGATATTGGCGTCAAACGCATCGCCACGCTCAGCGACGGCACCACGGTCGAAAACCCGCACACGTTGAGGACGAGCATGCGCAGGCAACGTCGTACGCAACGCAAGCTGAACCGCCGCAGGAAGGGGTCGAAACGCTACCTGAAGGCGAAAAAGGAGCTGCAACGCGTGGAAGGACATGTCGCCAACCAGCGGCGTGACCGGATGGACAAGCTCACCACCATGCTCGCCACGACTTACGCGGACATCAGCATCGAGGATTTGAGCGTCAAAGGCATGACGAAACGCCCGAAAGCGAAAACCGACCCGAACAACCCCGACAAATACCTGCCGAACGGACGCAAAGCCAAAGCCGGGCTGAACCGGGAGATTCTGGACGTGGGCTTCGGCATGTTCCGTCGGATGCTTGAATACAAGTGCGCCCTATCCGGCGCACGACTCCACATTGTCGACCGCTGGTATCCAAGCAGCAAGACCTGTTCCAACTGCGGGGCGGTGAAAGCCAAACTGTCCCTCAAGGAGAGAGTCTACCGTTGCGACCATTGCGGACTGGTCATCGACCGCGACCTTAACGCGGCCATCAATATAGATGTCGCCGGGAGTGCCCCGGAAGACGATAAACGCGCGCGGAGGGCGCATAAGACCAAGGCATCTTGGCGACCGCCCGAAAAACCCCTGCAACCCATAGGGGAAGGAAACGCGAACCAAGCGGCAGCCCCCAACCGGGCGGCGTGAGACTTGGAGCGGATATTGGCAACAATATCCTGTCAACTAGAACAAACTAGCTGACAACGGATGATTACGACGACATCCTCGCGCTCGCGGACCTCGACCGCGAACTGGGGCGCCTGGACGCATCACTCGCCGCGCAGTACCACCACGCATAGAAGGAGTCTTATGAGCATCAGCAACCCGTATTGGACCCTCAGCAACCTGACCTGCCATCCCGAGGACCCGTCGTTCACGATCGTCGTGCAGACCCACGGGCATGCGCAGGCGTTCGACGTGTACCCGGGCGGCCACGACCACGTCGTCGACCATGTCGCCGAACGGCTCGGCGAAGAGGCGACAGCCGCCCTGGAACGCATGCTCGATGAGGCCAGTGTGTTCGTCGAACAGGTCAGCCGGCACGACCACGACTGGGTGGAGCCGCCCCACGAGGACGGGTGGACCGGCGACTGGGAGCACAACTGACCCGATGCGCGACCAGGTCATCCGGCTCATCGAACGCAACGTCGCGGCCGGCGAATACCGCGACCGTCTGCTCGCCCACGCGCGCGGCCTGGACGACGACTGGTACCGGGGCGTGCACGGCGACCCGTTCACCGCCATAGTCGCCGACTACGCGCGTCACAGGCTCGAACCTTCCTCCACGATAGAAGGAGAAACACCATGATCATCCTCATCCTCCTGGCCGTCCTCACGCTCGCCGCCGTCGGCGCGGGCCTGTTCCAGGTTTCCCAGCAGCAGGCCGTCGTCATCGAACGGCTCGGCAAGTACCATCGGGTCGCGTTCGCCGGCCTGCACGTCAAGATCCCGTTCGTGGACCGGATCGTGAACCGTATGAACCTGCGGGTCAGCCAGTTGGACGTGAGCATCGAGACCAAGACGTTGGACAACGTGTTCGTCACGGTGGTGGCCTCCACGCAGTTCCGCGTGAACGCGCGGGACGTGGCCACCGCCTACTACGAGCTGCGCGACCCGGCCGGACAATTGCGCTCCTACATTGAGGACGCGCTGCGCTCCGCGATCCCCGCGTTGACCCTGGATGATTCGTTCGCCCGCAAGGACGATGTGGCCGCGGACGTGCAGCGCACGGTCGGCGAGGAGATGGCGCGCTTCGGGTTCACCGTGGTCAAGACGCTGATCACCGCGATCGACCCGAGCCCGCAGGTCAAGAGCGCGATGGACTCCATCAACGCCGCCCAGCGCGAGAAGGAAGCCACCCGTCAGCGCGCCGAGGCCCAGCGCATCCAGATCGAGACCCAGGCCGCCGCGGAGGCGGAACGCACCCGCCTGCAGGGCGAGGGTCAGGCGAACTACCGCCGCGAGATCGCCAACGGCATCGTCGACCAGATCAGGAGCCTGCAGAACGTCGGCATGAACGTCCAGGACGTGAACCGGATCGTCCTGTTCAACCAGTACCTGGACGTGATGCGCGACCTGAGCGAGTCCGGGAACGCGAAGACCGTGATCCTGCCCGCCTCCACGCCCGGCGGCTACGGCGACCTGTACGCGCAGTTGACCGCCGCGTTGGAGACCGGCGGGAATGCGCGCGCGTGAACGATCCCGCACGTCATGGGCGTCGGGCGAGGGATTCCTCCCGTGAACCGTCCCGGATCGGAGGAGTGCGACGGCCTCGCGCCAACACGAACGCCCGTGCCATGCGGCATGGGCGTTCGTGTTGGCGCGGGGCATGGGCTGCGATGGGCGCGTCACCCGTTCGGCGCCCTTCCGATTCCGCCGTTCAGATCGTAGACGAGCGGGTATTCGGCGGTCTCCCATTGGGCGTACAGGATCATGTCCCTCGCGGGTTGGATGACCGCGCCGGGCGCGTACGCGTCGCCGCCGCCGTCGGGTTGCGTGTTCCAGCCGGTGAACCGGTGCTCCTGCCGGGAGAACGCGTTGCGTTTGACGGTCACCGTGTCGCCCAGTCGCACCGTGTGCCCGTTCATGACGCCACTGCCGCCGTTCGCATCATAGGAGACGTGCACGTCGGGGATGACTGTCGGGGAGACGGGAGTGAACTGCGCGTACAGGGTGGTCACGCCCAACGGCACGTGGAACGTGGAGCCCGGCTGGTAGGTCGTGCCGGAACCGTCCGGCTTCGTGTTCCATGTGAGTGTGAACCTGGAGCCGATCACATCCCCGAGGTGGGCTTTTATCCAGCTGTTCCCGGTTTTGTAGTACACGTAGTAGCTGGATACCGGGGTCCCCCCGACGTAAAACTTCGGCAGAGTCGGCAGCTTTTCATCGAAGGGATGGTCGTTGCCGGTGGCGATGACACCGGTCACGTACCATGAGTCCGCCGTCCGGTATTCATGCACGACTCTCTCGACCTCAAGCGGAAGTTCGATGCCGTCATGTCCTGATTGATAGTTGTATTCCGACCATATTCCCTCGTACTGGATTCTGGCCGCCATGCTGGAGGCGATTCCGTTCCATTGCGCGTACAGGAGCGTGGGCTGGCAGGTCGACGCGGTTTCGTCCACCCCGTAGTTGGGGTTGATCGTTCCAAGGGCGCCGAGCGTGGTGACGGCCTGGGGGATGAACGTGAGAGGCGCGTAGATGGTGCCTCCGGTCTTCTCCGTGCCCCATCCGCTGAACTCCTTGCCGCCGGAGCCGGCGGGCACGGTGAACCGGTTGGGGGAGGTGACAAGCGTGCTGGATTCCATGCTCCCGCCGCCACCGTTCGCATGGTATCGGATGTACGGCCGGTAGACGGGCACGAAGTCGCCGTGCATGACCCACCACGCGTCGGTCGCGTTCGCCGCGTCGCTGGTCAGCGTGCCCGCCGTGGGCGGCGTGTACGTGCGTCCCGGCTCCCAGTAGACCGAGTCCTCGTCCTGGTTCGGGTCGGTGAAGTCGGTGGCGGTGACCGTGCTCCCGTCCTCCTGGACTGTGGTGTACGTGTCGTCCATGGTCAGGATGCTCCAGCCGACGAACTCCCAGTCCGCGTTCCCGCTGAATCCCTGCCCGGCGTGCGTGTCCGGGTGGAGGATGGCCTCGCCGCCCGCCCAGGAGGCCAGTTGTTCGGCGGTGGGGAGCGTGAGCGTGTCGTTCCCGTCGATGGTGACGGTGTGCACCGTCTCCGCCGTCCCGTATCCGCCTGTGGGCGCGTGGAATTCGAACGTGGCGGTGCGCGGCTTCACGTCATGCAGGGTCAGGTTGCGGGATGCGCGGGATCTGCGTGCGCGTCCGCTTGTGCTTCCGCCGTCGATGGCGGCGCCGTTGGATACGGGGTCGCCCACGGATTGCATGGCATTCGTGTATTCCTCCGCCGGGGTCGGGTTTTCCATGGCGTGCGCCGATGCGACGCCGGACAGGATCAGGGCGAGGGCGGTCAGGCAGGGGAGGAGAAGCCTACCCCCCCCCCGCGGCGTTTCCGCCGGTCTAATATGGTCATGATCGGTTCCTTTCCCTTTGCAGATGCCGGCCGCATGTCGGCGTCCGCCATGCCGTCTATGCGGACTACCATGGACGGCATGGCGTTGAATCTTGACCAGCCGGTGAATCTCATGGGGCCGAACGAGCTGAAGGCGTACGCGATGCGCGGGGAGCGCGAGTACGCGGAGGCGGAGGCGGAGCTGCGCCGCCGTTGGGACTCCTACAAGAACCTGCCGAAGACCGAGTTCGTGAGCATCCTCCCGCCCCGGCCGGAGGCCGGCTGATGGTCGCGTGGAAGATCCATGTGCCGGACGCGTTGGATGCACGGGTCAGGCGTCGCATGGGCGAGTCGGGGGAGTCGCTGAGCCATGTGGTGCGCGCGGCGGTCGACGCGTACCTGCATGACGTGCCGCCGGTGATGACCGTCCGGGATGCGGCGCGGCGCGGCGCCGCCGCCCATGGCGCGCACACGGTGGGCCATGAGCTAAAGTTCCTGGTCTCCGACGCGCAGTGGGAGCGGTTGAAAGCGCATGCGAACACGGCGGGCGTCAGCATGGGCGGCATGGCGCGCACCGCGATCGACGAATGGCTGGACCGGCTGGAGGAGCGTCAGCCCAGCCTGTTCGACTAGTCGATGAGCGTGCCGACGTAGGTCATGTCCACGTCCGGTTCGTCGAACTCGGCGCGCCGGTATGTGAGCTTGTCCGGGTCGGCCCTTTCCAGCACGGTGCGGACGAGCCGCGACCGTTCGGAATCGTCCATGGGAACCGGCTTCCCGTTCAGGAGGACGCGCTTCAGCACGGGGCGCAGTGATTTGACTCGCAGGTAATGGTCGGACTTGATCTTGACCATCCAACCGTCCGCGTAGTAGAGGACGACGCCCTCGCGTTCGCTCGCCCGCGCGGACTCTATCGCCTTCTTCAGCTCGTCCCGGTCGTGGCATTCGCGCAGCACCTCGGGACGGTCGAACTGGAATGATTCGGCTATCAGCCGTTCCGCGTCCGGGTCGATGGCGAACGTCTCCGTGTTGCGGATGCAGTGCAGGAGGAACAGGCGGCTATGGTCGTAGCCGACGATATGCCTATCCGATTGCATGTCCACGACCTCGACGGCCATGGTCACGTTCCGGTCGTTCAGGATGCGCCACAGGTCGTCCGCACGGTCGGCGACCGTCTCGTGCAGCAGGCGTTCGATGAGTGGCGAATAGTCGGTCAGTCCGCTCTTCGACCAGCAGCGGAGCCTCCCGTCCGGCGCGGCCCCGATCAGTCCGAGGAACCCGTTCTCCTTGCGTTCGACGCGCACCGGGTATGCGTCATGGTCGAGCACCTTGTCGAGGGTCACGGTGTCATTCTCCCCGAGGTTGAAGAACTTCTCGAAGCCGCGCATCACGACATGCCCCTCATGGTCGAGGAACAGGCCACGGGCCTTCGACGAATACTCATCCCACTTGTGGTTGCGGAAAGCGTCGCGCGTGAAGTTGCACGCGTACACGTCGGTTTCTCCCTTGACGGAGCGGACGCGCACGTTCGGGTTGGCGCGCATGCCGTCCAGCAGGTTCCCGTCGACGTTGGACGCGGGGTCGTCCGGGTGCGTGCGCGCGTAGGCGCGGCGCAGGTACGCCTCATCCACCATCGCGTCGCCGCGCAGCCGGTTGCGTTCCAGCAGCACGTCCAAAGGCAGGTCGGGCATGGTCTCCACGCGCACGTCCGCGCCTGCATCCCGTGCGACCGTTCGCCACGCTTCCAGTGAGCGGTTGCCCATGTTCTGCATGTCCGCGATGACATCCAATCCCATACGGAGCGCGGTTCGTGCGATGTCGTGCGCGGATTCGACGGCCAGCCGTTCCATTCGGGAACGCTCTGCATCATCAAGCCTGCCCATGCGCGTATGCCAGTCGGTCAGTCCGCCCGCGAGCATGCGTCGGATACCGTCGGCCGACGCGATGACCGTATGCTCGTCGGCGCGGGTTCGCGCCCACGTGCTTTTGCCCGATGCGGGCAAGCCTCGAAGAATCGTCAATGTCACCATGATTGTTTTCTTTCCGTCAACTGTCCCGCAGGATAGCTGCGAGCGTGCCGGCACTCACCGGGCGCATGCCCCACGCGTCCACGCCGACGTTGACCATCAGCGGGTCGGGGAACTCGCGGTGGTTGTCGGCGTGCGTGTGCCCGTGCAGGAGGGCGAGGCCGGGGATGCGCGGCGGCGCGAACCGGCGCAACTGCTCGTCCAGCGTGTTCGGAGCCACACCCTCCGGCGCGGGACGGTCGAACACATCCCGGTACGGGAAGTGCGAGAGCAGCACGGGACGACCATCCGGCAGCACATCCAAACCGACCGGGGCGACCGTGCCGAACAGGGTCGCCCAGCGAACCGCATCCTTCCGGTCGCCGCGTAGGAGCGCATTCTCATGGTTGCCTAGAATGAGCCGCCTTCGCTTGCGAGGAACGTTCAGCCCGCCAATCATCTCCTCGGCTATCCGCGCGCTTCTCGCGCTGCCGGACGACAGGTCGCCGAGGATGGTCAGTGTGTCCTCCTGCCCGCACACGCTGTTGATGGCGTCCAGCAGGTCATGGTCGTGACGTTCCCAGTCCACGACATCCCACAGGTCAACATGCTCGCGTTCGCACGCCTCGCGGATGGTCGCGTCGCCCGGCCAGCCGGGCTTCGCGTACCCGCGCAACGCGGCTACGAACGGATGCCCGAAATGCAGGTCGGACGTGTAGTAGTCGGTCAACTGTCAATCCTCCTTTTAGCGCGCGGATGTCCGTCAGCAGTACCAGCGGCCGTACCTGTCCCACATCTGGTCGTAGTCCAGTCCTTCGCGCAGCGACTCCACGACGGCTTCGGCCACATCCTCGTCCTTCCATGAGCATCCGAGGGTGGCCATGTCGTATATGGTCTGCACGACGTTCCTGATTTCCTCTTCGGTGCAGGTTATCTTCGCCGTCATGACTGCTCCTTCGTTCGCATTCGCAGTTGTCATGCGTCCCGTCGTCCAGCTCCACATGGTCGGCGACCCATGCGCCGTACTTGGGGTTCGCCGTTCGTGGTCATGCTCTCGCCTCCGCTTCCGTGATCGCCTTGCGGGCCGTCTCCCCGTGCGGGTCGGCGAACACGCTCATGAGCCGGTTCGCCTTCGCCTGTGCGTCGGCGGCCTCCCGGATCCGGTATGCGAACGTTCGCGGGAGCATGCGAATCATGTCGTCGGGCACGTGGATCACATGGTCGGCGATCGCGTACGCGGCGTAGCCGTCCGGGTCGAGCGTGGGGATGATGTGGGCGACCAGATCCCATTCGAGCGGATGCTTGCGTTTGACCCATTCGTGGACGCACGCACCGGGGAACACGCCCTTGCGCAGCAGACGTTCCAGCCGGTCGTCGTCGACCGTGGACAACGCTTGCGCGAACACTTTCTCGTCATGGGATCGCAGCCACCCGTCGACCATCGCGTCATCGTACCGGTGTTCGGCGATGAGCACGCTGATCACGGCCGAATCGGTCTCGTTCGCGTACGCCTCGATGGGGGCCGTCCTGACGACCGCCCGGCAGGCGCGCACCAGCGGATCCCTGCTGCGGGCGAGACGCGCCGCCGTGTCCGCGGGGAACGTCTCACGCTGACGATCGCAGTATTCCACGGCCTTGCGGCGGACGACGGGCAGCGGATCGTCCAGCAACCTCGGCATGAGCGTGTGCGCGTTCGGGAACTCATACGCATGTTCGGCGATCATGCGGCGTTCGCCGCGCCCCATGTGCTCCACGTCGCCCGCGTCGACGCGGGCTCGGACCGCCTTGGCGGCCGCCCCTCCACGGGCGTTCAGACGATGGGCGGAACGTCTCCAAGTGGTCGGCTCCGCGTCGGCCAGTCCGATGCGCGCCAGCGCGCGCGTGGTCGCGTCGTCGTCCAGCAGCCCGTCCGGCTGGATGGACATCCGGTACAGGCGGTGCGCCTGCGCGGCGGTCAGATCGAGGTCGTGCTCGCGGTCGTAGATGAAATCGTCCATACCTCTCTCATGCGTCCCCTTCCGATCGGAGCCCCTCGGCGTCGATCACGTCCAGGCAGAGCAGGTGTTCGAGCCGTGCGACGCGTTGTTCCAGCCGTCGGATGCGCGCCTTGAGGGGGTCGTCCGCGCGGAGCCGGTTGGAGGACGGCGCGTAGTCCCAGGGGTAGGGGAGGAGCCGCCGTTGCGCGTCCGGGGCGGGTTCGCCGACCGTCAGGCCGGTCCAGCGCGAGGAGCATTGCTCGATGCGTTTGCGGCCGACGATTTCGGGGGCGAGCCCGGCGGCGCGGAAGATCTCGGTCGCGCCGCGCCCCTCATGGCGGAGCGCGGCGAACAGGTCGATGAACTCGGGGTCGTACTGGATGCGCCCGTCGCCCACCCGGCGTACGGCGGGCAGGCTGTTCAGATAGTCGATGGTTGCCTTGTTGAAACCCATGCACGTACGCATGCGTCAGCATCGTCTCCGGCCGAATCGTATTCACCGTATTCATGTATTCACGCCCTAAAAGGAGAGAAAAGACAAAAAGAGGAGGGGTCGGAATACGCTGAATACACTGAATACAAATTCTGAAACCCTTACAGGAGTAGGGCTAAGAGGCCGAAATTGTATGCAGATGGCGTCTGAATACAACTGAATACAGTGCATACAAACGCGGCGTGTCGCGGCCGATTCAAGACGTTTCCGGCGGTCGCCGCCCCGATCGGCGCCCGTGTCGGTGCGTATTCACGAACCCCGCTGAATACAAATGCGGGTCGGGACGCATGCCCGACGTCATGGCTGAAATCATTCCTCCGGGCGGACTGCCCGATTCCGACCTGTTGAACGACATCCGACGCCTGGCGGGCGACTGCCGCGCGTGGGCGGACGGCGACGCGGACTCGCATCCCGGCGTCTCCCGCGCCCGCCGTGCGGCCGACCGGCTGGACGCGTGGCTCGCGGGCGTGGGGCTGTCCCCGATTCCCGGCTCCGACGTGGACGACGCGTGTATGCTGGCCGACCGGTGCGGACGCCTGTACCGTCGTCTCGTGGACGCGCGGGCGCTTCCCGCGGCGCGCGCGGTGAACATGGCGTGGGCGGATCTGACGGAGGTCGCATGACGGCGCGGCGTCGGGGAGCCGCCCTCTGGCCCGGATTGACGCTGGCCTGCCTGCTGGCCGTGCTCGCGTTCGTCCTCTCGTTCGACGCGCTGCGCATCGTCGCCCTGGCGTGCGGCGTGCAGCCCGCCCTGGCGTGGATGTTCCCCCTGATCGTGGACGGTTCCACGCTGGCGTTCACGTGGGCGACGTGGGCGTTCCGCACGCGCGGCATGGGCACGTGGTATCCGTGGCTCATGCTCGTCCTGTTCAGCGTCGTCAGCCTCATCGGCAACGCGTTGCACGCGCATCCGGTCCAGGTGAACGGCATGATCCTGCCCGACTGGGTGCCGCCACTGGTGATGACGATGCCGCCGATCGCCCTGTTGGCGACCACGCACATGATCGTCATGGCCGCCGGCCGCACGTTCGACGCGCAGCCGGACGAACCCGACCGGGAACCGATGCCGGACGCGGGCGGACGGTCCGCGATCGCACCGGAGCCGGAGCCGCCCGCGGCGGAGTCCGAACCCGAACCGTCCGCCCCGGTCCCGGAGCCGTCGGAACCCGAGCCTACGGGCGAAACCGTTCCGGCGACGCCGGAGCCCGAGCCGCCCGACCCCGGACCGGAGCCCGCAACGCCCGTCCCGCCGCCGCCCGCAGGGCCGGTGGCCAGAAGCCCGCCCGCGTTCACCACGAGCCCGCCCGCGAACGAACCCAGCGCGATGCCCGCGTTGAACGACATGGGATGCAGCGACGCCGAGAACGTGAGCGCGCTGGGGTAGTCGGCGCGCGCGATGTCCTGGAACAGCATCTGCACGGTGGAGTTCATCACGTACATGAGCAGGCCCACCGCGAGGATGTTCGCGATGCCGACGGCCCCGGCGGGAAGGCTCGCGGACAAAAGCGCCAGCAAGGCCGCGTGCACCGCGAAGACGACGGGCAGCGCGCGCAGCCCGAAGCGGCCGGCAACCCAGCCCGACAGCAGGTTCGATCCCACGCATGCCGCGCCGAACAGCAACAGCACAAGGCTTGTGCCTGCGGCATCGAGGCCGACGACGTCGGCGAGGACGGGGGCGAGGTAGGTGTAGAACACGTAGGTGGATGCCGCGCCCGCGAGGATCATGGCGATGTTGGTCAGCACGCGGCCGTCGGCGAGCAGACGCAGCTGCGATCGGAGGGTGGGGTCCGCACTTTCGGCGCGCGCGTGCCCGGGCGTGCGGGGGAGCGTTGGCAGCAAGACGGCGCTCACGGCCAAGCCGAGCACGAGCACGCACGCGTAAGCGGCTTTCCAGTCGAACAGGTCGGCCAACGTCGCTCCGATGGGCACGCCGACGACGCTTGACACCGAGAAGCCTGCCAGCACGAATCCCAGCACGGCGGCCACGCGTTTCGGCGCCACGATGTCGGGCACGTAGGTGAGCGCGAGGGCCAGAAGCGTGCCGGATGTGACGGCGGGCAGCACGCGCGAGACGAGCAGCAGCGCGTAGCCGTCTGCGAACAGGGTGAGCAGGTTTCCGGCGTTGAACACCACCAGCAGCGCCGCCATCACCTTGAAGCGGTCGGCGCGCGCCGTGGCGAGCGCTACGATGGGCGTGGCGACGGCGCAGGCCAGCGCGTAGTACCCCACGAGGTCGCCGATGAGCGTGAGCGGCTCGCCCAGCCCCTCGGCCACGTCGGGCGTAATGCCTATCAGCACGAACTCGGCGAACCCGAGCGCGAACGCGAGGGTCGTCAGCAACGCGGTTGCGAACGCGTTGCGCTTGCGGCTTGTGCGGTTTTCGGTGTCCATGGCAGCCTCCAGCAAAGGTAGTGCGAACAGTGCTTGTTTTCCTCCTCTACCGTACCGCCGAGATAGGCGAATAGCCAATGCCTATAATGAAAGCATCTTCATGCCTGAAAAGCATGGGGAAGCTGAGGCCGCTGCGGAACCCTTGGCATGCGGGTGCTTTCTGGCCTTGACGCAAGAGAGGCCGACTTGAAAAAGGTTCGTCAAGCGTTAATCGATCGCGGGCCGCCCTTCTTTCTCCTCGTCCTCCCATATCATTATATGAGTAATATAGTCATGGACAAAAACATGCCCGAATCTGCATTTTTATTGAGTCGTGTACATGCGGATGCACTCTCTACCAGGCGTTTTTGCAACCAAGTCCTTTTGAAGCCCGCAAAAC
>OLQE01000497.1_pt1 | contig 30865 bp, 30 predicted proteins | sample 1643161 | NCBI WGS metagenome assembly OLQE01 (sample SAMEA3136650, study PRJEB25190) | human gut metagenome | reverse complement strand
GAGGAGTGCAGAGGAGGGCGGCGGGCTCGCGACTCCGAGCCGCCCTCCTTTGCAATATCTTTAAATTGAAAAAACTATTTACATTTGCAATAAAAAATGCTATATTTAAAATATATTTTTTAAAATTTCAAATCTTTTATTCTAAAAATTCTAAATTTCAATTTACAATTTTTTAAAAAAGCAACTTTTCAAATTGCAAATCCCCTAAAATACAACTATAATAAAGGAGAACCATCTTATTGGGAAAAGCAGATGCAGGAACAAAGGAGTTCTGGCGTAATAACGAGCGTTTCGCAGATCTTTTTAACGCGGTCATTTTCAATGGGGAAGCCATAATCCGTCCGGAAGATCTGACAGAAATGGATACAGAAGCCTCCATGGTATTAAAAACAGAGAAAACTTACATCCAGACCATCACGAAAGCCAGAGACATCATACGAAAGTACACTTCCGGTGCCGAATTTGTCTTATTAGGTCTGGAAAACCAGCAGAAGATCAACTATGCGGAACCGGTATGTACCATGGCCTACGATGCGGCTGGTTACTGGAAAGAATGCAGAAGTATTTCCGACCGGAACAAAAAAGAGAATCAGGAGACCAGCCGGACAAAAATTTTTTCCCTGGAACGTGATATAAAACTTCATCCGGTTATCACCATCGTTCTCTATTATGGAGAAGAGCCCTGGGATGGCCCCAAATCGCTTCATGAAATGCTGGTACCGACGCCGGAGAAAATGTTGAAAATGGTGCCGGATTATCCGATCAATCTGGTGGAAATCCAAAAAGGCGAAAGGCTGATTTTTCATAATCCGGAAGTTAAGCAGGTATTTTGGGCGCTTTCCAGGATTTATCAGGGAAAAATCGAAGAACTGGAAGGCGTTATGGTGCGAAAAGAGGCCGCAGAACTCATCGGTATGGTGACAGGCTCGAAGAAACTTATCAATATGGCAAAAAGAAGAAAGAAGGGCGAAGAGATGGAACTCTGTAATTCATTAAAGAGACTGGCAGAAGAACATGAGAAGATCGGCGAGAGCCGTGGTCTGGAGAAAGGAGTAACTAAAGGCAGAATCCTCACCTACCATGATGTAGGCTGGGAAGAGGAACGGATCGCCGAAAAACTGAAGATTTCCAGAAAAGAAGTACGAAAGGTGCTGAAAAAAGCCGGGGAATCAAAGTGATACCCCTGAAATTCAAAAAGAAGTATCCTCTTCAATTTTTTACAACAGGCAGGAAGAAATTCCTGCCGTTTTTATTAGAAGAGGTAACTATTATTCCCCTGTACTTTTATCATGATATAAGATTTCAGATACATCACAATCAAGTATAAAACACAAACGGTCAATGGTTTTCGTAGTAATAGATTTTCCCTGTTTCATTCGATATAAGGTATTTGCAGAAATTCCCTGTACATGTATAAGTTGATATTCTGTGATGTTCTTGCGGTAAAGTGTGTTATAGAACGGCTGGTAGCTAATCATTTTTTTCTCCTTTGAACAAGATTAGCATATTTGCCCTATTGACTAGACTCAATATATTGAGTACAATTTAGTCAAAAGAAGCTTAGAAAGGTGGAGGAGCATATGTATGTAGGGGACAAATTGAAAAAATGGTTTCAAAATAATAAATGGCAAAAGAAAGTGTTATTTTGGGCATGGATGATATTTGGCTGTATTACTTGTATAAGAGTATATGCAAGTGACGACTATATTATTGAAGATAGTAATGTCAAATATCTGACAGATGCGGATGTAAGTGCCCTTTCATTTAGAGATATTAATTATGCCAAGAATGAAATATATGCCCGCCATGGAAGAAAGTTTCATTCCCAGGAACTGCAAAGCTACTTTAACAGTAAGAGCTGGTATGAGGGGACTATTGAACCGGAGGATTTTGATGCTGCGGTGTCTTCTTTTTTGACTGATCTGGAAATGATAAATGCAGATTTTCTGCAAAAAAAAGAATTTGAAATAGATCCTGCTGGATATCCTTTGGATTCCTCATATGAAGCGATTTTGGACGAGTACAGAAAAGCGTATGCAGAAGGTTTTGAGGATATTTCTAAATATCCTCATGTGAGTGATATGTTTAGTCCATATGCTGATTTTTATCGGGGAGAAAAATTATATTATGCATATTATGATTTTCTTAATGATGGACAGCCGGAATTATTAATTTCGGTCTACCATGAAGCAACAGATACTTCAGATGCTTTTTATACAATAGAGGATGCCTACGGAACAGACGGAACTTATGTAAAAAGATTGGATGAGGAGCATCGAGGAAGCTTTGTTAATTATATGTTTTGTGAGGACAATATTATGGTTTGTCATACGGTAAGCGGTGGTTTATCTTTGAATGGTCTTATTTATTTTCAACTGTTGCCGAATGCTGCATCTGGAAAAGTGATTGAAGAAATTCGGAAACTGGGTACCGGGGAATGTTGGCGCTCATATCCCACGGATGAAAGAATTCAATCTTTTGAATATGAAAAAATCGTAGATTCCCATAAAGTAATGGAAGATATTCCATTTGAGTGGCAGGAACTGGCATCTTGATAAACAGAGATAAATGCAGGGAGAAAGAGTATGAAGAAACAAAAATTTTTACGGAAAGAATTGATATGTTATCTGGGGCTTATAACAATGCTAAGCAGTCCGGTGTGTGTAAAAGCTTCTGATGCAAATACAGAAGAAGCAAAATGGTTTCCTATATTAGTGGCCAGTATTGAAAACGAAAATAATATCCTGGTAAGTCATAACTATAAATACGATAAAAAAGGAAATATGATCCAAAGTCCGGTAAGTTTGAAGAATAAAGTAAGAATAATGGTAGACGATGAGGAATACCTGGAAAAATTAGAAGACTTGAAGGAGTTGGTTTCTGAAATAGAAAGTGGCGTTATAGAAGATATAGAAGGCGGTAGTTATGACAGTTGTTTTAGTAACCTTTTTCTCTGTGATTTATATGGTTCAAATTTGTCATGTTTTTGTTATACATATGATTCAAATGATAAAGTGTATGAATATAGATTCCCATTAAAGGCAGAAGATTTGCCGAAATATTTTGATTATTTTGTGGATGATCGTACAAAAGAGGAAATACTATGTACAAAAAAATTTTTCTTTAAGAAGTATCTTTTAGAAAATTACGATGTCTTATCGTATTCAGATGGGTATCTTGTATCCTCTTTGGAATATAAATATTTTAATGAGCTTTTGGCTGAAAAATACATGCAGCTTAATTTCTTAAATGAAGATGATATAAAAATATTTAGGCAAGATTATTATGAAAATAGAGGTTTAAAAGAATCAGATAGTCTTGCAGATGATGTTCTTACAAGTTGTGATTATTATTATAATCTTAATAATACTTATGATGTTACAGTTGAGGATAAAGATTTAAAAAATGAAGAAGGTTATAGTAACAGGGAAGAAATTCGTGTAAGTGTTGACCAGTATAATAATCCGATTTCCTATACTGGTAGTTATGGAAAAAATTTTTATAATGGTTATGATGCATATGGCAATCTGATTTACAGAGTAGAATACTCGGACGAATCTGAAGATGGAACTACTAAAAGACGCATAGAACAAATAGATATGTATACTTATGCGTATGGTAATCCAGCAAAGTATGATTCGGATCCGGAAAATTTTCAGACAAGTACATGTGGGATGAGCATAAATGATATTGTGAATATTGTCGGGGATGATTTTGATTTTGCAGATAATTATGTAAGGGATACCTATATAATAGAAAAAACAAAGCATCTTATTGAAACTGCTTTTTAAGATCAAAAACATCACGATATTTTGGAAGTCGGGGAGGAGTTATATGAAAAAGTGGGTTACGAAATTATTACTTATATTGATGGTTTTAATTCCTTTTATGCAAAGTAGAGATGTGTTTATTGTAAAGGCAGCTTCAAATACGTCTTTAAATAAAACCAAAATCTCCATACAAAAGGGTGAAAATTATAAGTTAGTATTAAAAAATGTTAAAAATGGAGAAAAGATAAAATGGAGTAGCTCAAAGAAAAGTATTGTTACGGTAAAAGCCAAGGGGACAAGCTGTCAGATAACGGCCCATAAAAAAGGAATTGCAATTGTTACAGCTTCAATTGGAAACAAAAAGTATCAGTGTAAAGTGATCGTTAAAAATCCGGTTATTACGTTATCAAAAACTTTTCAAAAATTGACAGTTGGAGAAAGCTTTAATCTTGTTTTGAAGAATACGTCATCTTTAGCAAAATGGTCGGTTTCAAATAAAAGTATTGTGACTGTCAGAAAAATATCAAAAAATAAATATAAGGTTATAGCTAAGAAAAAAGGAACCGCAGTCATTACAGCAAGGATAGGAAAGAAATCATATAAGTGTAAAGTCATAATCAGTCAGCCACAAACTTTAAAAATGGTTATATCTGGTGGAAATACGGTGACTATAAATGAAACCTTACAATTAAAAGCCAAGATTTCTCAAGGAGAAAACAGTGGAAAATTGGTGTGGAAAAGCAGTGATACAGAAATAGCAACGGTATCTTCTGATGGTTTGGTAAAAGGAATTAAAGCTGGTGAAGTCAAAATTACTGCGACTACTACAAATGGAAGTAAAATTACTGCCTCTGCTACAATAAAAGTCAAGAAACCATTAGTTTCAGATTTTACAGTTTATGGAATCAGGGACATTAAAGTAGGAGAATCTGTTCAGCTAAAGGCTTCTGTTTGGCCGTCGAACAGTGAAAATACGCTTAAATGGGTAAGCGATGATGAAAGCATTGCAACGGTGACAGATAGCGGTGTAGTGACGGGCGTAAAGACTGGCAGGACTTCCATCACAGTTGGAACTACGGATGGAAGTCACATATATACGATTGCTTATTTTTCTGTATTAGATAAAAGAGTTTCCAAATCTGATTCAAATAATAATTTTCATGTGGATAATGAAGTAAAATATCCACAAGCGCCGAAAGAAAAATTAGTATATGGATTTTATGATACGAATGTGGAAGTTGAAGAAGGCTCTTATGCCTATATAGGGGTATATCATTTAAAACTATATAAAGATGGGTATGGTAAAGAATGTGAATCTGCGTCAGAAGTTGCTCAGAACTGGTATGGATGGTCTTCATCGGATCCTTCGGTTGCTATAATAAAGAATCAGAAAGTTATAGGAGTGTCTGGTGGAACCGCTGTGATTTCAGCATATGATCCTAATGGAGATGTTCATACATGTACTGTAAAAGTTAAAGCGCGTCCTACTGTAAAATATTCTTATAAAGTTAGTCTCATAAATCCGGGAAATTATAATTTATATGATAACTGGCCCTTTTTGATTTATGTTCAAACAGATAATCCAGGAGATTTATGGCTTTCTTTATCGCTGGATTCCGATGTTTCTTGGTCTTCTGGAATGTATTTTGATGACGTGAATTATCTGGACAAAGTTAGCTATAACGGATTTTGTAAAGTAGAGGGAGGCTATGTTATTGCTCCTGAAATAAGTCAACCAGGAACCTACAGAATATCAATTGAAGAAAATTCAGGAAAGTGGTTTGGTGGTGAGTATGTATCATTTGAAGTAGGCAGTCTTACTGTTCAAATCAAAGATTATATAAAGAGCTGTACGGAATGGACAGGGTCTATACTTCCAAAAATAACAACACCTAATATGACAGAAGAAGAAAAAGTAAATGCGTTATGCACGTTTGTTGCTGACTATACAATATATAGAGCAACGGTGACAGATTCCTATGTATATATGATAAAGAATAATGGACCAGTTTGGGAAATTAAAGATAGGGAATCACGATTTGTTCATTGTATTGAGGCAAATGGTTTGCTGGCTAATATGATCAGAGGTAGTTTAGGATTGAAAGTCGAATTGGTAACTGCTATAAATTCATCAACTCACTATATTGCAAAAGTTACTTTTAGTGACGGAACGGTGAAATATTTTGATGCACAGCCGCAGGTGCGTGCAAAAACATGGGATGCTACTTATATTTTATAAAATAAAAATGAGGTGGTTAGATATGTATGGTGAGAAAAGAAAAACTCAGAAAGTGATGTCATGGCTGCTTATCATTTGTCTTATTGCAGGGTGTATGAAATTGCCGAATGTATCTGCGGCAGCTAAAAAATCGAATAGGATGTATTATTTCACATCTTTAAATCCTAGGATAGGTAGAAGGAGTAGTTCCTATTCCAATTCTTCCTACTATTATCCGGGCACAACAAAAGTTACATGGAAGGGAAATACGTTAATCATGTACGCTTCGTTCTCTCGTTGCAGAGATGGACGTATGACTACTGCCAGATTCAAAAATAAAAAATACTTTGTAAAATATGGAAGACACACTTTTAGACTTACCAATAAAACAAAATTCTTTTATATGTACCCGGAGGGACCAAAGTATGTTAAAAAGATACCCTTCTTAAAGTCTTTATGCTATCTGGATTTATGGATTGTTGTGGAAAATGGAAAAGTAACTTCCATGTCTTTGTATTCGTGATTTTAAGGGGAAAAAATATAAATCAAAGGAGGATTTTTTATGATGAGAGGAAAAGTAACTGTTGTAAAAAGGTCTTGGTACCGACTGTTTTTCATTATGCTTTTTATAGCGCTATGTACAGTCGGAACGACTGCCAGGGCATCATCGGGGCTGCCGACACTTAAGATAAAAACCATCAAGAGTGTCTCATGGAATACGGTGCAGTTTACCGTGTCGATTCCATCCGGTTACGATACAAACCGCATTCAGATTTACCGTTCCACTTCGAAAAACGGTAAATATCAGCTCATCGATTATCTTGATTATACAGCGCAGTGGGTTAGCTATAATGGCGGCGATTACATGGCGCAGTGTGCGAAGAAAAAGATGGCTTGTTCCAAAAATAAAAATCTTTATACTTTTGAAGACACTTCGCTTCGCTTTAATAAACGCTATTATTATAAAGTGCGCCTGTACAATAAATACACGAAAGAAGCAGGAAAACTTTCTGAACCGAAGTCGGTTCTTACCGCGTTAAATCAGGCATATATCGTTCGCGGCTATGTCAACAATTCCAACCAGGTGAATCTTTCCTGGCAGATGTCGGAACATGCAGAGGGTTATCTGGTTTATCGGAAAACACCAAATGGAAAATGGACCAGAATTGCAAAGGTGCTTGGCGAACGGAATAACACGTTTATTGATGGAAGTGTGCAATTTGGAAAAAGTTATTTTTACCAGATCCGCCCCTACCGTTATGTGGGAAAGAAAGCAATTGTTGTTTCTTCTAAAGATAAATATGTCGTACGTCTGAATACGCCGAATATTTTAGGCGAGTACAATAATCCTGGCAGTTCTGTTTATGGATCCAAACTTTCTGCTTCTGAACTTAATGAAGTTCGCCGGGTAGTCCAGGCCTTCAAAGCGAACTTTATCAAGAAAGGAATGAGCGAATACGAAAAAGTGCTGACAGCTTATCAGTATCTGCGTTATACCTGCGGTTATGCCTGGGGCGGCTGGCAGTATAACGGAGCAAACACAGCCTGGGGAGCCCTTGTATATGGGGAAGCTCAGTGTTCTGGTTTTGCCCGGGCGATGAAGGCACTTTGCGATGGTATTGGCATCAGCTGCTACTATGTACATGCCAATGCAAGCTCCGCAAATCCGAGTCATCAGTGGAATGAGGTTCGTGTGGATGGAAAATGGTACATTGTAGACCCACAGGGAGGTTACTTCCTGCTGAGTGGAACTACTTATAAAAACAGGACAGGCATGGACTGGAATCATGCAGGACTGCCCGAATGTACGGCTGATTATAAAAGCAAGTAAAGAGAAAAGGAGAGGATCATTATGAAAACTGCGTTAAAAACATCGAAGCTTTTGAAGGCATGTGTATGGGCTCTGCTTCTGCTTGTGGGATTGCATCTGGGAGGAATGAAGACATTGGCAGCAGCCAAACCTTCCTGTGAGAAAACGAAAACAGTTTATTATCAGAAACAAAATATGAAGAATCCGTTGACTCAGGAAAGATACGTTGTCTATGATTTACTGGGTACTAATGAGATCAGTGTGAAGAATGTTTCTTCCAAAGCGGTAATCAGTAATGTAAAATCGAGCAATTCCCATATCAGCGCTTATGCTGATTCGACCCAAAAGAAGATTTTTCTGGAGCTGAATTATACTGCAAAAACGTTGAAGAATGGAGAAAAAACAGTCATCAGCTTTACCGTAAAACAGAATAAAAAGAGTTACCGACTTTCCTGTACAGTGACTTTCCGTCCGGATTTTGTGAAAAGCGCCAAAATCGGAAAGCTGGATATCACACGCAAGCTGAATCGTTCTCAGTACGCCGGCTATTTAAAAATGACGACCACACAGAAAAAGGCAAGAATTAAATTTACCCTTCCGTCTGATTATAAGATCGTAAGTATTCGTTATAACTACAAAGGCGAGGAAGTAGGACCGGTCTGGAATACGGCAAAAAAAGTGAAAAATGGCGGAACGCTTGTTATCAAGAAGAATACCGTTCTCTGCGTGGAATATGCGGCGAAGAAGGGAAAGAGCGTATACAATCGCTCCTATATCATCAGTATTAACTGCAAGTAAAAAAATGGTAGAGAATACAAGGAAGATAAAAGGGATGACAAGAAAAAGAAAAGAGAATCTATTGTATAAAATGGCTAAGGGGCAGCCCTGTGATGCAACTTTGGAAGAATTGCAGGAACTGAGAAAATATAAGGTAGATTCTGAATGGGATGAAAAGCTTGCAACACATGATACGATTTCTAAATATATTTCAGCAGTGGATAACGGCTACCGCCTTTCTTTTTACGACTGGTGCAAAAATAATTTGCAAGGAGACAGACGAAGAACAAGTGGAAAAGCAGATTATATCGCGAATGAGAATAAGTCTGAGAGTATGGCAGCTGTTTCATTAGGGTGGCTTTTATGGGGACTTGCGGTTTACTGGGGAGCTAAAGAGCAAATGTCAGTCGGGAGTTGTGCGGTTGCAGGAGCCATCATTTCTTATATTCTACAGAAATGTTTCAGAAAGCAGGCTTTCTTTACTTTATTTATTCTTCCATGTATTCTTGCAGTTCTGTTTGCAACAGAATTTAAATAAAAGCATATTAAATTTTCAGGAGGTTCGAAATGTATCGATTACGCACGAGTGATGGAATTTTTCCATTGGATAATTTAAAAGATTATGGAGATTATTTGGTTCATTTTTATGGAGGAAGGTTGATAAAGCATACAGAAAGAATTTACATTTATGAAAATTCTGTCGGTATACGATATGGACTCAGAATGGCAGATGAAAATGTTGTGTTAGAGTATAAGCAGTATTATACAAAATATGATTGCAGAGGGGTGTATGTGGGAGTCAGAAAGTCTTATGAGAACAGACTCAAAATGAGTTCAGGGGAGGTATCCTTATATACCGGATTATTCCCAATTCCAACTGTCGGAGAAAAAGTAATAATAACACCCTCAGATCGGAGGTTAAAGCCTACGGGAGTTAGACCATAATAAAATGGATAATAAATATAAGAATATCATTTTTATGAAATATGGCGTTCATGCTTCAGAAAGCGTTGAACAGATTATTGAGAGAAAAAAGAAAGAAGTACAGAGTGCAAAGAGAATGTTTTGGGGATATGGAGGTACTTTATGTCACCCGCTGAATCAGGTTCAGCCATTTTTGCAGGAAAATATGAGCAGGAATGAAAAGACCTACCTGGTAATGGCATATACTCCATCCGAAATGAACAGCCAGACACTTGAAACAGAATTTTTTTCTCAGAATAAGAATGACTGGAGCAGGATTCCAAAAGGGATTCATGTATACGGTTCTAAGTATGCCATCGTTTGTAAAAATATAGAACGGTGCGATTTCATTATGGATTTGTCAAATTATGTCATTCCAGTAGGAAATTCAAAAGGCAGGCCTCTTTCCGAATACATTAATGGACGTATTGATAAAGCCTGCGGGCACTGGGATGGAAAAGCAAAAGATCGTTTATCCAGCCCCGTACATATCACATTATGTGCAGAAATTTGTGATCCATATGCAGTTTTCCTAAGATAAGTTGTACTATAAAATAATGATTCTAAAAAGAGGGAATGGAAAAGATAATGTTTCATTCTCCCTTTTTATGTGAATGTAACTTTTGTTTGGTTTCCGATATAAATCCATAACTATCCGTCATTTCATACACTTTCAGTCTGACGTAAGCCCCTTATTTTCTAAAAATGCCAATGGGGGTTCGAAGGGGGCGAGCGGCTTTGGAGCCGCCCCCTCGATTTCCTCTACGCTTTCCAAAAGCCTACATTTTATTTTAAATCCCTAGTCGCGCCGCGCCCCCAGTGCCTCCTGGTATAGTACGCAAAATACAGAATAAACAGTATCGCTGTCAGTACCCAGGAACCCGGGTAGGAGAAGATAATGGTCTCCACGGCCCGGTGACTCGGAACGAAGAAGAAGATCCAGAGCATTCGGGTGACGCAGATACCGCCGCAGGTCAGGAGCATGGGGATCAGCACATTGCCGGCTCCGCGAAGTGCTCCGGAGAAGATTTCGATGAAGACGAAGGGCGCATAGGCAGGGACAATGATCTGCATGATCCGTACACCGATCGAAAGAACCTCTGCATCAGTGGTAAAGAGCGACAGCAGGAATTTTCCAAGGAAAAGATACATGAGCGCTGACAGGGTGAGCGCTGTGGCAAGATCCATACAAAAACAGACCCGGACACTCTTCTTCATGCGGTCAATTTTTCCGGCACCGTAGTTCTGACCAACGAAGGTGGTAATGGCCACGCCAAAGGCACTGCTGATCATCCAGTAGAAGGAGTCTACTTTTCCGAACGCAGTCCAGGCGGCCATGGTATCTGTCCCGAAAGAGTTCAAGGCAGCCTGGATCACCATGTTGGCAAGGTTGTACATGGTGGATTGAAGACCGGCGGGAAGACCGATCTTCAGCAGCATGGAAAGAGGGGCAGAATGAAGGCGGATCTTCCGGAGCTCCAGCCGGTAGATATCCTTGGTGCGCATCAGGCTGCGGAGAACCAGAAGAGAGCTGAGAGCCTGAGAGATCAGAGTTCCGAGCGCAACACCCATGACACCCATCCGGAAGACCATGACCAGCAAAAGATCCAGGAAAATGTTGCAGAAGCAGCAGAAGATCAGGAAGTACAGAGGCCCCTTGGAGTCACCGACTGCTCTTAAAATACCGGAACCGATGTTGTAGATGAAAACAAAAAGAATTCCGCCAAAGTAAAACCGAAGGTACAGCAGAGAATCCTTCATCAGATATTCCGGTGTATTCATCATCCGCAGGATCATCGGAGACAGGGTGATGCCGAGAATGGAGATCACGACACTTCCGATGATAGAAAAAGCCATGGCAGTATGAAGCGTATCCTGCAGCTCCTTTTCACAACGGCCGCCGTAATACTGGGCGATGATAACGGTCGCACCGGAAGACAGTCCTATGAAGAAGCCGACGATGAGGTTGATGATCTGGCTGGAAGAGCCGCCTACACAGGCCAGGGCTTCTTTTCCTACAAAACGGCCTACTACCATGGCATCTGCCGTGTTGTAGAGCTGCTGGAAAAAGGTTCCCAGAAGAATAGGAAAGAAGAAGTAGAGAAGCTGTTTCCAGATGACACCTTCGGTGATCTGGTTTACTGGTTTTTCTGTTTGTTGCATGATGTAAAACCCTCCTGAAAAAAATAGAAATGTCGTAACTGTTCAGCAGCCACTGTCCTGTAACTGTGAAGGTACGGAACAGTCACGAAATGTCTTTCCTTGGAAGACAAAAATACGCCGCCGGACAGCCTGCTGATATCCCTGGACCGATCATGCAGACAGGTCTGTTCCGGGGGGTCGACCAAGTCTTTCTTAATTATATATCTATCCTATCTGCGGGCGTTTGTCAAGCTGACAATAAAACTTTTCGGGCAAAGGAAAAATGGATCTGTCGGTTGACAGTCCGGCGGAAACGTGGGAAAATGAGGGTATCAAAAAAGCAGCTGTCTGACCGGAGCAGACAGGCCATTTGTCTGTGAGAGACGCACGGGATGAATGCCTTTACATGCAGAACAGGCATTTCCCAGCTTCGAGTGCGCAGAGTACGAAGCGTTGGGGCAGGGGATGCTTCCGGCAGCCATAAGAGCCGAAAAAAATGTCTGACAGCTGTGAAAATGTAAGAAAGGGAAGATCAATATGAGTCAGTCAGTGAATCAGGAGCTTATCGAGTTCCTGGACAACAGCCCCACCTGTTTTCAGGCAGTGGAAAATTTAAAAAACATGCTTAAAAAAGAAGGCTTTGGAGAGCTTCTGGAATGTGAAAAATGGGAGATCGTTCCGGGAGGAAAGTATTTTGTCACAAGAAATGACTCCTCCATCATCGCTTTCTCCGTACCGAAGAAGGAGTTCAACGGTTTCCAGCTGATCTGCAGCCATACGGATTCTCCGAGCTTTAAGCTGAAAGAAAATGCGGAGATGGATGCCGATGGAAAGTATACCAAACTGAATGTGGAGGGCTATGGCGGCATGCTTTGCGCTCCCTGGTTTGACCGTCCGCTTTCCGTTGCAGGAAGGATCGCTGTCCGCACAGAAAAAGGCATCGAAACCCGTCTGGTCAACCTGGACCAGGATCTTGCCATGATCCCGAATCTGGCAGTCCATATGAACCGGGAGGCCAACAGCGGCTACAAATACAATCTCCAGAAGGATATGCTTCCGGTGGTAGGAGAGGCTTCTTCCAAAGGAAAACTGATGAAGCTTGTAGCTGAAAATGCCGGTGTGAAAGAAGAGGATATCCTGAGTACCGATCTCTTCCTTTACAACCGTGCCAAAGGTACCATCTGGGGACTGGAGAAAGAATTCCTGTCCGCAGGCCGTCTGGATGACCTGCAGTGTGCCTTTGCTTCCATGAAAGGTTTTCTTGCGGCAGTGCCGGGAGAGAGCGTTCCGGTCTGCGCGGTCTTTGATAATGAAGAAGTGGGAAGCAGCACCAAGCAGGGTGCGGCATCGACCTTCCTGGAAAGCACACTGCGCCGCTTAAACGGAGCTCTGGGAAGAACAGAGGAGGAATACCTTTCTGCTGTGGCAGGAAGCTTTATGATCTCTGCAGATAATGCCCATGCGGTACATCCGAACCACACAGATCTTGCAGATCCTACGAACCGTCCGGCCATGAACGGCGGAATTGTCATCAAATACAATGCCAATCAGAAGTATACCACGGACGCAGTTTCCGCAGCTGTTTTCAAGCTGCTCTGCGAGCGGGTAAACGTACCGTACCAGACCTTTGCCAACCGTTCCGATATGGCAGGCGGCTCCACTCTTGGAAATATTGCCAACACCAAGGTTTCCTTAAATACGGTGGATATCGGTCTTCCGCAGCTGGCGATGCATTCTCCCTATGAGACGGCAGGAACCAAAGATACCGGTTACTTCTGCGAGGTGGCAAAAGAATTTTTCAGTTCATCTGTAGAGATGAAAGGAAACGGCATTTACGAGATCCGTCAGTAAAAGATAAAAAACAGCTCAGTCATTTATATGACCGGGCTGTTTTTTTATCCAAAATCATGATTACACGGATTGTTTCGTGCTTTGCACTCCCACAATCCTTCCCGCTATTCGCATATCGTGGGATTAACATCCCACTTTTATGCTCATATCGGGGCGTGTCCCAAGGTCATTCTCCCACCCTTGTGCAAGCACAGGTGGGATCAGACCTTTTGACACTGTAATCATAGAATAATCTTGACAGATGGAAAAAGAGGTGCTATGGTTAGTTACATAAGTAATGAACCACATAACCGGTTGAAAGGAAGTGAATTACTTGCAGGAAATCTTAAACCAGGAGAAGTCGATCTATCTACAGATCAAGGAGATGATCGAACAGGATATACTGAGAGATATCCTCCTGGAAGAAGAGCGGGTGCCGAGCACCAATGAGCTGGCCAGACTGTATGCGATCAATCCGGCTACAGCGGCCAAGGGAATCAATCTTCTGGTGGAGGAAGGGATTTTGTACAAGAAACGGGGAATCGGAATGTTTGTCGCAGAGGGGGCAAAGGCAGCGATTATGAAAAAGAGAAAAGAATGTTTTTTTGATGATTACATCAAAGGACTTCTCCTGGAGGCGGCATCCCTGGGAATTTCCAAAAAGGAACTGATTGAGATGATCGCCGGTGCGGGAGAGCAGGATGAAGAAGCATCGGGAAACGCCTGAGAGCCGATGGGATGATGGAGGAACGTATGGAACAGCTGATCTGTGAAAATATCTCAAAAAACTATAAATCAAAGGATGCTCTTCAAGATGTGAGCCTCACCCTGGAGAAAGGGAAGATCTACGGGCTTATCGGAAGAAACGGAGCCGGAAAGACCACCCTTCTTTCTATCCTGAGTGCGCAGAATCCGCCATCCGGAGGAAGAGTCGTACTGGAAACGGAAGGAGAAAGCCTTACCGTCTGGGAAAACGAAAAGGCGCTGAGCCATATCTGTTTTTCCAGGGAACTGAATATGGGGAAAAATACGTCACTTTCAGCCATAAAGATAAAGGACTATCTGCGGACGGCTTCTGTTTATCTGCCGTACTGGGATCAGCGGATGGCAGATGAGCTGATCCGGAAATTCCATCTGGATGTGAAGCAGAAGATCGGCAGGCTGAGTAAGGGCATGGTTTCCATGGTGACCATCATCGTGGCTCTGGCCAGCAAGGCGGATTTTACTTTTCTGGATGAGCCCGTATCCGGTCTGGATGTGGTGGCCAGGGAGCAGTTTTACAGGATCCTTCTGGATGAATTTACGGAGACAGGAAGAACCTTTGTGATCTCTACTCATATCATGGAGGAGGCTGCAGACCTCTTTGAGGAGGTCGTCATGATAAAGAACGGGAAGCTGCTTTTGAAGGAAAATACGCAGGAGCTTCTGGAAACCTGTGTGCATATTTCCGGAAAAGCAGAAGAGGTGGACCGGGCGGCTGAAGGTCTGGAAAAGCATCAGGAAGAACGGCTTGGCCGCAGCAAGAGCCTGATGGTCCGGCTGAAGAAAGGGCAGAAGATCGGAAAAGCCGATGTGACCGTTCAGCCTATGAGTCTGGAAAAGGTCTTTGTGGCACTTTGCGGCGAGGAGGAGTAGGATGAACAGAAAGAAATTTTTGTTTTACGGACGGCTCTGGTGTCTCACGGTTGGTTCTGCTCTGGCAGCAGGTCTGATCCTTGTTCTGTTTGGCCTGTTCCAGCAGAGAGAGATCGCAGGGAAGATCTTCTGGTACCTTTTGGGCGTAGACTGCCTGATGGCTGGGTGTTTCTGTCTTCTGATCGTTCCCTTCAGTACGTACCTGTCCACAGTTCCGCTGATGCTGGCAACCGGCTGCAGGAGAAAAGAAGTGATCTGGAATTTCCAGATCCTGAAGCTTTTAAACATACTCGGGATCCTGGCAGTTCTTGGAATCTTTCTGCTGCTGCAGTCTGTGATGGGAGGGGATCTGGTGGACAAGGAACGGTTGCACTCCACTTTTCTGGCCGGAATCCTGGTTCTGGCAGCATGCGGCTCCATAGGAAATCTGACAGGCGCTCTTTCTAATATCATCGGGCGATGGGTCCTTATCATTTATATGCTTGTCAGCGGTTTTGCCGGTGGTTTCGCCGGAGTGATCATGGAAATTTCTTCCGAACCGGAGGTGGAAACCTTTGGAATGATTCTTGGAGACTGGAGATTTCTCACAGCGGCCGTTGTTGCAGCGCTTTTGTCTTGCACCGCAGATCTGATCGGTTCCCGGCTGATCCTGAAACGGACAGAGGTACGCTGCTGAAGGAGGAAAAAATATGCGAAAAAGTATAGGGCAGGAATTATATCTTTACCGGTCAAACATGGGGATTCTGGCAGCAGTTTCAACTGTATCCTGGCTGGCCGGCATTCTCGGGATGATGGTCTTTCAGCAGCTGACGAAGAGCGGGGAAGCACTTTTTCCCATAGGGACCGTGATGCTTTTAGGGGTTGGAGGAATTCTTTCTCTGTTTGTACTGGCAAATATCATCCCTCATAATTTTGACCTGGCTGTTTCCATGGGGAAAACAAGGAAACATTATCTTCCGGCGGCGGTCTGCGTGATCTTTCTTGAGACACTTGTCATCTATGTGCTGGCAGCTCTGGGTTTTCGGGCTGAACGGGAACTTTACCGGGCACTTTATCATGGAAGGGAACTGATGGGAAATCTCGGACCGTTCCTCACGCCGGCCTGGATCCTGTGTTACGCCATTTTCGAGACCGGATGCATCTGTCTGTATGGCGGGATGCTCAAAAAGAATCGGAAAGTGGGAGCCATCTGCTGGATCATCGTGTGGATAACGGCCTGCTGGTCTTCCGGAGGCTTCTGGGGAGAGTATGAAGAGGCAGAACATTCCCTGATGAACAGCTTTGCTTTCTGGGGCTATCAGCTCCGGCTCTGGTATACCGGTTTTCCGCTGGGAACCCGTATGGCGATCCTGGTAGTGTGCGGTCTGGCGGGCTGTTGTATCATGTATCTGATGCTGCGCAAAGAGGCAGCGGATTAAGGAGGAGAAGCTATGAAACTGGAAGTAAAAAATCTTCACAAAAGCTTTGGAGAAACAGAAGTGCTCCATGGAATCTCATTTTCCGTGGAGAGTGGACGGGCTCTCGGCCTCCTGGGCCGGAACGGAGCCGGAAAGACTACGACCATCCGAATCCTGATGCAGGTCTTTGGGGCAAATGAGGGAACGGTACTTCTGGACGGCGTCCCGTTTTCCCCGAAAAAGATCGGCATCGGTTATCTTCCGGAGGAGAGAGGACTCTATCCGAAAAAAACCGTCACGGAGCAGCTGATGTATCTGGCCGCACTCCGCGGCATGAAAAGGACAGAGGCGGCAAAGGCGGTAAAACACTGGCTGGAACGGATGGGGGTGGAAGACTATGCGTCCCGGAAGCTGGAGACTCTGTCAAAAGGAAACCAGCAGAAGGTCCAGCTGGCCGCCACTTTGCTTCACGATCCGCCGGTGATCATTCTGGACGAACCTTTTTCCGGTCTGGATCCTGTCAATTCCCAGGTATTAAAGGATGTGATCCGGGAGCAGATCGAAAAAGAGAAGCTGGTGATCTTTTCCAGCCATCAGATGGGTTATGTGGAAGAATTCTGTCATGATATCGTCATTATGAATCACGGAAATGCCGTTTTGGCCGGTGATCTCAGGGAACTTAAGAAAACCTTCGGCCATGGGCGGCTGGTACTTTCCCTCAACGGAAAAAGCGGAGAGGAAACGGAAGCTCTGGTGCGGGAACGCTATGCGGGACTGGTGGTGCCTGACGGGATCCATGCGGATCATGTGGTACTGAAAATGATCGGAGAGACGAAAAAAACAGATGTTTTCAGGGCTCTGGCCCAGGCGGACCTGGATGTGGAAAGCTTTGGAGACTACCGGCCGTCGCTCAATGATATTTTTGTGGAAAGTGCAGGTGATGAGGCATGAAGCAGTTTCTGAACGTTTTGAAATTTGAACTGGGCAACTATTTTAAAAGCCGGAGCTTTATGGTGACAACGGTGCTTCTGGCACTTGTGGTGGCAGCGGCAGTCGCACTTCCGCCGGTGTTTATGAAAGGCAGTTTTTCCGATGTTTTCGGAGGTGGAAAGGAAAGCAGCAAAGAAACTGCAGAAAGCAGTTCCGGAGCGGATAACTATGATCCGGATGCGGCTCTTTTGGGGATCGCTGATCCGGAAGGCTTCGTGAGCGATCTTGCCGGGCTGACGGATCGGATGCCGGGGTATCAATGGAAGGTTTTCGACAGTGCCGATGAACTGGAGCAGTTTGTAGAGGCAGGCGGCGACGGCGGTTTCCTCCTGACCGGAAAATTCACCTATACTTATGTGGTGCAGGACCGGTCACTTCTGGACAGCCAGGATTCGGAATTTTCTGAAAGCTACACCTCATACTGGCAGGAAAAAGAGCTGGAGGAGGCAGGTATTGCCGCATCAAAAGTACAGGAAATCCTGAACCAGAGCAGCATCTCCACGATGCAGATCCTGGGAAAAGACGGAGCCAGCAATTACTGGTATACATACATCCTCGTTTTTGTCCTGTACTTCCTGGTGATCTTTTACGGACAGATGATCGCCACCTCCATCACCAGTGAGAAGAGCAACCGGGCCATTGAGGTTCTGGTGACGACCGTAGACAGCACCAGCCTGATCTTCGGAAAAGTGATCGCGGGAGCCATCAGTGGTATTTTTCAGGCAGGAGTGATCCTGGGAAGCGGTCTTATCGCATATCATTTCTGCGGGGCCGGCTGGGATTACCGTCTGGATTTTCTGTTTCACATCCCGGCAGAGGTCTGGGCTGCCTTTATCGTCTTCGGTCTTCTGAGTTATCTTTTGTATGCTTTCCTTTTCGGCATGCTGGGAGCTCTGGTGTCAAAGACAGAAGATATCAGTAAATCAGCCACTCCCGTGACCATGGTTTTTGTGGTATCCTTCATCATTACCATGACAGGAATGAACGAGAGTGATATGCTGTTGATGAAGGTGGCATCTTTTATCCCCTTCACTTCCGGAAATGCCATGTTTGCCAGGATTGCACTGGGTAGCGTTTCCCCTGTGGAAGTGGTGGTTTCCGCAGTGCTTCTGGCGGCAACGGTGGTTTTCCTGGGCTGGCTGGCAGCAAAGATCTTCCGTTTCGGGACACTGATGTACGGAAATCCGATCAAATTTACACAGGCATTGAAAAAACTCCGGGAGCAGTAAGCATCACTTCCCGAGAAGATAATGACTTACGACAGGAAACGGGGCAGGGCCGATCTCGAGGACCTTCTGATGGAAGGTTTTCAGCGAGAAGGCACTGCCTTTTTTCTCTTTATATGCATCCCGGAGGTCTTCGAAGGTCAGGTAGCCCACATAATAGCGCAGATAGTTGGCAGGAGCTTCCAGAAGTACCTGGTAAAGTGCCCGGGCGGAAGAGGGCTCAAAGCCGAATTTTCCAAGTGCTTCTGCGACATCTTCTTCGGCAAAACCATGATAATGGACCGCAATGTCCATAAGAGCAGACAGCCCCAGAGTGAGAGAACGGTTCAGGCGATAGAGCTCCGCCAGGTTCGGATCTGTGTCAGACAGACCATAGGCATACATTTCCACATAGGTAGCCCAGCCTTCGATGTAGCCGCCGAAATTCAGAAGGCTCCGTACCGGATCTGAGATGCTTTTTCCGCTCAGGACTGTCTGGTAAAGATGGCCTGGATATCCCTCATGGGCCAGGGTGGTATAGAGATCCAGGGCCGTGTAGGTGGAAGCGCGGTTGATGTAGATCACATTTTCCGTGAGGTCATCCAGAGGGGGCGTAAGATAAAAGGCAGGGCTTAAGTAGTCTTCCAGAGAATCCGGAACGTATTTGACAGAAAAAGAAACCTCCGGTGCGGTGGGAAAGTCAGCGGTGATCTTTTCCTGAAGGTCCGTAAGGATTCTGTTTGGCGTCCATTCGGCCAGGGCTTTTTCCTCCAGTTCCCGGCCTGACGGGTCAGCGGCATACCAGCCGTCGGCATTTAATATGGAAGAAGGAGAGTTATCCAGCGAGAAAGCGATGGCACTTCCGAGGGTCTCCCGGGAGAGAAGCTCCGGGTGGGCGTCTGCCAGTGCCGTGAGTTTCCGGAAATCCTCTTTCAGCTGTTTTTCGATGCGTTTCTGAATGGTATCCACAGAAGCCCAGGAGCCGGTAGAATCACGGACCAGATATTCATAATAGGCGGTTCCGCCGGGAAGCCCGGAGAGGCCCTGCTGATTTCGACCGGTGTTTTTCAGGGCAGTCAGCCCACGGATCAGAAGCTGGTAAGCGGGGATGACGTGTTCGAGAACGGCTTTCTCGTTTTCTTCCAGAAACTGCTTTTTTTCAACCTGGGTCAGAAAACCGGCTTCCCGGATCTTTTCCGAAAAACCGGTAATGAGAAAATTTTCTGCCGGTTCCCGGATAAAGGCACTGCACTGATCGATGACTGCCTGTGCTGCGGAGGCACTCATAAAAAGTCCTTCCTTGGACTTTTCCTCTTCAAAATGGAGCAAAGTCGTATAATACTCATCCATTTCCTTCAAAAGTGCCAGATAAGTTTCTACATCGGAGCGGCTGCGAAAAGCATATTCGGCCAGAAGGACGGGGAGCTGCGCCTGTGTACCGATGGTAGGCCCCAGCGGCTCGGCATAAAGCAGAAATCGCTGACCGGAGAGCTGATTTTTGAGATAGAGCTCCAGGATGTCATAGGTCAGCCTGTTTTCTTTGGAAAGTGTCTGACGGGGGAAACGGCGAAGGGCCTCCTGGTAATTTTCCAGAACCAGGGCAGAGGTTTTCAGGATTTCCGGTTCTGCACTTCCAAGCGTGACCGGAACGTCCGAAAGGCCGTAATTCTCCGGGTGCTTCAGGGTATAGTGAAGATTTAAAGTGTTTCCGGTAAGTTCATTCCGGAAGATCTGTCCGGTAAACTGCCGGAAGGAGCGGTTGTTGAAAAAAACGCAGGCGGAAAAGACCAGGAAAAAAAGAGCAGGGAGAAACAGAAGGGTGAGAAAAGAGGGGAGTTTTCGATCTTGCATAAGAAGCTCCGAATGGATTTTTAGTACGATTCTATGAAAAAAGGACGGGAAACATTCCTGTTTCCCGCCGCATGGATCAGGCTTAAGAAAAGATCAGCAGGAACGCTTACGGGAAAGCTCCTTCACCAGCTGTCTGACCTGGTCAAAGGACCTTCTTATTTTCAGAAACTGGCGGTCTGCTTTCGGGATACAGTAGATCCGAAGCCCCAGCCGTTCCGGGAAACAGGTTCTGCGCAAAAGATCACCGGAGAGAAAGCTTCCTTATTATATATGAAGAAACAGGCTCAGACGTGCATATGCACGGCGGAGCCTGTCACAAAAAAAGCTGGTTTTTATTTTGCTTCCCGTTTTGGCTTGCGGATCACGAGCTTATGGATGGGATTGCGGAGATTGCTGAATTTCCGCTCATATTCGGTCATGACATTGCCTTCCATGAGTTCTTTGTCATGATGCAGATCATAGGTACAGAGCAGAAGTTCCCAACCGCTTTCCTTTACTTCTTCCAGAGAGAAGTCAAAAAGGCTGCGGTTATCTGTTTTGAATTCCACAAGACCGTCATCAGCCAGGATCTCTTCGTAACGGGCGAGAAATTCCCGGGAGGTGAGTCTTCGTCTTGCATGACGTTCCTTTGGCCAGGGATCGGAAAAATTCAGGTAGATCCGGTCTACCTCACCTGTTCCAAAGATCTCCGGAAGATCCTTGGCATCTATGCAGAGGTAACGGAGATTGGGGAATTCTTCTCCGCATTCTTCTGTGAGAAGTTCCCGTTTCTGAAGGGCACGGTAGAGAACGCTTGTGTAGCGCTCGATGCCGATATAGTTGATCTCCGGATTTCTTCTGGAAAGTTCCGTGATAAACTGGCCTTTTCCCATGCCGACCTCGATGTAGAGGGGCTGTTCCTTGCCGAAAACCTCATTCCAGTGCCCTTTTTTTGCTGCCGGATCCTGAATGACCCAGGGGCTTGCGGATACGGCTTCGTCCGCACCCGGTATATTTCTTAAACGCATGGTAATATCTCCTTTTTTGTCTGTTTGACCTTTTGACTTTGGCATCATAGCATATTTCCGGCCTTTTTTCTACAAAAACTTCTTTTTACGAAGGCTCTTTTCCTTTTAAAAGGCGGCTCAGGTGGCGGGCAGCCATACTTAAAGGTTTCTGCCGGTCTTCCACGATACAGATATGACGGCCCTCGATCTTTTCTTCAATCTCAATTTCCACGATGCTGCCGGTCTCCAGCTCTTTTTCCACCAGTTCACGGGGGATAAAGCCCACGCCAAGACCCTGACGGATGACCGGAACCATAAGGTCTGCCGTGGCAAGCTCGATGTCCGGCTTGAGGATCAGGCCGTGCGCGGCATAAAACTCCTTATAGAGAGCATAAGTCATGGTATTTTCCGCCAGAGAGACAAAAGGATACTGCTGCACCTCAGAGAGAGGGACCTTTTTTCCTTTCAGATACGAATAGTTGTGTCCGCCGGCCAGGATATCCTGGCATTCTTTGACCAGTGTGACCCGAAAAAGCGGATCCTCGCGGATCGGAGTCGTTACGACGGCCAGATCCGTCTTTCCGGCTTTTAAGTCTGCCAGTGTGTTTGGCGTGGTGCCGCTGGTGAGCTTCAGACGTACCCCCGGGTATTGCCGGTGAAAGGCGGAGAGCTTTTCCAGAAGAAAGCAGTGAAGGGCAGTTTCTGTAACACCGATGTAGACGGAGCCGTTCTGGTAACCCAGGGTACCGCCGATGTTTTCCTCACCCTTGAAGATCTGCTCGCAGGCGGGAGCGACATATTGATAGAGCTGTTCCCCTTCCGCGGTCAGGGATACGCCACGCTTGGTCCGGATAAAAAGCCGGCAGCCAAGTTCTGTCTCGAGGGCCTGCATGCAGCGGGAAACGGAAGGCTGGCTGGAAAGCAGTGCCTTGGCGGCCAGGGTAAAATTCTGGTATTTTGCTACATAATAAAAGATTTTATAATATTCAAAATTTGCTGCCATGACTCTTCCTTTTATAAAGTTTTTCTATTATGGGTATAAAAAATAGTCATTTTTCAAATGCAACCGATTTCAGTATAATCCAATGTGTTCAAAACGGCAACCGCAAATAGCGCAGAAAACCGGGCAGGGGTCATTCGGGGCTCCTGTTTTCCCACGTCAGAGCAGAAAGCTGTCCCGGTTTGGCTGTTTGTATAGGAATGACCGTTATTCATTTTTAGATTTTTAGCTATTATTATCCTTGCATTTTTAAAAAGAAAAGGTATGATAATAGAGAACTGTGTAAAAGCTTTTGAAAGCAGACACAGGAAAGAAAAGAGAAGGAGGTATAGAATGGATACAATCGTTAACAAGATCTCGGAAATTGAGACCGCAGCTGTCAAGATCATGAACGAATCCGCCCTTCAAAAGAAAGAACTGGATGAAGAATCCAAACAGCGAATGGATGCATACGATGCTGACGTGGATCAGAAGACGGAAGCAAAGATTGCCGATATCCGTGCCAGCCTGGAAAAAGAGAAACAAGCAGAGCTTTCTTCCCTGAAAGAAGCTGCTGCCAGGACGATCCTGAATCTGGAAAAGGAATATGCAGAGAATCATGAGACACTGGCTGCAGGCATATTAAAACAGATGATCGAGGGATAAGCTATGGGAAAACTGTTATCTTACAGTGGAACGACCACAAAGATCCGTGCCATCAAAAGCCGTCTTCTGACCCGGAAGGATTATGAGACACTGGCTGCAATGCCGACAGTCACAGGTGCGCTGGCTTATCTGAAACAGAAGCCCTCCTACCAGGAACTCTTCGCCGGACTGGATGAAAGTACCCTGCACCGGAGTCAGGTAGAGCAGATCCTCACCTATTCTGTTTATGCGGATTTCCAGAAGATCTATCGTTTTTCCACCGTACAGCAGAGAGCCTTTATGGATCTCTATTTTGGCCGGTATGAGATCGCCATCATGAAGCGTTCCCTTCGGATGCTTTTTGACCACAGGGATGTTTCTACAGATCTGACGATCTTTACAGACTTTTTTAATCATCATTCAGACCTGGATCTGAACAAACTTTCCGCCAGCCAGACCATCGATGAATTTGTCGAGAATCTGAAGGGAAGCATTTATTACGAGCCTATGAAACGTCTTTCGGACATTGAATCGCCGACCCTCTGGGATTATGAAATGGCACTCGATCTTTTCTATTTCGGCTGGTTCTGGAAAAATGGCCAGAAGATCTTCAAGGACAAGGAAGACCGGAAAATCTTCATGGAAGCCTATGGTGTGAAGATCGATCTTCTGAACATGCAGTGGATCTACCGTTCCAAGAAGTATTATCATATGGAAAACAGCAGCATCTACGCACACCTCATTCCGGTGACTTACCATCTCACCCAGCAGAGCATCAAGGATCTGGTGGAGGCGGGAAATCAGGATGAGCTGACTGCCGCAGTCAGAAAGACCTATTACGGAAAACGTTATCCGGAGCTTGCACCGCACAATCTGGATCAGTATTACACAGAGATCCGCCATAAGATCCAGAGCAAGGAATCCAGGAACAATCCGTATTCTGTCGCAACGATGATCTCTTATCTCTATGAAAAAGAGCATGAGGTTGACAGACTTACCACGATTCTGGAGTGTGTCCGTTACGGATTGCCCCAGGAGGAAATTGCAAAATATATAAATAACTAAGAAAGGGGGTGGGTTCGTGATTGAGAAGATGAAATTCTTAAGTATCACGGGACCAAAGGCCGATATCGACCGTGTGGTAAACCAGTACTTATCGAAGTATGAGATTCATCTGGAAAATGCCCTTTCCGAGCTGAAAACGGTGGAAGAACTCCGGCCGTTCATGGAGATCAATCCTTATAAGGAGCTTCTGAACAAGGCAAATGAATTTGCCGGCCAGCTTTCCCAGCCGGTTTCTGAGGAAACAGGAAGCATGGATGTGGACACAGCGGTGAAAACCATTCAGGAACTGAGTGGATATGCCGCAAACTTCCAGGAGAAACGTACGGAACTTTCCAAAAAGCACGAGGAACTCCTTTCCTCCCTGCAGTGGATCGAGCCGTTCTTGAATTTCGACTTCAACATCCATGAGGTGTTTGGCTTCAAATTTGTCAAATACCGTTTTGGAAAGATCGCTCACGAATACTACGAAAAATTTGAAAAATATGTCTATGACAATCTGGACACCGTATTTTTCAAATGTGCTTCTGATGAACAGTACGTCTGGGGAGTTTACTTTGTTCCTGCCACACAGGCAGTCAAGGTAGACGCTGTGTACAGCTCCTTGCATTTTGAGAGAATGCGTATTCCCGATGAATATGAGGGAACCCCCGAGGAAGCCGTTTCCAAACTGAAAAAAGACCTGGCTTCCATCGATGAGCAGCTCAAAAACTGTCAGGCAGAGGTCGCAAAGAAGCTGGAGAGCAGACGGAGTGATCTTCTGAAAGCCAGAAATACGCTGGAAAGCCTTTCCACCAACTTTGATGTGAGAAAGCTTGCCGCCTGCACCAAGGCAAAAAATGACAAGCAGGTCTTCTACATCCTCTGTGGATGGATGACCGAGAGGGATGCAGCCCGCTTCCAGAAGGATATTGAGGATGACATCAATCTTTACTGTATCCTGGAGGACGATGAAAACAACATCCTGAACCAGCCGCCTACCAAGCTGAAAAACCCGAAGCTGTTCAAACCCTTCGAGATGTACATCCGGATGTACGGTCTGCCTGCTTACAACGAGATCGACCCGACCATCTTTGTGGCCATCACATATTCTCTGATCTTCGGCGCCATGTTCGGTGATGCGGGTCAGGGACTCTGCCTTCTGATCGGTGGTTTCCTGCTGTATAAATTCAAAAAGATCGATCTGGCAGCCATCATCAGCTGTGCCGGCTTCTTCTCCACGATCTTCGGATTCCTGTACGGAAGCTTCTTCGGTTTCGAGGATGTGCTCCCTGCCCTGTGGCTGAAGCCCATGAATCAAATGATGACCGTTCCGTTTATCGGAAAACTGAACACCGTCTTCATCGTAGCAGTCGGTTTTGGTATGTTCCTGATCCTGGTGGCCATGGTGCTTCATATCATCAACGGCATCAAAGCCCATGATCCTGAGAGCGCCTGGTTTGATACCAACGGTCTGGCCGGCCTGATCTTCTACGGAGCCGTTGTGACAGCGATCGTCCTGATCATGACCGGTAAAAAAATGCCGGCGACCATCGTACTGGTTGTCATGTTCCTGCTTCCTCTTCTTGTCATTGCTTTCAAAGAGCCTCTGGCAAAGCTGGTGGAGCATAAGGCAGATGTGATGCCGAAAGAAAAAGGCATGTTTGTCGTACAGACCGTTTTTGAACTTTTCGAGGTGCTGTTAAGCTACTTCTCCAACACCATTTCCTTCGTCCGTGTGGGTGCCTTCGCAGTCAGCCACGCAGCCATGATGGAGGTTGTACTGATGCTGGCAGGCGCGGAAGCCGGTTCACCGAACTGGATCGTTGTGATCCTTGGAAACCTGTTCGTCTGCGGTATGGAAGGTCTGATCGTCGGAATTCAGGTACTCCGTCTGGAATACTATGAGATGTTCAGCCGTTTCTATAAAGGTACCGGTCGGGAATTTGTTCCTTTCCGGAAAATAGAAAAAAACTAAATATACTTTTAAGGAGGATTTTATCAATGTCTACTATCACTCAGATCTTAATCGTTGCTGCACTTGTACTCAGCATTTTCGTCCCCTTCAGCGCTTTTCTTATCGGTGAGAGAAACAAAGGACGTTTAAAAACTTCTCTGGCCATCAATGCTTTTCTGTTCTTCGGAATTTTTGCAGTAGCCGGTATCGTATCTCTTGGAAACGGTGCTTCTGCTCTGGCTGCCGAGGCTGCTTCTGAGTCTTCCGCAGGCCTGGCTACCGGTCTTGGTTACCTGGCTGCAGCTCTTGTAACCGGTCTTTCCTGTATCGGCGGTGGTATCGCAGTTGCCAGTGCTGCCAGCGCTGCCCTTGGAGCAATCAGCGAGGATCAGAGCATTCTTGGTAAATCTCTTATCTTCGTAGGTCTGGCCGAAGGATGCTGTCTGTACGGTCTGATCATCTCCTTCATGATCCTGGGTGCATTATAATCCATGAAAATGTATCTCATCAGTGATAACGTGGATACTTATACCGGAATGAGACTGGCCGGTGTGGAAGGCTGCGTGGTTCATGAGCGCGGAGAGCTCCGGGAAGCCCTGGAGCGTGCCATTGCTGACAAAGAGAACGGGATCATCCTCCTGACCGAGAAATTCGGCCGGGAGTTTCCCGACATCGTTGACGATGTAAAACTGAACCGCCGTCTGCCCCTCATCGTAGAAATTCCGGACCGCCACGGTACCGGCCGGAAGGCTGATTTTATCACTTCCTATGTAAACGAAGCAATCGGCGTCAAGCTGTAAAAAGAAGGTGATCTATTTTGACAACAGAAGAAAAGCTGAAACACTTTAGAACTGCAGCTCTTGAGGAGGCACGTCAGGAAAGCACCGCGGCCATTGAAGAACACCGCAGGGCTCTGGAAAAACTTTTTCAGGAGCATACCTTAGATAAAGACCGTCAGGCTGCCCTCGAAGTGAAAACGGAAACGGACCGGCTGAAACGGGAAAACAACATCACTCTTTCCAAGGAACGCCTGGAGATCAAGCGTGACATTTCAAGAAGACAGGAAGAGCTGAAAGAGACACTTTTTGTAGAAGTACAGGAAAAACTGGCCGACTACATGGCAACACCGGAATACCAGCAGCTTCTGATCTCCCAGATCCGTGAGATCCTGAAATTCGCAGGAAATGAGGAAGTTACCATTTATATTGATCCGGCAGATCAGTCCTGCTTAAGCAGCCTCACCGCTGCTGTCAACCATCCGCTGACGGTTTCCGAGTATTCTTTCAGCGGCGGCACCCGGGCGGTCATTCCCGGACGCCATATCCTGATCGACAATTCCTTTGCTGCCAAATTTGATGCGGCAAAGAAAAACTTTACCTTTGACGGAGGTGTCCTTCATGAATAAGACAGGTGTTATTTACGGCATCAACGGTCCCGTCATTTATTTGAAGGGCAATACCGGTTTTGAGATGTCAGAGATGGTTTACGTCGGCAAAGAACGCCTGGTCGGCGAGGTGATCGCCCTGACTCAGGACACCACCACCGTACAGGTCTTTGAGGAAACGACAGGCCTGAAGCCCGGAGAAACCGTAGAAGCCAGCGGAGATGCCATTTCCGTTCTTCTGGCTCCCGGAATCCTGAACAACATTTTTGATGGTATCGAGCGTCCCTTAAGTGAGATCGCTGCCAAATCCGGCAAATACATCAGCCGCGGACTTTCCGTAGACTCTCTGGACACCGAGCGGCTCTGGGATGTACACATCACCGTAAAAGCCGGCGATAAAGTCAGCGGCGGAACCATCATCGCAGAGACTCAGGAAACACCGGCGATCCTTCATAAATCCATGGTTCCTCCGAACCTTTCCGGTACGATCCTGAAGGCATCTCCGGATGGAAAATATAAGATCTTTGACGAGATCGCGGTTCTTCAGCTCAGTGACGGAAAAGAAGTTCCCCTGACACTGGCTCAGAAATGGCCGATCCGTGTGCCCCGTCCCAGTGCGGCCCGCTACGCGTCAAGCGAACCGCTGGTGACCGGACAGCGAATCCTGGATACCATGTTCCCGATCGCCAAGGGCGGTACGGCAGCTATCCCGGGAGGATTCGGAACCGGTAAGACCATGACCCAGCATCAGATCGCAAAATGGGCCAATGCCGATATCATCATCTATATCGGCTGCGGAGAGCGTGGAAACGAGATGACTCAGGTTCTGGAGGAGTTCTCCGAACTGATCGACCCGAAGTCCGGCAATCCTCTGATGGACCGTACCACGCTGATCGCCAATACCTCCAACATGCCGGTGGCTGCCCGTGAGGCATCTATTTATACCGGTGTGGCTCTGGCAGAGTATTACCGCGATATGGGTTACGATGTAGCCATCATGGCAGACTCTACTTCCCGTTGGGCCGAGGCTCTTCGAGAGCTGTCCGGACGACTGGAGGAAATGCCTGCCGAGGAAGGTTTCCCGGCTTATCTGGCATCCCGTCTGTCTGCATTCTATGAGAGAGCCGGCTATGTACAGACCTTAAACGGAGCAGAAGGAAGTGTTTCCATCATCGGAGCCGTATCTCCGCAGGGAGGCGATTTCTCCGAGCCCGTTACGCAGAATACCAAACGTTTCGTCCGCTGCTTCTGGGGACTGGATAAATCTCTGGCATATGCCCGTCATTTCCCGGCGATCCAGTGGCTGACCAGCTACAGTGAGTATCTGAACGATCTGGCACCCTGGTATCAGACCAATGTAGACAAACGGTTTGTGGATCACAGAAACCAGCTCATGGCTATCCTGAACCAGGAGAGCAGCCTCATGGAGATCGTAAAACTGATCGGAAGCGATGTGCTTCCGGATGATCAGAAGCTGACCCTTGAGATCGCCCGTGTGGTTCGTCTGGGCTTCCTGCAGCAGAATGCCTTCCATCCGGATGACACCTGTGTACCCATGAAGAAACAGTTCCTGATGATGGATGTGATCCTGTATCTTTATAAGAAAGCAAAAGCACTGGTCACCATGGGCATGCCCATGTCGATCCTGAAGGAAAGCAACATTTTCGACCGTATCGTTTCCATCAAATACGATGTGCCGAACGACAAGCCGGAAATGTTTGACGACTATTACAAAGCCATCGATGCCTTCTATGACGAAGTCATTGCCAAAAACGCATAAAAGGAGGTAGGATGAAATGGCAATTGAATATTTAGGACTCAGTCAGATCAATGGTCCTCTGGTTGTTCTGGAGGGCGTCCAGAATGCCTCCTTTGAGGAGATCGTGGAGATCACGGTAAACGGCAATGAGAAAAAGCTGGGCCGTATCATTGAGCTTTACGAGGACAAGGCTGTTATCCAGGTGTTTGAAGGAAATGACGGCATGTCCCTGAAAAACACCCATACAAAACTGACGGGACATCCCATGGAGGTAGCTCTTTCCCCGGATATCCTGGGACGTACCTTCAATGGTATCGGAGAGCCCATCGACGGACTGGGAGACATCAAGGCGGAGTGCCGTTTAAACGTCAACGGACTTCCCCTGAACCCCGTGACGCGTGAGTACCCGAGAAACTATATCCGTACCGGTATTTCCGCTATTGACGGACTGACTACGCTGATCAGAGGCCAGAAGCTTCCGATCTTCTCCGGAAACGGACTTCCCCATGACCGTCTGGCAGCCCAGATCGTAAAACAGGCTTCTCTTGGAGATGCCGCTTCCGATGAGAAATTTGCGATCGTTTTCGCAGCCATGGGTGTAAAATATGATGTGGCAAACTTCTTCCGCAAGACCTTTGAGGAGAGTGGTGTTTCCGACCACGTTGTTATGTATCTGAACCTGGCAAACGACCCGGTCGTTGAGCGACTGATCACTCCGAAGGTGGCACTGACCGCCGCCGAGTATCTGGCTTTTGAAAAAGGCATGCATATCCTGGTTATCCTGACCGATATGACCTCCTTTGCAGAGGCTATGCGTGAGGTTTCTTCCTCCAAAGGAGAGATTCCTTCCAGAAAAGGTTATCCGGGTTATCTTTACAGTGAACTGGCTACTCTTTATGAGCGTGCCGGTATCGTGCAGGGTGTGGACGGTTCTGTAACACAGATCCCGATCCTGACCATGCCGAATGATGATATCACCCATCCGATCCCTGACCTGACCGGATACATCACAGAGGGTCAGATCGTTCTGGACCGTCAGCTTCATGGTCAGGCGATTTATCCGCCCATCAATGTACTGCCGTCTCTGTCCCGACTGATGAAGGACGGTATCGGTAAAGGCTATACCAGAGAGGATCATCAGGATGTTGCAAACCAGCTCTTCTCCTGTTATGCAAAAGTGGGAGATGCCAGAGCCCTGGCTTCCGTTATCGGTGAGGATGAGCTTTCTCCCCTGGACAAAACCTACCTGAAATTCGGTGAAGCATTCGAGCACGAATTCGTCGGACAGGGCGAGGAAGAGAACCGTACCATCGAAGAAACGCTGGATAAGGGCTGGGAGCTCTTACGGATGCTGCCCAGAGAAGAACTTGACCGTATCGATACCAAGATCCTTGATAAATACTACAAAGTGCCGGAGACGGCAGAAGCTTCAGAAATGTAAATTCGAGGTGAGCGTATGAATCCAAACACCTTTCCCACCAAGGGAAATCTGATCCTGGCCAAGAATTCTCTGGCACTTGCCAGAC
>OLQE01000491.1_pt1 | contig 31131 bp, 29 predicted proteins | sample 1643161 | NCBI WGS metagenome assembly OLQE01 (sample SAMEA3136650, study PRJEB25190) | human gut metagenome | reverse complement strand
TTCTTTGATTATCTGATCAGCTACACCTTTCATCGAATCTTCGTATCTCATATTACTCACCTACTCTTCCTCAACGCCCAGTGACGGTTTAAATCTTTTATCCTTTGCCTGCGGTACCACGATCTCATAAAAATAAAATCCTAAATATCCAAGTGCCTGCTTCTTCATTTTATAAAAAGAAGTCCTGCCTATTCCTAACTCCTGCTGTACTTCCACATCTGTCTTATTATAATGACTGCAAAAACAGGAATGAAGGATTTCACTGAGCATCACACCATTCGGTGCATAGAACTTCACCAGTGTCATTCCACGATAGATCATATCAGACAAGCCATAAATGATCATCAGGTTATTCATTTCCCGGTGCATCTTTGGCACATTCAGCTGATTGTTATAAATGCTCAGATAACTCAATGCATATGCCATATCTTCATTGATTTTCTCCTGGCACTCCATATCCAGTTCTTCCAATACAACCTGGTTTTCTAAAATCAGTTTCTGGTAGCTTCTCATCAGTTCTTTAATATCAGTATAATGTCTTTCGATTGTAACTTCCAGATAATCCTGTGCATGACTTGCCATCTGGAAGGTAATTTCTTTCATTGATTTAATTGCATAATCTCTGTCTGTCATCAGTTTCAAAATCTCCTTATCATCATCACACTAACTGGCGGTCTTTCAGACCAGTTCGCTTTCCCCATGATTTTGATGGGAAGCAATTACTTACTACAACTTGCAGAAGCGGATATCCAAAAGGCATTGTGGGAGCTGCCTTTGCTGACCGAAATCCATCTTCTTATGTAAAACCTGCAGGAATATAAAGGGAAAGTGACTATCCCTGCCGGTTAATAATCCAAATAATATCGTCTATACCAATCTCTCCTTATGCTGTTTTTCTCTCCATAAACCATTTATCCACTTCGTAAAACAAGTGGCTTTCCTGCCCCTGTATCATACAGGTGTACATCACTCCTACACCGCCTGCCTTTCTGCTGGCGCATCGCTCAATTTTCAAAATTCTGTCAATACTATATTTTCTTCCATCCTCCCATGTAAAAAATATGGGAACCAGCCGTCCGTCTTTCCGGAACTCTGCCACTACATCTACATATACTTTGTTCATGCCGACACCTCACTATAAAATCTCGATTGCTCTTGGCGATGCCGGGATTCTGCGGATATATCCATTTTGCTCCAACTGCTTGATTCTGGAAAAAGCAGATGATGTTGATCTTACTCCGATCAGTTTTCCAAATTCCCGGACTGTCGGCGGGTATCCATGCTCCTTCGTATAATTCAAAATACACTGATAACTTTCTTTCTGTTTTCTGGTTAATACTTTTTTCAAATCTATCCCTCCAATTACCCATGAAAATAACTGTGTGGATGGACCGTGTGCGTACCAGCGTCTAAGTGGGATAAGACTTTATTCTGATACATTGCCGCTCGCTGTATACTGAAATATCCAAACCGTCGTCTAATCTCATCTACAGTACGATCCAGCTTCTCTAACTGCTGCAATCCTTTGATTGGCAGGTAAGACGCTTCAACCGGAATTAGTACTTCATCTGATGCAGCCAGTGCATTGATTGTGATCATTCCCAATGATGGCATACAATCAATGATAATTGCATCATATTGATCCTTGATACCATATAAAATCTGTTTCAATACATATTCCCTGCTCATTGCATTTACCAACTGTACTTCCGTACCTGCCAGTCCAATGTTAGAACAGATAATGTCTATTCCTTCTGCCTGATGCCTGATATAACAGTCTGAAGGAATATCTTCATCTTTCATTACTGTATCCATAAGAGCTGTAAGTGTTTCATTACTTTCATCACAATCACGATATCCAAATCCTGCGGATACATCAGACTGTGGATCGGCATCAACGATTAACACTTTCATATTCTTTTGTGCTAATCCTACTGCTAAATTAGCTGTACATGCGGACTTTCCAGTTCCCCCTTTTTGGTTTACAATAGAAATAATTCTAGCCATTTTTTCATCACCTTTCAATCAATAAAAATGACCGAATCAGCTAAACAGATTTTCATCCATTACGAGCTAATTCGGTCCTGTTTTCGCTATTAAATTGTAATATCATCACTTTCGTGATACAGTAAAAGCATCTCAGATAAAAGCGAATATTTTCTTTCATCTGAATAAGGTTTTTATAAAAGATAGGCCTTTCCTTCATAAATTTGTTGATTCGTTGCAAGTTTTTTTCAGGACCAAATCGCCTCAACCCCTTGTATTTACTGGGTTTCCGTTGATTTAGTCTTATTTTATCATCATCATCTCCCAAACGCATTCCCGTCCAGTACAAAGTCATAAATGCCATATAAGAAAGCCTTTTGTTCATAACACTGTCGATAAACCTCCTAAACTCCTCTCCTGTCCAGAAATCCATTTCTTCTGCCTTACTCTTACCCATGCTTCCGGCTTTTGCACAGGGATTACTTTTCAAATCATAATATCGAACTGCATAATTAAAAATTGCACTCAACTGGTTATTGATTGTTTTCAGATAAGTGGGTGAATACCCCATTTTAATCAACTCATTCTGCCATTGCCGGATGTCAGCTGCAGTAATATCATTTACCCGCTTATTCCCAAAATACGGGAGAATTTTCAACTCCACAATATACTTTTTCGTTCTCATGGTATGCTCCCGCAGGCGAGTTTCCATATCTGCACAATACATCTTCCAAAAATCCGCAAACTTCATATCAAAATCCGCTTTTTGCGTAATAAGAAAATTTCGAAGCCATTCCTCCGCCTCTCTTTTGGTCGCAAAACCTCTTTTGGTAGATTTCCGACGTTTTCCTTGCCAATCCGTATGACGATACTGAATCAACCATTTTCCTGTTTTCTTGTCTTTTTCCGCTTTCATTCGACCACCTCCCACACACTGAAACCATACCAGCGTTTTTCAAAATAGCGTCTGGGAACTTTGCCCGCAATCACCAGAAATCCTTCTTTTTCCAGTTCCTGATTCAGCTTACGGATCAGCTTGTAAGCATGACCTACAGAAACACCCAGCATTTCTGCGAGTTCATTTGCAGTAATATAAATCTTTTTGTTTTCTGCCATATATGCATCCTCCTTTTCTTTTTATAGCGTTATCGCTACATTTTGTACTCTCATCATATGTAGCGACTTCGCTATTGTCAAGTATTTTGAAATGCCAGTAGAAAAATTTTTTCAAACATGTTATAATGTAGCCATCTCGATACATGGAGGACGATAAAAATGACCATAGGGGAAAAAATCAAATACTGCAGAAAGCAAATCGGCATCACGCAAGATAAACTGGCTGAGTTGACCGGCATCCATCCGGTTTCTATCCGAAAATACGAAACAAATAAAATGCAGCCACAACCTCCTCAGTTAGAGAAAATTGCAGCTGCACTCGGTGTAAGTTATAATGCTTTGAATGGCAGTGATAATGCCGGACTTCGTCTGGAAACAGTCGGTGATCTGATGAGTGTACTTATGGTACTTTGTAATTCCGGCATCCTCCAGATCAGCGGAGAGCGTGGAGAAGACAAGATGTTAAAGGACGATACCGTATCTATCCATCTGAATTCGGTGCTTTCCTCTTATCTCGAAATCAGATATACAGCCAGAGGGAAAACACATACACTGTCCTTGCAGGACACTTTGTTGAATATCAGAAGTTATAAGATATTTAATGACCTATTGAAATGGGAAAAGATGAATTACCTCTACCAGAGTGCTTTGAAATCCGCTGGTGATAATCCAAATGAAGCTACACAGGCAGCTATAGATGAGATAGCAGAAACGAAAGAAAAAGTGGAGTTGGAATTACAGAGAAGCCAGATATTGCTTAGTGCATCTTATAGCAACTGATAAAATTCATAAGAAAGGTACTCAATATGAAAAAACTCTTTTCTTTCAAACGACTATTTCTTGGATTTAGAATATATTCTTATGAGTTCATTTATATTGTGAATGTTTGGCTATATTACTTGTGTTTTCGATATTTGCATAAACATGATGAACCAAAACATTATTTTTTTGAGTTCTTTAAAGACAACAATGAATATACACAAATATGTTTCAATCAAACTTACAAAATCCAAACGGAACATTATGAACATTTCCATAAGCGGCTATTTAAACTTGTTAAAATACCTTACCGGTATTTTCAACTTTTTTCCGATAAAAATCAAAATAAACGAACAGGAGATAGTAATAGGTTTTTTCCAAAAAATGCCCCTACCAAAGTAATTAATATCGCTCCACATACATACTATGAAGGAATTGAATTTAACAACTTTTTCTTTGATTCATTTGAAATAGATAACCTATGTTTCCATAATTGTACTTTCAGAAATTGTAAATTTTCCAATATGACCTCTAAAAAGTTTCTTTGGGAATCTGAACTAAAACAAGGATTCAGCTCTTGTGATTTTTACAATTGTACATTTGAAAAATGCAATTTTAAAAATCTCTTTTTTAGCATTGGAAATATTGATTTAACCACATTTTCTGATGTTACTTTTTTTAATTGTATATTCCACAGAATGAGTTTTCAAAAGGTCATATTTACAGGAAGTACCACCTTTAATAACACAAGCATTTATTCTCCTTCCAAAGCTTTTGATTTATCATTCATGGGGTCTATTGATAACATCCATGTTGATGCACAATGTCATGTTACTGCGTTTTCTTATTATGACAGAGCTAATTTTACACTTGAAAAGTGGATGCAACGTAAAAAACTTAGATTTTCAAATTCTAATAAGATTGCTGATACCTATTTTGCATTAGACCAAATATGGACCTCAAATCATATTCGAGAAGAAGACAACAGCTATGCAAACTTTTATTATCAAAGAAAAAAAGCTGAGACCCGTAATCGAAAAAAACCTTCAAAAATTATTGGATATTTATCTGAATGGGTAATTGGATATGGAGAGAAACCCTATAATGCACTCCTTTCAATGGCTTTAATTATCATTTTTTTCAGTTTCATTTATATGTTTACTGGCTTTATACCTGAAATTGGAAATGATGAAATAAAATATAATATTAAACAAATCTTTAATACACCATGTATTCCTCTTCTTTCAGATTTCTTCCAAAGTTTATATTATAGTTTCTTCACCATGATTACTGTAGGGCAAGGCAATGCAAGACCTTTCTCCCCGGAAAGCCAAATTGCTATGTCTATTGAATTATTATTAGGTGCAATAATGATGACCCTCTTTACAAGTACGTTGTTCAGAAAATACACCAAATGATACAGCTCTGACATTTTGTACTCAATCTGTACTCAAATCACATAGCAAGAGCCCGGAAACCCGCATAAACACTGGATTTCCGAGCTCAATTTTTTTACTCAAACTCAATTGTTGCAGGTGGTTTACCTGTGCAATCGTACATGACACGATTTACGCCCTTTACTTCATTTACAATACGGTTCGTAACTTTGGCCAGGACTTCCCACGGGATCTGAGCGGCATCGGCAGTCATGAAATCAGAGGTGTTGACAGCACGGAGAGCAACTGCATAATCGTAGGTACGGAAATCACCCATAACACCTACGGAACGCATGTTGGTCAAGGCTGCGAAATATTGACCAAGACCTTTGTCGATTCCTGCTTTTGCGATCTCTTCGCGGTAGATGGCATCGGCTTCCTGAACGATTTTTACTTTTTCCTCGGTTACTTCTCCGATGATACGGATTCCAAGGCCGGGACCCGGGAAGGGCTGACGGTACACCAGATACTCGGGGATACCAAGCTCCAGACCGGCGCGCCGAACCTCATCTTTAAAAAGAAGACGTAAGGGCTCGATGATTTCTTTGAAATCAACTACGGACGGAAGTCCCCCTACATTATGATGAGATTTGATGACTGCGGATTTTCCAAGGCCGGACTCGATCACATCCGGATAAATGGTTCCTTGAACGAGATAATCCACGGCGCCAATCTTTTTTGCCTCTTCTTCAAATACGCGGATAAACTCTTCGCCAATGATCTTTCTCTTCTGCTCCGGCTCGGTAACACCTTTCAGCTTATCATAGTAACGCTGCTGGGCATTGACACGGATGAAATTCAGCTCGTAAGGGCCGTTGGGGCCGAAAACAGCTTCCACTTCATCTCCTTCATTTTTACGAAGAAGACCATGGTCAACGAAAACGCAGGTCAGCTGTTTGCCGATCGCTTTGGAAAGCAGAACGGCTGCAACAGAGGAATCCACGCCGCCGGACAGAGCGCAGAGCACTTTACCGCTACCGATTTTCTCACGGAGTTGCTGGATCGTGGTCTCTACGAAAGAAGCCATCTGCCAGCTTCCGCTGCATCCGCAGACTTTATATACAAAGTTGCTGAGCATCTTCTTTCCTTCTGCTGTATGCATTACTTCCGGATGGAACTGCGTTGCATAAAACTTTTTCTCCGGACAGGACATGGCTGCTACCGGACATACACTGGTATGAGCCGTGATCTTAAAGCCCTCGGGAGCCTGCGCAATATAATCCGTATGGCTCATCCAGGCTACTGTTTCTTTGGAAACGCCATCAAACAGAATATCGTCGGTATCTACTGTCACATCTGTATGACCATACTCACTGACAGGCGCTGTCTCCACTTTTCCGCCAAGCATATAAGCCATCAGCTGAGAACCATAACAAATACCCAAAACAGGAATACCCAACTCAAAAATTTCTTTTGAACAGCGCGGTGAATCCTCACCATATACACTGTTCGGTCCACCTGTAAAAATAATTCCTTTCGGATTCATTTCTTTGATCTTTTCCAGGCTGAGTGTATAAGGATGCACCTCTGCATATACATTGCATTCTCTGACTCTTCTTGCAATCAACTGATTATACTGACCACCAAAGTCCAATACGATAATCATTTCCTTTTCCACTGATATTCCTCCATTTTTTCTTCTGAGAAGCGTTATTTCTAGTCTTAACCATTATAAAAGATTCATCAAATCATGACAAGCCATTTTTTTCGCTGTCAAGTCGCTTTTTGTCGAAATCTTTTCCTTCCCTTTTGCAAAATTTTCTGATATAATACAGTTGTCGTCAAGAAACGACAGCATTTACGAAAGAAAATTTTTCACAAGGCACAAAAGAATTTATTACCAATGAGAAATTTTTCAAGATCAAAATACAAAAGAAAACATTACAAAAGAAAAAGCAGGGGATCTTCGTTTGAAACGAAGATTCCCTTTTCATTTCTCTGATTATTCCTGAAAGATTACGCTCCAGGCCTCTTTCAGGCGATCCATCTGCCAGGCTGCATTGGCAGGACTTGTGGATGGAAGTTTTTCTATCGGACGGCCGGTCAGAGGAAAGGCATATTTCTGATAAAGCTCAAAAGCTTTTCCTCCATTGGCATAGATTTTCCGTATGGGTGCCGACTGAAGGATACGGTTCAGATCCGCCGGCACAACATTTCGGATGCTGCTGTCGCTGGATCCAATAATCTCACAACTGGCAACCACATCCCAGATGGCAATCCCATTTTCAAGCAATAATTTCTTTTTCTCCGGAATCGTCTGCGGCGTTTCATAACCAGTCAGTACTGCCAGAAGTTTCCAGAAACGATTCTGCGGATGACCGTAATAAAATTGCTGCTCCCGGGATTTTACGGACGGAAATGTCCCCAGAATCAGAATCCTGGAGTTCTCATCATATACCGGTTCAAAAGTATGTGCCACTTTTTCATATGTTTTCGTCATTCTTTTATCCTCACAGGTCCGAACCCAGACCATCTGCAAAGGCAAGAAGGCGCTGCTGCTGTTCCGGAGTCATCTGTTCAAAAAGGTGCATCAGTTCTTCCTGATCTTCCGTAAAATAATCAAAACAACCATCCCGGAAAAAATCTGCAATTGTCGTTCCCATCGCTTCACAAATGATCTCCAGAGTAGAAAAATTGGGTGTGGTCCCGTTCTCATAGTTCTGCAGTGTGCTGTCAGGAATGCCAGTCCGTTTGCTTAAGGAATATCGGCTGATCCCTTTTTCTTTGCATATTCTGGATAGTTCTTTTGCTATGTCAGTTTTTTCATTCTTCATGGTCTGCAGTCCTTTCTCAGGATTTCTATAGTAGTATTTTCAGGCTCTCTGCCGGACTGTTTTCATTATAACCTTTGCCCCGATTTTTGGCAACATTCCGTATTTTTACGCAGGGGCAGTCTGATGTTCATGCAGATGAAGGTATTTCTCTTTTGTCGCCATTCCACCGCGGATATGGCGCTCGGATTTATTGACATCCAGAACTCTCCGTACCTCCGAGGCCAGGGAGGGATTGATTTCCCGCAGGCGCTCCACACAGTCTTTGTGAACGGTGCTTTTACTCACGCCAAACTTTTTTGCCGCCTGGCGCACGGTTGCGTTAGTTGCTATGATATAATCTGCGATCTCAACGGCTCGCTCTTCAATATAATCCTTCAAGAAAATCCCCCGATAGTGGCTGTTTTTACAGTGTATGCGGGAGTACAGGAAATGTATGTACAGATATGCGTCTTCGAAAACGAATTTAATTTTAAAATTTTATTTCGACTTCTACTTTAATCACACACCGCTTCCATTTTTTTGGATTTTTCTTTTAAATTTCATACATATTATTGTTACATGGAGATTGTTTCTGTTCCAAAATATTTCTATTAAACCTGCTTTTCCGGGTCAAGCACATTGATATATACGACCTTTACATTCCATAATGTTTCTATTAAAACCAACACGGAGAGCATTACCCGCATCCGGGTCTCCGTTATTTACATTCCACAATGTTTCTATTAAAACACTCCTTCCCGCACCCCGGCCGGCTTGAGGGGCTTCTTTACATTCCACAATGTTTCTATTAAAACGAACTACTGCGATGAGATTGATGATGGCACTCACTTCTTTACATTCCACAATGTTTCTATTAAAACCTCGTCTGGAAGATCGACCGCGTGTCCAGGAACCTACCTTTACATTCCACAATGTTTCTATTAAAACCAATTCATGTTTTATTCTTTGCAGAGAAATCGCATGCTTTACATTCCACAATGTTTCTATTAAAACATTATACCTCAACTAGTACCACGACAAATACAACGACCTTTACATTCCACAATGTTTCTATTAAAACTCCATCACGGTTATAGTTGGTGAAACCACCAGTCTTCCTTTACATTCCACAATGTTTCTATTAAAACGTCCCGAGCATATTTTTCAGCACGGAAATATTTGACTTTACATTCCACAATGTTTCTATTAAAACCAATAGCCAGGCAATCACGAAGCTGATAGATGTCAACTTTACATTCCACAATGTTTCTATTAAAACTTTCCAGATCCTCCTCAGACTCTTTCAGCGTCTGGTATCTTTACATTCCACAATGTTTCTATTAAAACATCCTTTCTTTTACGGATACAGCCGTCATGAATTCATCTTTACATTCCACAATGTTTCTATTAAAACCGGAGTCCGTAGTTATACACGGCCAGAACGTCATACTTTACATTCCACAATATTTCTATTAAAACTCTCTGGAGTTGTAGATGCTGTGACGTCGATCGACCTTTACATTCCACAATGTTTCTATTAAAACCAGGACTTTCTTTTTCAAAAGCAGTCAACGGTATTCCTTTACATTCCACAATGTTTCTATTAAAACCGGAAACACCCGAAAGGAAAGAGGGAGGACTGAGCTACTTTACATTCCACAATGTTTCTATTAAAACTCCACAAGGGAGGGCATGAAAGAAAGCCCTCTTGCTTTACATTCCACAATGTTTCTATTAAAACTATAACTACTGCCCGAACTGCGGTCAGAAAATAGACCTTTACATTCCACAATGTTTCTATTAAAACGGGAATAGCAAGGCATAGTGCGGAGTTGCCTGGCAGCTTTACATTCCACAATGTTTCTATTAAAACCCGGCGGAAAAGAAATCAGTAAACTGATTCAGTTCAACTTTACATTCCACAATGTTTCTATTAAAACAAGTTCCGACAAAAGAGTATCTGGACAGCGTTCAAAACTTTACATTCCACAATGTTTCTATTAAAACTTTAACCTAGACGGAGTAGACAACCTGGTGAAAGAACCTTTACATTCCACAATGTTTCTATTAAAACGTAACAATCAAGTCAGGCGATGTGGCGCCGTACGTCTTTACATTCCACAATGTTTCTATTAAAACCAGTTCATACCGGAAAGACTTCCCTGTTTCTGCCCTGCTTTACATTCCACAATGTTTCTATTAAAACCCATGTTCCGTACCTCCTTATCTGTGTTTCTTTTTGCTTTACATTCCACAATGTTTCTATTAAAACGCTTGTGAACGCTCTTTGTACAGTTTTGTCTGAGGGCTTTACATTCCACAATGTTTCTATTAAAACATATGCTTCCAGTTCTTCGTAGTCAATGTCTCCACCTTTACATTCCACAATGTTTCTATTAAAACATACCCAGTGTTCATTTGCCCGGATCCAGTTTTCTTCCTTTACATTCCACAATGTTTCTATTAAAACCAGCAGTTGAGCATGGGAGAAATTATTGATCGCACTTTACATTCCACAATGTTTCTATTAAAACATGAAAGCTGCTCTTGCACAAGGACAGGTAGTTACTTTACATTCCACAATGTTTCTATTAAAACCTAACCGTGCGGCGTTTGTGGCCTGCTGGATGGCAGCTTTACATTCCACAATGTTTCTATTAAAACTCCATCAATCTCTACGGTTTCTACTGGAGTATCAACCTTTACATTCCACAATGTTTCTATTAAAACCAGCAAACTGGCGAAGGATATCGCCGTCTACAATCCTTTACATTCCACAATGTTTCTATTAAAACGCAGAAGGAATTATCCCAGTTGGCACAGTAGTATACTTTACATTCCACAATGTTTCTATTAAAACCTAATCCCACTATTAACTGGACCGGAAAGATCAATCTTTACATTCCACAATGTTTCTATTAAAACTAAAAAACTTCCGGTTCGTATCCAGTGCGTACCGCGCTTTACATTCCACAATGTTTCTATTAAAACATATTCATGGATGTTATACAGCTCTTAAAGAATATACTTTACATTCCACAATGTTTCTATTAAAACTTTAGCTCATTATCCTCAAAGGTATCCTTTACTACCTTTACATTCCACAATGTTTCTATTAAAACTAACTCCTCCGCACTCTCTCCCTTGCTGTATGCTCCTTTACATTCCACAATGTTTCTATTAAAACAGACAGTATTTACACCACCGTGGAAAATAGTGAGGGCTTTACATTCCACAATGTTTCTATTAAAACCTAACAGTTCACTGAATAAGCAGCTAGAAGAATTACTTTACATTCCACAATGTTTCTATTAAAACAAGCGAGACAGCGTCGTCGGAAAGATTACGAAGGCCCTTTACATTCCACAATGTTTCTATTAAAACATCTACCAGTCACACATCTATCCTGATCGGTGATCCTTTACATTCCACAATGTTTCTATTAAAACGAACGGAACTGACGCTATTTATACCTTCGGTTCATCCTTTACATTCCACAATGTTTCTATTAAAACTTATTCAACCGTCTTTAATCCAGACTTTTTAAAGCCTTTACATTCCACAATGTTTCTATTAAAACGTATTCATTACCGACAACCGTAGCTGTAGCAATCTCTTTACATTCCACAATGTTTCTATTAAAACGCATTTCCTGTGCTTTGTTGAACTCTTCCTGTGTGACTTTACATTCCACAATGTTTCTATTAAAACTCCAAGAAAACAAATTTCGTCACCTTTATAATCACACTTTACATTCCACAATGTTTCTATTAAAACCCGGCGTGGTGGATGCCGTGACATCAATAGACTGGTCTTTACATTCCACAATGTTTCTATTAAAACCACTTACCGTCTGGAAAAACCGATTGTGGTTGACAGCTTTACATTCCACAATGTTTCTATTAAAACAAAGACCTGCTCAGAGAGAGCTACGGGATCAACAGCACTTTACATTCCACAATGTTTCTATTAAAACGCTTTGCGGATCCGTATCTTTTTAAATTGCATTACTTTACATTCCACAATGTTTCTATTAAAACGATCCTTGTATGTGACACTAAAAAAAGCCGGAGCGACTTTACATTCCACAATGTTTCTATTAAAACCCATACCGAATTGAGTACACATCTCTGTGATAGACCTTTACATTCCACAATGTTTCTATTAAAACTTGCAGAGAATCCCTGGCCGGAGCTTCCGGCACCACTTTACATTCCACAATGTTTCTATTAAAACCCCTGGCCTCTGACAAATCTTCCCTGGACTTCGCCCCTTTACATTCCACAATGTTTCTATTAAAACGGATACTGCCCGGCATCAACGATACCTCTTAACGATCTTTACATTCCACAATGTTTCTATTAAAACGGTTCTGTTTACTGATTTATTAAGGAGGGCTTTAAAACTTTACATTCCACAATGTTTCTATTAAAACTGATAGCGGTAATCTCTTCTTCGCTCTCTCTAAACACTTTACATTCCACAATGTTTCTATTAAAACGAACTCATGAGTGTTGATGCCATCGTGACAAGCTGCTTTACATTCCACAATGTTTCTATTAAAACCTTTATCGTAGTAACCAAGATTGTAATGTTTTCCTCTTTACATTCCACAATGTTTCTATTAAAACGTGTGAAGCACTAGAAACAATCGATGCATTTTTGGACTTTACATTCCACAATGTTTCTATTAAAACTCAGCCAGCACGGTGGTCAAGCTCCCCCGTGGCCATCTTTACATTCCACAATGTTTCTATTAAAACAAACCATCCAATTTCAATGTGACCGGTTCGAGCAACCTTTACATTCCACAATGTTTCTATTAAAACTCGAATGTAACATTTAACTACGAAAAACAATACTCCTTTACATTCCACAATGTTTCTATTAAAACAGCTGCTCGTAGCTTAATATTGCCTAACGTATCCGACTTTACATTCCACAATGTTTCTATTAAAACACTGCCAACTACTATAGCAGTAGCTATTCTCGTCATCTTTACATTCCACAATGTTTCTATTAAAACCCACCGGCAGTCTTGATTCCAGCTGTGACCTGTCCCACTTTACATTCCACAATGTTTCTATTAAAACGATATTACAGCATTAACTCATGCTTGGAACATCGCTCTTTACATTCCACAATGTTTCTATTAAAACAGATGGCTCTCCGAGATAAATCTTATTTGTGCTAAACTTTACATTCCACAATGTTTCTATTAAAACTTTTATCGTGGGTGGTCGAGGAACTGGAAAGACTTACTTTACATTCCACAATGTTTCTATTAAAACTAAAATCATTCCAGTAACGGTCTGTGAAATGCCAGAACTTTACATTCCACAATGTTTCTATTAAAACGCTTTTTCCCGTTACTACTTTGTGCGGGATGTGATTCTTTACATTCCACAATGTTTCTATTAAAACGAGATGAAAGATATCACTGATGTTCTGGATGAAATTGCTTTACATTCCACAATGTTTCTATTAAAACGCATAGCATTGCATTGATTTACAACAGTAAATGCAACTTTACATTCCACAATGTTTCTATTAAAACGGACATTGTATGAAACAGAAACAAAGACAATTCATGCTTTACATTCCACAATGTTTCTATTAAAACCCAGCGCCTCCGTCTGCAAAAATCTGGAGTTTCATCTTTACATTCCACAATGTTTCTATTAAAACGTGTCCGGATACGCAAAAGAGGCACGATATTTCGCCACTTTACATTCCACAATGTTTCTATTAAAACGGAGTAGCTATGAGGACAGGCCTTGGGTTTGACCTTCTTTACATTCCACAATGTTTCTATTAAAACCCGGAAGATCAAAATGAGTTTCGTGAGATGCTGGCTTTACATTCCACAATGTTTCTATTAAAACTGAAACCATATCAATTAAACTGGGGCGCATTCGGAACTTTACATTCCACAATGTTTCTATTAAAACCGGGGCTCAATTCAGCCTCAGAAACAATTTCAGTGGCCTTTACATTCCACAATGTTTCTATTAAAACGCGGCAATCATCCAATAGCGTCCATAATCCCACACACTTTACATTCCACAATGTTTCTATTAAAACCTTCCAGCAGTTCTTTTTTCGTCTTTGATGTGTCAACTTTACATTCCACAATGTTTCTATTAAAACTTAGTCTGATAAATTGCATCGGAGAAAGCAGTGTCAACTTTACATTCCACAATGTTTCTATTAAAACTAATCAGTGCCAGACCCCTTTCTTTATCAATCCAGACTTTACATTCCACAATGTTTCTATTAAAACGATAACATGACAAGCAAGGTACAGGGCGCTTCTGACTTTACATTCCACAATGTTTCTATTAAAACAACTTCTGGCAGGAATCCGGCATCAATCCCGGCATACTTTACATTCCACAATGTTTCTATTAAAACCCTATCAGACAGGAGGTGAGGGGTTCAGTATTAACGACTTTACATTCCACAATGTTTCTATTAAAACTGTTTTACTGAATAAATCTTTAGTTATAATACCATCTTTACATTCCACAATGTTTCTATTAAAACATGCTCGAAATCCGGGCATCCCTGGAAGGAATCGTTCCTTTACATTCCACAATGTTTCTATTAAAACGTCGGTTGATGCGCTGGCTAGCTACAAGAGTTATATCTTTACATTCCACAATGTTTCTATTAAAACCCGGTTACGTAAAAGTGGAAAACGGTGCAATACCGATCTTTACATTCCACAATGTTTCTATTAAAACCATCCCTGTCAAGCTTGCGAGATGGACTGCGTAAGTCTTTACATTCCACAATGTTTCTATTAAAACGATTGATTGCACGTTTGCCGCCGTTTGATTTCGCCACTTTACATTCCACAATGTTTCTATTAAAACTCATTGCACATGCAAATGATACGACTATCACGACACTTTACATTCCACAATGTTTCTATTAAAACTTTACTGATTTACTTGTTGGATTTGGTTTAGGTCAGCTTTACATTCCACAATGTTTCTATTAAAACTAGAAAAGCTTCGAGAAACGGAGCAAAGGCATAGCACTTTACATTCCACAATGTTTCTATTAAAACTAGTTTCTGTCCGGGTGCCGGGCTGGGAGGAAAACAGCTTTACATTCCACAATGTTTCTATTAAAACATAGTAATAACATGGCAAATGAGTTGTTCATATCACCTTTACATTCCACAATGTTTCTATTAAAACCGGGACTGCGCTCGCACCAGCTCTTCCCGGAAACGGCTTTACATTCCACAATGTTTCTATTAAAACTAGGATTTCCGATTGTTTGCTGTGGGGCACTCTTTCTTTACATTCCACAATGTTTCTATTAAAACTCAGCAGTCAGCCCCGGTTCCGCAGACGGAAACATCCTTTACATTCCACAATGTTTCTATTAAAACGATGAAGAAGCCGCAGGATACACAACCGTAAACGAGCTTTACATTCCACAATGTTTCTATTAAAACTCGTACTCCTTTGTAATGCCTACTGCATATGTCGTCTTTACATTCCACAATGTTTCTATTAAAACGTTGTTGTTCCGCACGAGAATATCACCGGGTTTCCACTTTACATTCCACAATGTTTCTATTAAAACTCGACAAACCTTTTGAGGATGACGACCGGTTAAAGCCTTTACATTCCACAATGTTTCTATTAAAACGGAACACACTGTTCTCTTCTCAGCTGACGAACTATACTTTACATTCCACAATGTTTCTATTAAAACTGAGGAGGCGGCGGGCTATACTACTGTAAATGAGCTTTACATTCCACAATGTTTCTATTAAAACTACTTGCCAAGACAGATAAGATGAATGATAGGATAGCTTTACATTCCACAATGTTTCTATTAAAACGGAGACGTTTCCGCCAAAGCTTTCATCCGTCATGCCTTTACATTCCACAATGTTTCTATTAAAACTAGTTCTGATCGTCACCGTCCAGGGTGTTATAGAACTTTACATTCCACAATGTTTCTATTAAAACCGACAAATGTCTTGATGAACGGCAGATCGGAAACCGCTTTACATTCCACAATGTTTCTATTAAAACTCACTGTGCCTTGCTGGAACTCTGCGTTTTCCATCTTTACATTCCACAATGTTTCTATTAAAACCGTCACATCAAAGTTGACAAATGATGTGCTGTATAGCTTTACATTCCACAATGTTTCTATTAAAACTTCAAATCAACGGCGGTATCAAAGACACCTGCGAAACTTTACATTCCACAATGTTTCTATTAAAACCTGATTTGGTCATTCCAGTCAGTTTTGCTTTCAAAGCTTTACATTCCACAATGTTTCTATTAAAACGAAAACCCACAGTCAAACAGCTGTAAAAACGAGTTACTTTACATTCCACAATGTTTCTATTAAAACATACCTGCAAGTAGCCGAAAGCCACTGTACAGGCACCTTTACATTCCACAATGTTTCTATTAAAACCTAAAAAGAAAAGGAGGGACAGAAGGAATGTATAACTTTACATTCCACAATGTTTCTATTAAAACCAATCTTTCAAGTTGCCAGGGGACTCAATGTTATGCTTTACATTCCACAATGTTTCTATTAAAACCAGTCTCTTCCCACAGGTTCACCACGAAAGAAGGTCTTTACATTCCACAATGTTTCTATTAAAACGAGAGAAACAGATCATCCTGGGCTACCGGGACGAGCTGCTTTACATTCCACAATGTTTCTATTAAAACTACTGTTGACCCGCAGACCGTGGTGGAAAATCTGCCTTTACATTCCACAATGTTTCTATTAAAACGCTGTTACTGGCTCATAATCTTCGAGCAGTTCCTTCCTTTACATTCCACAATGTTTCTATTAAAACTTAAAACAGCAGATGCACAACGTGACGGAAGAACCTTTACATTCCACAATGTTTCTATTAAAACCTCGGTTCCTGCAGATACAAACTTCCGGAGGATCTTCTTTACATTCCACAATGTTTCTATTAAAACGGAAGGTAACGTGTTATAATATACCCGTACCCTTTGCTTTACATTCCACAATGTTTCTATTAAAACTTCTCTGATAGGTAAGATCAATGTTCAGCAGTTCAACTTTACATTCCACAATGTTTCTATTAAAACCCCGCCTTCAACGCATCCGCATAAAATCAACCTTATTTTAGCACATTTTGTCGACCTTGTCCTTTTTTTGTTGGAGATGATTAGAATTTTATTTTTTTACTACGAAAATGGTGTTTTTGCTGGATTTTGGAGAATTGTCGATCTCCCGGTCTTTGGAACACATCGGATATCGACAGAAATTAGAGAAAAAAGCTGGTACAGTCATCTTCTTTTCCCCAAAATTCTTTATCCAACCATTTCTCCTGTCTTGATTTAAATAAAATGACAGAATCCAGTTCTTTATTTATATGTCCTTTCAATTCTTGTTTAAATCTTTCCAACTGCGCATTGGACAGTTCTCCTTCAAATACAGAATCTTGAATGTGCGATAAATATTTCTTACAAATTTTGAAAATCCGTGACCAGCGTCTGGCACCATTTTTTTCCTGACTAATGTCATAGACTAAAACTACATACATAATCTACCACCATATTTTAAAACCTTCATATGTTTTTTCTCCAAGCAGATGTTTTATCAGCTTATAGCACTCTAATCGAAGTAAATACTGATAAGAAACCTGTTTTCCCAAATCTTTATGCATAACCGTCTGTTTCATCCGGTTTTCCAGCTCGCTTACAATTAATCTGGAAGCTTCCTTTTTCAAATGTAAAAAATTTAACTCTTTCGTAAAGCTTTCCTCTGTGATTTGATTTCTGTTCAGTAATGAAAAAATCAATCGATCTCCAATCAATGGTTTAAACACTTCCGCGATATCCAAACTGAGCGAAAATCTCCGAGTTCCGGGCTCGTGAAGATAGCTGATCGTCGGATTCAGCTGCGTTCGATAAATTTCGCTGAGCACTTTTGTATAAATCAATGTATTTATAAAGGATATCAGCGAGTTGATCATATTATCCGGCGGATGCATGACTCTCTTTTCAAAATGAATCTCCTGATTGATGATCACGCTCCAGGCCGCATAATACTGCTTCCGGATATTTCCTTCGACGCCCATCAGTTCTTCTATGGTAGAAGTCTTTGGAATTGTCTTTCGCAGCCCATCTACCTGCTGCATATACATTTCCACATTTTTGCCACGCCCGTTATAGTAACGCAGATTTCGATAGATATTATCGGCCGCCGCTTCTATAAATTTCTGTGCCAGTATTATCCTCTTTTCATAATCGGTATAATGTAATACCTGTTTAACCAACAACTGCCCTGCCAGCAGATTTTCCCGCGGATAATAACTGCCCGTGTAAAAATTATAATAATTGAAAAAATGCATTGGAATCCCGTACTGCGATATGTAGTTAATAAATGGCGTATTAAACGTCATTTCTGACATTACATAAATATCGGAAATCCTCTCAATAGGAAGATCTCTTTTCTCACCTTCGTAGGTAGTAAATTGAAGCGTATTATCCTTCCGCTTCAGATCTCCATTATTATAAATATACAAGCTTTGTTTCATAACCCCTCCCGTCACACAAAACAAAGGTCAAAGTAGGCACATTTTTTACATAGTTTACTCTCCGCCAAAGCGGGCGGAAGTTCTGCGCGCTTTATCTCAGATATTTCTCCCAGAATCCGTTCTATTTCGTTTTTATCTTCATCAGATAATTCCACTTCCATCGTTTTCTTCAGCAGCGGATAATCAATTTTTCCCTTTAAATCATCCACGCCCCGCTTTTGCAGATAATAGAGATAATATTTGATCTGCCAGACTCCTGCTTCCTCTACCGCTCTGCTTTTCTTTACTTCGTGCAGCTCCTTTGCTTCCCTGATAAAATCAATATTTATCACATCATCAATATTGATATGCTTGTCATCTCTCTGGTAGCTGTTGTCATCCAAAATTTTGCCCAGCATTACATCTTCATTTCCTGATTCCATATTGATCTGATGACAGAAAAACCACAGTTTCCGTTTGCACACAAAGTAGTAATAAACCATTACCCCAGTTACCTTATCTCCCATTTTTCCTCCCGATTACATGAATAGTCCTTCGTCCTCGTTTTTCTCCAGAATCAATCCTTTTCCGGTGAAAGTTTCCATATCAAAATCATAATCTAAAGGAATGCGGTGAATATCTACGACTCTTTTATTTCCATTCTGGCCTATGGTTCCACGATCTACCGCATACAATTTCGCCGAATATAGAGGCATACTCAGCGTCAGATCACTCATCTTTGCCCGGATCATACTTTTTACCTCAGGACCTATATAGGCCGTCTTCAGCAGCTCAATGGCATCCTCCAAAAATGCCTGATTACTGTCATAAATACCGTCTGGAATTACCGTTATACTTTCAATATTTCTGAATCTCTCATCAACCTCTCCTTTCTTATATTCTGCGGGATGAATTTCTGCAAAATGCTCCAAAAACCATTTTATGTTTTTATAATAATCTGTGCCCTTTATCGCCTCTGTATCATATACTTCATTGATATATGCCGTCTTCATTTCTTCTGTAAACAGCATATTTTCATATTTTTCAAGGCAGCGTAGAGATCTGTCATAAACTTCCTCTTCATATACGGCTCTTTTTCCAACTCCATTTCGGTTGTCGTACACGATAATATTCGCCTTTGTCGGAATATATCTGCCTTTTCTGTTGCAGCGGCCCATTCTCTGCAGGAGGCTGTCCACGCTGCACATTTCCGTATACAGGATATCAAAATCAATGTCCAGACTTGCTTCCACGATCTGTGTTGTAACCCAGATGCCATTCTCTTCCGGTGATTCTGAAAATTTCTTTATTTCAGCTTCCAGAATCGCCCTGTCTCTCCTTATAAAACGGGAATGCAAAACATGAACCTCGGCCCCTCTATTGTGAAGCTTCTGATAAATGTCCTGCGCTCTACGCACCGTATTACAAATGACCAGAACTTTTTTCTTTTTCCCCTGCTCCAGAATTTCATCTATATCCATCTCTGACCTTCTGATTTCCAGCCAATGCCTTAAACTCTCTTCTGTATTCAGGGATGATTTGGAAAAATCAATAAACTGATATTCTTTTCCGCTTCTCAGTCCATAGAGATCCATAAAATGACCTAAGACCGGAGGAAAGGTCGCCGTAATAATGGCAAATCTCCCGCCTAACTCCTGAATCATTTTCAGTCCATAAATGATAGTTGCTATCACCTGGGGAGAATAAGACTGGATTTCATCCAATACGATTTTTGAATACTTCAGGGTCGCTGCAAATATTTCTGTTCCTAATGCCCGATAGACAAACTTAAAAAGCTGATCTACGGTACACACCGTCAGCGGCTGTGCAAGCATTTTGGCACGCGTATATTTTTCCTGTACATCATCGGAGTCTTCCCGCAGATACCTTGACATACTGTCTGAGTGCAGCAAAGCTGCGTCCTCGTAAGAATAATCCTCCCTGATCCTGTCATAAATGGCATTAGAAGAGACTTTTAACGGCAAAGTATAAAATCCCTTTTCTCCATCTAACCATAATAATGCTGCTTCTGTTTTTCCAGAGCCCGTCGGTGCAATCACAACTACATTGTCATCTTTATGGTCATTCATGAATTTTTGCGCGGGTCTTAATTCTTTATCCGCAAATGCCTGTTCAATATTTTTCTTTAATTTTTTGTTTTGTAAATCCGGAGCACACTCTGCTTCCTCATAGCCTGCACTTACTGCATAATCAAATTTGTTTAAAAGGCCTTTGATTACCAGGTATTCGTTCCATATTTTGGGATCAACATCAAATTTATATTTGATCACAGTATTCACAAATAATAATCGATTCTTGTTTCTGCAATAAACTTTCGGCTGCTTTCTTCCACAATATTCCTCTATATAGGACTGATAATATTTCTTGCAATATTTTCTGAGTTCTCCACTTTCATAATTATCCTCTCGATCATGATGATAATATACCGCTGTAATAAAAGGAGAAAAATCTTCTTCCTCAAACAATTTCGACCATTCCCGAAATTCTTCTTCCGAAATACTTATCGCGCTCAGGAAACCGTGCGGAATCTGTTCCTCATCTTTATCCTTTCTGAAAATGGATCTGAGATCAGGCTGAACAATCATTTGAAATAGTAAATTTACCTTTCCCCAATCATGGATTCTGCAGGCTTCTATCACCAAAGCTTTCTCTTTCTCTGTAAAGTAAACCCCATATTGCAGAAAAAACATCTCTGCACACTTTACAATGTCTTCCTGATGTTCTTTTAATTTCTTCTGTTCTTCGTCCTCTACTTCCCTATTCAATTTTTCAATACTGCTTTTTACAATTGCCTTTTCTTTTTCATTCAATCGACTTGATTGATTCTGAAGAAAACACTGGATCGCAATTTTTAGGGTTTCCTTCTTCTCCGCAGATAACTCCTTTTTCTTGGACTTTGCATAGTATTCCATATTTTTCCCTTTCCAGGGGCAGATTTCTGTCAAATGCAGTATCCGCCCCTATCCTTTTATGCAAACACAATTGCAGTATCTTTCTCCATATCATCTACATAACAATTTTCCAGTGTTTCTCCTACAGGCATATAGTAAGCCCGGATGATTCCCCCTTCTTTTTTCCACCTTCTTAATCCCTGCTTCGTAATTTCGTACTCTTTTGTAAGGTTATAAATGGTTGGAACCCATTTTCTTTTTTTCACTGTTTCAACTGGAACATAAATATTTCTTTCCGTGTCTGCTTCTTCCTCCATATGGATCTCCACAATATCCACCCGTTCGATATCCAGCAGATCTTCATATCTCCCCAAAGATAAATACTGCGGCGGATTTTTCAGTCCTTGATATACGGTTTCAAAATCCTCATCCGATGGTATGATATGTATTACCATGTGATTTTCACAAATCAGTTCTACATTTGCGATACCACGAAAAACCCCGTATTTTTCTCCATCATCCACGCAAATCTGATGACGCCCCTCTTCATACTTTGCTCCATTAAAAGAATAGCGCGTATATAATTCGGAAATAGTTCCACTGTTCGTCCCCTGAATACTCAGTTTCATGGGATGAAACTCTTTAAAACCACAGGCCGCATGGATCATGCCCAAAACCGTAGAATAGGGCGGAAGTGGAAAGGTTTCCTTAATGATAAAACTGGTAGGTTTTCTGTAATTTACCAGATTTTGAAAACACTGCAGCCTAATTGCTCTCTCCATAATATTTTTCCACTTCCTCTTTCAGATGATCGAATACTTTTCCTACCGTTGTCGCATTTAACGTTTCTTTTATTTCCTGGTCATTGTCAAAAATGTCTGTGGCCACTCCCACAACGGTATTCTCTTCAATATCTTTATCCTCACCCAATACTTCCTTGAGGGTATTTACATTGATCTTATTTTTCTCCACGCGAACCCGATTTTCAAAGAACGGATTCTTCCGGCTGTAACGGCCTCCGATTATAAAAAGAGGACTGAAATTTTCTCTTCTTCCTTTGATATCACGATATAAATAATGCACCGCGTCAAGAAAAGCCTTTATGCGTTCTGCTTTTTCTTCCTGCGAAATCTCGATTTTACCATCGATTCCTATCCGATCCAGATCAATCGCTACCGTATAAGAATAATAAGATCTGTGAATCTCGCTCTGTGCAATCGCATTATTCTGCCCGCAGCGGCTTGCCAAGCCCATGTTTGTAAGGAACTCCAGATCACTCTGATAGGGTTCCAGAGCAACCGCATTGCTTAACCTTACCACCGCGCTCCTGGTAGAGGCTCCACCTGCCTGATCCTCATCTTTTGCAACCGTTTTCATATAGCCAAACAGATCAATTTCCGGATAATCCTTTATCGTCGCAGAGGGTGCAAACTGAACAACTCCACTTTTTCCATCCACTGGCGTATTATCCCATTTCAACTGCTGCACAATATTATATCTCATTGCCTGTCTGGAAATATAAGAATACTGTTCATAATTGCCCCGGGTCATTTTTTTCAGAGTTGTAATGTTTCCTACGCCTTCTCCATAGTTTGCGCTTTCAGCCAAAAATACAACCGTAAAAGTCAATCCTTCGTTTTTCATCATTCATTACCTCCTTCAGTATTTTCCTGATCTTTTTTCGCTTCATAGCAGCCTTCCAGACCCATAACGAACGCGTATCCATAATCCATAAACACGTCCTGATCCTCCAGCATTTGGATAAATCCCTGCGGAATCAACAGTTTCTCGGATGAACCGTATGAATTGTATAATCTCAATACAATATCCATAAACTTATCTGTATTTTTAACAGACAGGGCATTGATCAGCTGATACACGGTTCCACGCAGACATTCTCCTGAATTTGCTCCCTTTATTTTTAAAATCGCTTTTCTCAAATCTGCCCCACAGTTCTTCATACTCCAATAATTCATTGTAACCTTCTCTCCTTTCTCTTCACGTTTCCGAATCAGGTTCATGCTATGCTGCACCTCATAGACCTGGCTTGCACTGAATCCGGTGTTTCCTGTTTTCAGGTCCTCTTTTAAAAGGATATTTAAAAGTCCGTACTGATTCCGAAGCTGGATCAGATTTAAAACCACTTTTTCATGAATGTTTACAAAATCATTTCCTATTTTTGCGTATGGATATTTTCCCAATAATCTCAATGCCGTTATTGTTCTTTCTCCCGCCATTATTTTCAACGCTTTAGATGGGATATTGCAAAGATAATAATGATCTTCCGGACGCACTCCCCGTAGAATCACCTGCGTATTGGAAAGTTCTTTTACATTCTCATTGATTACAGTATTCAAAATCCCACCAAACCAGGCAGAAATGCTTTGTTTCTCCTTTCTTTCTATCGTCTTACCTGCATCTCCGGTTTTAGAATTGGCTTCTAACAACTGTGAAATATTTCGATTTGTGTTTATAAACACAAATTTATTTACATACAATTGAAAGCCCAACGGACTCAATGCGTACAGAAAAGCACATACCGGACAGATAAAAGCATCTACCTTACAGTTCCAGAAGGCTGATCTTTTTCGGGTAAGATCGTCTGCCATCTCATTCATAAAAGCAATAGAAACCTTTTCTTTCGGCCCCATTGGTGAACCACAATCGATACACAGATCTTTGGCTTTTTTGTGATCGGTTTTCCAATAGGTTCTCATAGGTTCTGAAAACTCTTTTTCAAACAGCTGCCTCATATCTTTCTTGGCGTTAGCCCGCAGCAAAAAACATTTTCCACTCCAAAAACGGTTAATGTGTGTATAAACAACGCTTTTCATGATAAAAGTTTCCCTGCAGAGCGGCTGCTGAATGAAGGCTTTCAGTTCCAGCAGACGTTCTTCCAGCTTTTCTTTTGGAAATTTGTCATTCAACTTTTCAGCTTTTAACTTTAAGTAAATTTCCGGCTGTTCTATTTTGTCTTTAATGTTGTCATAGCCTGCTTGATAGCTGTTGGAAAGCAGTTTATCATTGACAAATTTCAAGTCATCTTTTTCGCGCTTTTCCGGCTTCCATTTGTCATTTTCTATTTTCTCCAGACAAAGATCAATTCTATCCTGGACCCCCTGATAGGCCGTAAAAGGTCCGAAATATTGAATAAACGCCCGAAAATATAAATCTGTCCAGTCTGCTTTTTCCGCGAACTCAGAAGAAAGCCAGAGTTCCTGTCCATTTTCTGAAATTCCAAAATCTTGGTTTTCTTCTGCTTCCGCTATGTCCAACAGATATTTCAGTCCGACAATACCGGCATTTTTCAGGAAATCACCCATAGTGATTTTATATTTTTCCAATCGTTTTCTACCTCCCTTCTTTTACCAGATAACATTAACTAACCCGTGCCCCTCGGAGCGTCTCGACCCCAGCCCTGAAGCGCATAAAAAACTCAAAAGATCCGGTTTTCCCGTTAATTTAAGGATTCCGATGGTTGCATCTGTCGGTCTTCTCCAAACCCGCGCTACGATTTTCTTGGCTTTTACAGGAGTAACAGAGAAATTCTCCATTGAAAAAGGAAGTCCCTGCTTCTCTAAAAGGAATTTTACATTCTCCTTTATTACTTCTGAAAACTCTGGATCTTCACAGGTATAATAACGATCCGTATTGTCTTCTGAGTTATGTCTTCTTACAAGCAGAGAACTCTGTAACTTCACCACCACCGATTCTGCATCGACGACGTCTGTGCACTCCTTGATGCGAATCTCTTCCAATGTCATAGAATTATGATTCATCGGATAGGGCTGTCTCCGCATAAGCTGAAATGCATTAAAAAACTGTAAGCACTCTTTTGTATCAGAATCCGAAAATGTTAGCGAAAAATAATTCTCATCCAGCAGGATTTTATCTTTAGTGAACTTCGCACCGGGGTAATAGCAGGACCAGGAATACATTTTTATAATGGATTTCTTTTTGTTGTATAACTGGTCAAACCATTCCGGTGAAACTCTCTGCACGCCTGCTTTCAGAAAGCTTACTATCACGCAATCTACATCTAGGGGAAGTTCCGGCGATTCTAGGGTAAATTTTAATTGAAAGCGTGTCATATTTTTTCCTCCTTTCCGTATGCTAAATTGATGTGTTGATTTTGTTATAGCATGATATTTTGTTCGCGTCAAGCATTTTTAAACATTATTGTTTCAATGGGCGTGTAAAAAATTGTTTGCATATTGTTCTACTTTTGAATATAATCATTGTAAGTACATTTTGGAATGTAAATTTGAAACAATATTGTTTAATAGAAACATTTTGGAACTAAAAAAGGTACTGCTTGATCATTCACACTCTTGATCAAAGCAGTACCTTTTTCATTACTTATTTTGGTTGTTTCTTATACATCACCACATACCAGCAAGCCATATGTGCCAGCGCCGTGATCGTCCAGGTGATCGGATAGGACAGATACAGCGTAAACAGGGAGCGATGCCATTGAAATACTGTGAAAATCCAGACAACACGGAGGCCGCAGGCTCCGATCAGGGAAACGATCATGGGGAGGAAGGAGTAGCCCATTCCTCTCATACTTCCTACCATGACGTCCATCAGACCACAGAGGAAATAGGGTGCACAGATAAGATGCATCCGGTTCAGGCCGTATTGGATCACTTCCGGGTCGGAAGAGTAAATGCCAAGAAGCTGTTCTCCGAAAAAAACAAACCCGTTTCCCATGATAAGTCCAACGGCACTTACGAAAACCAGACAGATCGCAAGGATCTTTTTCATGCGCTGTCGGTTTCCTGCTCCCATGTTCTGACTGGTAAAGCTTAAGTTTGTCTGGTATACCGAGTTCATGGAGGTATACACAAAGCCTTCCAGGTTTCCGGCAGCTGTGTTTCCGGCCATGGCGATGGCTCCGAAAGAATTTACCGAGGACTGGATCAGCACGTTGGAGATAGAGAAAATAGCTCCCTGCAGTCCTGCCGGAAGACCGATTCTGGCAATGTTCAGCAGTTTATTCTTGTGGATGGCCAGCTTGTGAAGTTCCAGGCGGCACATGCCATCCAGTCCCATCAGGCATTTTAAGACCATGCCTGCGGAAATGACCTGAGAGATCACGGTAGCCGTTGCCACGCCTGCCACACCCATGCGGAAAATGATCACAAAGATCAGATTTAAGATCACATTGACCACACCGGAGATCAGCAAATAATACAGCGGACGCCGGGTGTCTCCTATAGCCCGTAAAATAGCCGCACCAAAGTTATATGCCATCATGGCCGGCATGCCGATGAAATAGATCTTCATATAAAGAGCTGCCTGTCCCAGAACTTCTTCCGGTGTAGCCATAAGTTCCAGCAGAGGTCTGGAAAACAGGACTCCGGCCACGATAAGGATCACGCCGCTCACCAGGCTTAAAAGAACAGATGTATGTACCGTATCGCTGACATCTTCCTCATTTCGGGCTCCGTACCCATGGGCCGTCAGTACGTTGGTGCCGATGGAAAGGCCCATGAACACATTGACCAAAAGGTTGATCAGTGCACTGGTGGAGCCCACGGCTGCCAGTGCGTGGGCTCCGGAAAAGCGCCCCACCACAACAATATCCGCCGCATTAAAAAGCAGCTGCAGCACGCCGGAAAGCATCAGAGGAAAAGTAAAAACCAGGATTTTCCCCAACAGCGGACCATTGCACATATCCATTTCATATGATTTTTTCAAAACTCATTCCTCCGATTTTCAGATCTCACGTATGCAGACCATGTAGGAGTCATAATTGCAGGCAGGTTTCGGAATCAGAAGGCCGCCTCTCATCAGTGCGGCTCCTGTATACACGGTTCCGTCCACATCGTAGGAGGTGTCTTTTTTCAGGCCTTTCAGTTTCACGCGAACCGGTTTGGGATTGCCGTGAAGGTCTGTGTAGATCACACTTAAGGATGCTTTTCTCTGATCCTTTGAAACATAACTCCAGGCTGTGTAGTCATGATTCTCCATGGGAGAGTTCAGTCGATAGTAGGAACCGGACTGGAAAAGCTCCCAGTTTTCATTGTACACAGCAATCTGCCGTCTGGCTTCTGCTTTATCTTCCTCAGAAAGTTTGCTGAGATCCAGCTCATAACCGAAGGAACCCTGCATTGCACAGATGCCTCTGGTCTTGAACGGCGTTACCCGGCCGTTCTGATGGTTCGGGCAAACGGACACATGGGCAGACACGGAAGACATAGGATAACCGAAGGAGGTTCCATAATGAATACGGAGTCTCTCAATGGCATCTGTGTTGTCGCTGCACCAGATCTGGGGTGCATAATACAGCATTCCGGCATCAAAACGTCCGCCGCCACCGCTGCAGCCTTCCAGCAGAAGGTCCGGATGACGGGTCAGCATATCTTCCATTACCTCATAAAGGCCAAGGACATATTTATGGCGGACCGCCCCCTGGCTGAGTGCGGGATCTGCAGCACTGTATACGTTATCCACGCTCCGGTTCATATCCCATTTTACATAGGAAATGTTTGCACAGGAAAGGGTATCGTTGATAAATTTCTTCATGTATTCCCGTACTTCTTTTCTGGAAAGATCCAGGACCAGCTGGTTACGGCTGCGGTTGGGTTCCCTTCCCGGAATCTGGAGTACCCAGTCGGGGTGCATCCGGTAAAGCTCACTGTCCTCAGAAACCATCTCCGGCTCCAGCCAGATACCAAATTTCAGGCCAAGGGCATTCACCCGGTCTACCAATTCTTTCATGGTGCAGCCCAGTTTTTTCTCATTTACAAACCAGTCACCAAGGCCGGAATTGTCATCGTCTCTTTTTCCAAACCAGCCGTCATCCAGCACCAGCATATCCAACCCAAGGTCTGCTGCCTCACCGGCGATCTTCAGAAGCTTCTCCGCATCGAAGCCAAAATAGGTGGCTTCCCAGTTATTTACCAGAGTCGGACGTTTTTTATCCTTCCACGGGCTGCGGATCAGATTGGCGTGATAAGCCTTCTGGAACTGATCAGAAAGTGCGGTCAGGCCGTTTTCGCTGTAGCTTAAGGCTGCTTCCGGTGTCACAAAGCTCTCACCCGGAGCCAGCTTCCAGAGAAATTCCTCGTCATCTATGCCGCACACCAGACGGATGCCGTCCACCTGGTCTTTTTCCATCTGGATCCGGAAGCCTCCGCTGTAAATGAAGGAGATGCCATAGGCATTTCCGAAATCCTCTGTGGTATCTTTGTCGCAGAGGATCACAAACGGGTTGTGGTGATGACTGGAGGTGCCGCGGCTGCTGCTGATCTCCGTGATGCCGTGGGGCAGATTTCTGCGTTCAAACTGGCGCTCACCGGCGTGTTTTCCATAAAAATGGATAAGATCCATGTCACCTTCCATGAAATCCAGACCAAGGCTCAGTGCACGTTTCAGCACCACATTTTTTCCGGAACGGTTCTCAATGGAAGCGGCACGGGTGATGATGTTTTTCTTTTCAAAAATGCCGTAGAAAAGTGTCACATAGATCTCTTCAACCCGATCCTTTAACGTGATCTTCAACGTTTCTGCCTCTTCTGCCTCTGCCTCAAGAAGTGCCGGAAGACCGGGAAGGCTGTATTTGCCTTTTCCCTGTTCGTAAGAAACAAAACGCAGATCCAACGCCGGAACTTCTCCCTCGAAACCAGCTTTCAGCGCTTTCACACGGAAATCACCGTTTCCCTGTACCGGATACTCCAACGGGTAGTAATCCATGGAATAGGTGCGGTTCTTTTTTTCGTCCCCCGGCTGTCCGGAAAAGCCTCTGTCTTCCGGTCCGATCAGATAAGAAAAGTCTGTTTCATCTGCTGCCGCCCCATAGTAAGTGTGAAGAAGAACCCCGTGATCGTCTACCTTCATCTGATAAGTGCTGTCCAAAGTCTGAAGTGTAAATAAATTCTTCTCATCAAATCTGACTGCCATTTTCCTTCTCCCTTCGCATATATGTGTTGTATTTCTATTATATCGGTTCCCGCAATGGAAGTCTATCACTTTTTATGACTGACGAAAGGAAAGTCCTGTGATATAATAAGGGCTGTGTAACGTTTCTGTCCGGCCCTGCAGCATGCGGAAGAGCCGGAATTTACAGATTCTCAGGAGGTATGATACATATGATAGGTGCAGTTCTTCTGCTGATATTTTTAATCTTTTTAAATTCTGTTTTTTCCAGTGCGGAAATTGCCATCGTCTCCCTTACCGAGGCCAATATCCACAAACTGGAAGAAGACGGTGACAGGCGAGCCAGGAAGCTCTCGAAAATCACAAAGCAGCCGGCCCGTTTTCTGATGACGATCCAGGCGGCTGTCACCATCATCAGTTTCCTGGTCAGCGCCCTGGCGGCAGATGCTTTCGCGGAACCGCTGATAAAAGTCCTGAAGCGCACCGGACTTTTTCATTCCGAGCAGCTTCTCCATCCCGTGGCTGTGGTGCTGATCACTCTGATCCTTGCCTATTTCACCATGGTTTTCGGAAAAATGATCCCCCAGAAAAGAGCAGTAAAAAAAGCGGATTCCACTGCTCTTCATATGGCCTGGCTTCTCTATCTGACTTCCATTATCCTTACCCCGCTGGTCGTACTTCTCACCGTTTCCAGCAATCTAGTGCTTCGCCTCTTCGGGATCGATCCTTATGAAAATGAAGAGCAGGTGACAGAGGAAGAGATCCGGATGATGCTGGTGGAGGGAACCGAGCAGGGAACAATCCCGGAAGAAGAACACGATCTGATCCAGCATGTTTTTGACTTCAATGACATTACCGTAGAAAAGATCTGTACCCACCGTCCGGATATCGTCTGGCTCTCTCTGGATGATGACAGCAGTGTCTGGGAAAAGACCATCAAGGAAAGCCGTCATACCCATTATCTCATCTGCCAGGAAAATCTGGATAACGTGGTAGCCGTCCTTGATACCAGGGATTATTTCCGTGCTCCCCAACGTACCCGGAAATACATTATGAAAAATCTGGCTGACAAGGCTTCCTTTGTTCCGGAAAGCATGAAAGCCAACACCATGTTCCGGCAGATGAAAGAAAGCAGACAGTATTTCAATGTCATTGTCAATGAATACGGCGGTGTCTGCGGCATCATCACGCTCCATGATATTATGGAAGCTCTGGTGGGTGATCTTGCCGATCAGGAGGAGGCCGCCAAACCGGATGATATCGTCCAGCTTTCTGAACGGGAGTGGAAGATCCAGGGAGCTGCCTCATTGGAAGAAGTGGAGGAAAAACTTCAGGTGGAATTGCCGCATGACGGCTCGGAAACCTTCAACGGTTTCATCTGCGGTCTCACCGGCCGGATCCCAAGAGATGGAGAAAGCTTTCTCTGCAGCTGCGGACCGCTTCATATCCATGTGCTGGACGTAAAACAACATGTGGTAGTCGAGGGAATTGTGACAAAAGATGCGGAGGCTCCCGCAGAAGAAGAATAAGAAGACAAAAAAAGAACCGGAAACACTGTTAATCCAATGTTTCCGGCGCCCCTGCCAAGGAATCGATGCGACAAGATTTGAACTTGCGGTCTCGCCTCCGGCTCGGTCGGTGCTAAACGCGTGCCACTGGCACGCAGCACCCTCTGCGTCCCGAACAACGGTAAAGCGGACATTCGCAATCCGCTTCGCTACTTGCTCATGAACGCAGTCGCT
>OLQE01000490.1_pt1 | contig 31194 bp, 29 predicted proteins | sample 1643161 | NCBI WGS metagenome assembly OLQE01 (sample SAMEA3136650, study PRJEB25190) | human gut metagenome | reverse complement strand
ATGCCAGAGCAATTTCTTTTTACCAAAGAGAAGGGTTCATTATTCAATGTGAAGGCTTGGATGAAGCTACTGGTGAAAAAGAGTACACTATGCTATGGAAACGAAAATAGAAATCGAAATTTGGAGGATTGAATTATGTGGAATGAATTAGGTATAAGTGGAGGAACCGCAATTGTTATTTTGATTGCGCTGTATTTCGTTATCAAATGGGCAGTGAAAAATGGCATCAAAGAAGCCTACAGTGCTATCACTGGAAAGAAAACTGTTGAAGATATCCAAAACGAAAAAGAGCTGAAAGAACTTGGATTGGATTCAGAAGATCAATAACTTCCAGTTTTTGAAACTGAGAAATTGGTATTTTAAGAGGAGGTATGTATTATGAATATAGGATTTTGGTCATGTATAATTTTGGTTATACCATTTGTAATTATAGGTGTGTTATTTGCGATTTTTAAGGAAAAAGCAACTAAATTTGTTGCAGGATTTAATTCATTTTCTAATGAAGAACAGGCAATGTATGATAAAGCTCAGATCTCTAGTGATATAAGAAATCAGTGCTTCGTATGGGCTGTTATAATGTTAGCAGGAGCGACATTATCCTGCTTTTTAACCCCATATATGGCTATACCAACCTATATTATTTGGTTAGTTCTGTTTTTTAGAGATGTCCACTTTGATAATCATAAAGCGTTTAAAAAATATTTATTAAAATAAATTATTGTTTGCAGGAGATGCTTATTTATGAAAAAAGGGATAAACAAATCAATCTTATTTTACATTGCATCAGTTCTGTTTTTCATAGCGTCAGCTATTGGCTTTACGAGTGGAAATGAAAGTTCTATGGCTATAGTATGGTTATGTCTTGGTTCTTCATTTCTTTGCTTGGGTTCGACTCATAAGAAAAAGGAAAACAATACAGATGATAAATAATTTCCTGCTTGTATTGTTGGAAAATCGGGATTCATAGAGTTCTTTTGTGATTTGCAACTGCTGGTTGACAGATTTACAGCCCGGAATGGTGGAATGCAAACAGCAAAACTGTTATATTGAGCTCATAAAATCTGCAAAAGGAGAAAAAAATGATTTTAGCTGATAAGATTACAGAGGAAAGAAAAAAGAATGGATGGTCACAGGAAGAACTAGCCAATCAGTTGGGCGTATCCAGACAGGCAGTATCTAAGTGGGAAAGTGCAGGAGCTGTTCCAGATTTGCAAAGAATTTTACAGATGTCGGAGCTATTTTGTGTTAGTACAGATTACCTATTAAAAGATGAAATGAAAGCAGAAAATATCACCTATCACGAAAGTACTGAAAGCTATGCAGAACCGTTGAAAAAAGTAACTATGGAGAATGCAAATGAATTTCTTGACATGAAAAGAAATGGATCCAAAGTAGTGGCAAACGCAACAAGTATGTGTATCTCAAGTCCAATATTATTGATTGTTCTTGTGACAATGGCAGAAGATGACGTATTTCATGTTTCGGAATCTCTGGCAACAGTATTTGGATGTGTTTTTCTGCTTGGAATGGTTGCGGCAGCCGTCTTTTTGTTTATTACATATGGAATGAGAGAATCACATATGGAACATTTTGAAAAAGAATGCTTTGAAACAGAGTATGGTGTATCTGGAATAGTACGAGAAAAAAAAGATTCCTATGAACCGATTTTTATCAGAGGAACAGCTGTTGGGGTAGTGCTTTGTATACTGGCAGTGATTCCGACAATTATTGCCGGAGCCATGGAAACGTCTGACTATTGTTGCGGCCTTTCCGTTGGATTGCTGCTGTTCATACTTGCAATAGGAGTGAATCTGTTGGTTCGTGTTGGGATGGTAAAAAGCAGTTACGATACCCTTCTTCAGGAAGGCGAATATACAAAAGAAGAAAAACTGTTTAAGAAAAAGACTGACACGTTTTCTGGTGTATATTGGTGCTTGACTACAGCGATTTACCTTGCATGGAGCTTCTGGACGATGAGCTGGGATATTACATGGATTGTATGGCCGGTTGCTGGTGTTTTGTTTGCAGCATTGCTTGGTGTGGTAAAAATGGTGTTAAAGAATGACAGTGAAACTCAGCACTATATTTAAGATGGAGTTAAGTTTTTTTTCGCATATTATACGCATCCAGAACTTCCAGTTTATCGAAATATCTTTGGGAGTATCCCAAAGCAGTCCATTTACTTAAATATATTCTTAATAAAGAATACCGCCCGTAAAATAGCTGACGCATAGAGCTACTATTTTATGGGCGGCTCTTTTGCGCCTTCATTTAACCATTCATTCAATAAGTACATTGGTAACTGTACTAGGTATAAAATACAGTTTGCCTTGTTAATGCAAGCCAGAGAAAGGTGGCAGATTCCTCGTTGGTCATGCCCTTTGCTTCTGGCACAATACTTTCAAAGACTGCGCCCCGGATGATAAGGCGGTGGCTGCGCGTTCTGCGTTCCTCTTTGAATAGCTTCTGACGCAACATCTTTTCCCGATTTTCAAACTGCCGGATTTTCTTCTTTTCCCCCCTCAATCTCGGCTTGCAGCTCCTCGCGGGTTTTCTCTCTTGGCTTTGTCATGGGTGGTCGCTCCTTTCTGCTCATAGGCATAGAAAAAGGACAGTCGATTTTCTCGACTGTCCTATCGGATTGGTTATGTAATTGTAAAATGTTATTTTTCATTAAACTTTTGAATATCTCCGTAATCTTTAAGCTCACTATTTTCAAAAGCTTGTTGTAAATTATCGCTATCCAAAAACAACACATTTCCACTTGAGGTCAAGGGCAACATACAAGAATCAGCTTTCAGTATTTCTGCCGGATTGTCTATTAGCATAACCAGAGGATTTTTTGCTTCTATCGGCTTCGCTGATCCAAGAGTTACATTTACAGGAAATGCAAGCAGACCGCCACCTTCGTATTCGTATAACCCTGTTCCTTCTGGCAATACACTTCCGTCGTTTGTCAATATCGGCATTTGATTGTCTAAAAACTCTTGCATACTTTTTGATAAGCTGCTATATTTTATGGGTTTTAATTTGCCAGAATCGCCAAAGTTTTCAATCCATTTGGGATTTGTAAACACCAAATGGTCATAATCTCCCAGCTCGGCAGAAAGTTCAATAGCGCTATCTACTACATAGGAGAGGAGCAAATTGTCCTCTTGGTCAGATAGCAAATTGCTTCCAGCAGTTATCAGTTCTTCATCTTCGCATACTGTATCTATGTCAGTATATTCTATAAAACTAATTCCGGTCATGTCATATTCGGAAAGCTTATTTGTATTTCCACACCCAGTTAAACTAATCACAAGTGCTAATGCAGACATGATTATAATGTTGTTATGTTTCATAGATTTCTCCATTTTCTGTTTGTTGCCCAATTATTAAAGAAGTATAACACAAACTTATGAACAAATCCACATCATTTCAGCCTGTCGGCAGCATCGTGTTCTCTGGCATACTCCCACGTCGCCTCTCGGCGTTCTTCACTGTATGGGGCGGTCAGATGGAAAGAGAAACCGTCAAGATATAACTGGGCATATTCTAATGGCTCATCAATGGCAAGTGCGTTTAATGTGCACAATCCGATTCAGGAGTGGTCTTTAAGTTCTTCTCAGCTTCCTAACAGTCAATGCGAAGCGTATAACCAGCAGAAGTATAAACATCAATGCTGTTCCTGTGTGGATTGTATTCTGCAAATATTTTTATCATCGTATCGAATCTCCTTATCATTCAATCAATCATTCGTTATAAACATCAGAAGCATTTCAATCAGTTCACCAAGTCACTTTTATTTTGTGTTATACTGTTTTATAGATTTTTCTTTCCCTTGTATTGCCCTTATGAGAGTTCGTAAACACTGACGGGACGATATAACACAAGGGAAATAATAAGGGAAAGCTAACCGGTGATAAACTTAGTGTTTTCAAGGGCTTGAGAGGTATTTGATAATAAAATATAACAATTATTAAATTACTTGGAATAGATGAAATCTCAATTCCAGTTGACCGAGCTATTTAGAGCGAATGATGCTTCTTGTCCAAAGAGCAAGAAAAGGTAGATTAGAAAGTGTTTTTTACAGGCAGGTGATTAGATGAATGATCAATTCTTACAAGGAGTATTATTCGATTGGAATAGAATTGATAACGATAGTTATTTAAAGAGAATTAAGGCTTTTAAAGGGATTGAAAAACTTGTTTTCAATAAACCAATTACCTTTTTTGTCGGAGAAAATGGCAGTGGTAAATCGACTTTATTGGAGGCACTTGCTGTAGCACATGGTTTTAATCCGGAGGGTGGAACAAAGAATTATGTTTTTTCTACGCATGATACACATTCAGAATTGTGTGATGCGATAAGAATTTCCAAAGGCTATCGGAAGGAAAAGTGGGGTTATTTTCTTAGGGCTGAAAGTTTTTATAATGTTGCAACGAAGGAAGAAGAATATGCGGATCTCACACATCCTTCCGCTAAATATCATGAAAAATCACATGGAGAGAGTTTTCTCGCATTGGCACAGAATAATCTGCGTCCAAATGGCTTGTATCTTTTTGACGAACCTGAAGCTGCATTATCCCCACAGAGACAGCTTACATTGTTGATGCAAATATATAGTTGTGCAAAAGAGGGAGCACAGTTTATTATAGTTACGCATTCGCCAATTTTGTTAGGAATACCTGATGCAGATATCTATTGTTTTGATGATGGACGAATACATTTATGCGAATATGAAGAAACAGAGAGCTATCGGATAACAGAAATGTTCATAAACAACAGGCAGATGCTGTTGGATAAATTGCTAACAGATTAGATAATAAAGGAATCGACGGATTCAAGTTTGTGAAATTAAGAAAATCTGGATTGTAGAGGAAAATATTACATGAAGAAATTAGTATTGGTATCATTAAAAACGTTTGCCTTTTTTGTAGGCTGGGCTATATGTGTTTCAATTTTGCCTATACCAGATACAAAAAGTGCGGCAGTCTGGAGATTTTGGGCAGAATTGATTCCATTATTGTCAGTTATTGGTTTTACAATTATTTTCTGGTTAATAGATAAAAGAAACATACGATTACATCTGACTGGAAAACCTGTTTATAATATCGTACTTGGGTGTATCACAGGAGCTATTTGGTTAGGAGTATCTGTTGTAATATTATCTTTAACAGGGGTCATACATATTAATGGCAGAAACCAAATTTCTATGCTTTGGTTATGGTTATTTTCAGCTTTTATCAATAGCGTTATGCAGGAAGTGTTAGTTCGTGGTTACTTATATCAGATGATAAAAAATAATTACAACATAGTTGTCGCTGTCCTTATATCTACCGGATTATTTACATTTGCACATGGTGGGGCTTTTGAGGCAGGAATACTTCCTGTACTAAATGTTATAACGATGAGTCTTTTCGTGACGGCAGTTTTGGAATACACGGAATCCTTAGTTGCTCCGATTGTAATCCATTTTTTATGGAATGGAGTTGGTGCAATTATTTTGGGTGGAGTATCATTAGCAGAAGATTATCCGCATTTGTTCAACATGGTAATTAGTGGAAATTCAATTTTGTCGGGTGGCAGCTGTAAAATTGAAGGTAGCATAGTTGTACTGTTTATGAACTTGATTTTAATGTTTGGATTCGTAATGGCAAAAAAGAAAAGGGACAAAAATCTATAATTTCAGTTTTATTGTACTTTTCTAATTCGAGACACACTGTGCCCTGAATTGAGCTGGTCACATTATCGTGCCCTGATGCGTATAAATGATGAGAAAACAAGAACAAATGCAATGTAGACTTGGGATATAAAAAACTATACTATAGAAAAGCGTTAGAGGTGGCAACGGGAATGAAAAATAAAATTTTGGTGATAGAAGATGACCGTGCAATTTCAGAATTGCTGTGCATGAACCTGGAGGCAGCAGGGTATGAGACTGTGGCAGCGTATGATGGGGAAGAAGCCCAGAGGCTGCTCTTATGGCAGGAGGACGCGGACCTGGCAGTAGTGGATATCATGCTGCCGGGAAAAGACGGGTTTGCATTGATGGAGGATTTTAAAAAGAAGGAGCTTCCGGTGCTCTACCTGACTGCAAAGGATGATGTGGCTTCCAAGGTGAAGGGATTAAAGCTGGGTGCGGAAGATTATATGGTAAAACCTTTTGAGATGCTGGAACTTCTGGTACGCATTGAGAAGGTGCTGGAGAGGACGGGACGGGCCAAGAAAGTCTTAACGGTCCGGAACATCCTGGTGGACATGCAAAGCCATCAGGTCTACAAAGACGGGCTTCCGGTAAGCCTAAAGCCAATGGAATATGACCTCTTTGTGCTGCTCCTGCAAAATAAGAACATTGCGCTTGGAAGGGAAGAACTGTTAAAACGGGTCTGGGGAGAAAACTACCTGGGAGAAAGCAGGACGGTGGATGTCCATATCGGACAGCTCAGAAAAAAGCTGGAACTTTATGATGAGATCAGGACGATCCCGAAACTTGGATACCGTCTGGAGGAATAAGGATGAAGCTGTGGAAACGAACGGTACTTCTTATGCTGGTAACGCTATTATGTGCCCTGATCCCAGTGGGAACGCTAAGTCTTTATATCACAGGAAAACGAAGCCTCAATAATGCTGCAGAGACCTACGGAAGACAGCTGGGAAATGGCAAGATACTCCTGGAACAATTTTGGGATAACAGCAAATATGAGCAGATGTCCGAGACTGGAAAGCAGGCTTATATGGGCTTTCAGTTCCAGCGATGCTGTGGGGAAGGCATGGCCCTGATCGACCGAAAAAGCAATGCCGTCATTGAAAACCTGACAGATTATAAAGTGGTGGGGCTCGAAAACTTAGGCTTAAAAGATGAAGGAGATCCGTATGCCTACAAGATACAGAAACTGGGACAGAAATACCTCCTTCTCCAGCTGGAACCATTATCCAGACCGGAAGGATACGAAGTCCTCTCTGTCCGGGAAGTCACAGGGCTTTTTGCAGAGCTGAGACAGACCGCTGTCTGGTTTTTGGGAATTTATCTGGCTGTGTTCCTGATCGCCGGCCTTTTTATTTATATGATGATGCGAAGAACTGTGGAACAGATGGAGAAGCTACAGGAAGTGGCAGAGAAACAGGAGCTACTCATGGGGGCACTTTCCCATGAAATGCGTACCCCGTTAACGTCCATTATCGGGTATTCGGATACCCTGCGCCATGTAAAGCTGAAAGATGAACAGAAAGACCGGGCACTGGAACATATCAACCGGGAGGGAAAACGCCTGGAGGCTCTTTCTGGGAAGATGCTGCAGATGCTGGGGCTTTATCAGAACCATGCCATACAGATGGAAATGACCATGGCAGGTGACCTTTTAAACCATGTCATAGACATGGAAAAAGAACAGGCAGAAAAGAAAGCGGTGCACCTCAAGATGGAATGTGAAACCTTTTCCATGAAAATAGATCCGGCCTTGATGGAAAGCCTTCTGATAAACCTGATCGACAATGCCCTAAAGGCTACGGATGCCGGTGGAAGCATTTGGGTAAAGGCTTATGAGAAAGCTGGAAAAAAGATCTTTGAGGTGTCGGATACCGGAATGGGGATCCCGGAGGAAGAACTGGGAAAGATCACAGATGCATTCTATATGGTGGACAAATCACGAAGCCGAAAAGAAGGCGGATCCGGACTTGGGCTGGCACTCTGTGTGAAGGTGGCTGAAATCCATGGCGGATGCTTGAAAATCGAAAGCAGACAGAGAGAGGGGACCACGGTAAGAGCCATCTTCTGATTTACAATTTGTTTACATCTTGATGAATACATCGGCAAAGCAATATGGTACTCTTTTCTCATAAGAAGAGGGTACCTTTTTTAATACCGAAAGGAAAGGATGGAAAAAGGATGAAGAAAATAAAAATGTTTATGGGAGCCGTTCTGTGTATGAATCTTTTGACATTATCCGGATGTGACCGTGTTGTCCAGTCTGCTGTTGTGGAAGAAAAGGATCAGACAGAACAGAAAAAAGAAGAGAAAAAGGAGACAGTTCAGAAAACCGTTGCCGAACAGGTACAGGCACCGGAAACATACCAGACAACGATCCAAGCAGATCTAAGATCAGCGGACCGGGAGGATAAAGAAACCCCGATGAATTTTACCCTGACAGCGGATGCACCGGTAAAAGTCCCGGATGTAGATGCAATCTGTTTAAAAAAAGTAAAAAGGGTGGCGATTCCTGAAGAAGAACAGAATAAAATAAAAGACACATTCGGAAAAGGACAGCCCATGCAGGAAGAGAAGAATGAGAACGAACAGGCGGGGACATATAAAGTAGATGGACTGACCTATCGGTATTCTTATACACAGAGTGAGCAGGTATCGGATGTGGAGGAACTCGGATTTGGGATAGCGAAGTTTATCTTTGACGATTGTGGAGACATGACCCTGGAATCGAGTGAGAAAAAAGAAAGGGAAGAACGCTTTCAAAATTATATAAAGGCAGGAAGCGGGAAAGTATCTGAAAAGGAAGCAAAGGAGAAGGTTTCAGGTCTTGTGTCCGGAAACTGGGAGATATTTGAAAGTTCCTCAAAAGCACTTACTGAAGGAAGCACTACCTTGGAAAAAGATGATTTCATTTTTGAACGGATGATAGACGGGGTTCCGGTTAATTATGTGAGGGAAACCTCTCTGCCTGTTAATGAGCAGGCTCTTGAATGGGAAAACGAAGATGGAACACTTCATGAAGGACAGTCTGAAGGATGGGAAAATGAAGTACTGACGATGGACTTTTGCAGTGGGACACTTCAGAGTTTTCTGCACCGAAATCCCATAGAAGCATCGAATGCTTCCGATGAAAGGCTGTTCCTACTTCCTTTTGATGAGGTCAAGGATATCTTTGAAAAAACGATCACTTTGCAGGTCATGACAGAAGACAAGAATCGTCTGATCTCTGTCGATGGAGGAAGCCACTACCGTTATCCGTCCATTGATGCACAGAGTGCGGAGATAACCATAACAAAGGTACAGCTAGGTTATATGTGCATGCCAGACAGTGAAGGCAGCGATACCGAAGCAGTCCTGATCCCGGTGTGGGATTTTTATGGAACCTGGACATCCAAAGAGCCAGAGTATGAGTACGGAAATGGGGATGATGGACCGGTCATAGGAGACGTGACGATGGATGATGCAGGTGTTCCACTCCTTACGATCGATGCACGGGATGGAAGCGTAATACAAAGGATTCAGGCTGGATGGGCGGCTTCTATGGGTTCCAAGGATATAAAATAGAGTGTGAATTTCAATTTCTAATCAATGATGACCGAAAGACCTGGATTTTCAGGTCTTTCTGCTTTACAGGAAAAAGAAAAATACGTTATACTTTTCCTATAGAAAAAGGTTGGAGGAATATGTATGGCAGAAAAAATGGCAGAACGGATCGCAGAGATTTTAAAAGAACCTAATTTTCAAACGGCAGAGAAAGCACTGACAGATTTCTGCGGACCGATGGATGGGGAATTCAGGAATCTTCTGGTGGATATTATTGTGGAACGATGGATTGATACGCCTAAAGACGTACCGTTTTCCTATGCCCGCAGCATTTGGAATCGGAAAGATATAAATAGAGAAGAGTATCAGGCATTGCTGGAGGAAATCCGAAGCTATCCCATCGCACCGATCAACAAGGCAAAGATATCGGATTTTTTATGGGTTGTGGAAAATGATTTTTCAAATGCTAAAATAGCAGAAACGGCTTATTACGAACACTTGAAGAACACCGGTGCATTTGCAGATCATATCATGGCTATAAACCGGATCTTGTTTATCTCTAAAAAAATCCGAAGCAAGGAAATCAATGAAGAGGTGCGAAAGAATCTGCTGATAAAAGTATTAGAAGAGTATGATAACAGCAGCCACGCAAAAATTGGATATTTGATAAAAACTGCCATGGAGGAAAAAGTGGATACAGGATATCTGATCCCTTATGTGGAAAATATCTTGAAAACTTACGATGATAATAGCTGTGATGCACCGCTCATTGGTAAGTTTTGTGATCTGTTGGAAGAACTCTATTGCAGAAAAAATAACTGGCAGAAGAAAAAGTGTATTACTGAACCTAAACTGATTGCGATACGAAGACGTAAGATTCAGGCTATCCGGATGGAGGCTGAATATGCCGGGGCCTCTTCCAAAGGAAATTTAATGAGAAAGATTCACTATTTGAAAGAGGTTATTCAGTTGTTAAAGACCATACAGGGTACGGAAGAAGAAAGAAAGGCACTGTTGCAGGAAATAGCACAGATAGAAGAAGCTTCCCTTTCGGAGATGATGGTATGGAGTGATAAACAGGATGCCAGCGGCATTGTAAAAGAACTGTTCCGCCAACTGGAAGATCTTGATAAAGAAGAGGCATTATGTTATTTTGCTTCATTTCTTCCGATTCCGGTAAGAGAAAAGGTAAAGAATCAAGTATTAAATAGGACTGGGATCCTGAACACGATATTTCCAGCGGCAATCCTTGGAAAAGGAGGAAAATTAATTGCTAAAAGCAGGCCTGTGAAAAAGCCTGATGGAACAATCGATGAAGGTGCGCTTAAGGATAATATGGAGCGGACAGCAGCCATGGAGATGGATTATTTTGCACAGATTCTGGTGAGAAATACGTTTGAATATATTCGTTCCAGATTTGTGATCGAAGAGAGTGATGTAAAAAAGATTGTAGATGTAAGTTGTGCGATTCCAGAGGGGAGAAAAGAATCGTATACCAAGGGTCTTATGTTTGGCTTTTCAGGAGATTTTTTGACGGCGCTAAGTATCCTGATTCCACAGATAGAAAATGCAGTAAGATATCTGGCAGTGGAATGTGGAGAACCTGTTTACAACATGAATGAAGAAGGGATTGAAGAAGTAAAACCAATGCACGCTGTCTTAGAATTGGAAGGAGTAAAAGAAAGCCTGGATGAAGACCTTATATTTGCTTTAAATACGATTTTCTGTTCAAAATTTGGATTTAACATGCGCAACAATGTGGCACATGGAATACTGGATGATCAGGCATTCCAGAGCTTTAAAGCTTTGTATATCTGGTGGTTTGCACTGAAATTTTGCTATCTATTCTGCGGAAAATTACAGGAGGAGAATAGAAGTAAAATAAATAAAAAGCTGAAACCTCTGATGGAGAAGAATAAGAAACTATGATAAAATAAAACAGAAACTTCGATGGACAATCATAACGAAATATAACAATGATAAATTGTAGAAAAATGTATGAAATAAAGTTTTCTATGTTTTTTATTATATTTGTCATTGCTAAGATTGTGGGTGAAAGAATAATGCTAGAAATTAAAAATTTATATAAGTCATATGGAAGCAGAATTATTATTGAAAACTGGAGCTATCAATTTCAAAATGGAAAAATATACGGATTAATAGGAAGAAATGGTATAGGAAAGACAACTATATTGAAATGCATGTGTGGACTACTAATTCCAAATAAGGCGGAGATAATTTCAGACAAAGGGGATTTGAGCAGAGAAGATTATCTGAACAGAGATATTATTTATGTCAGTGATGAACCAATTTATTATCATAATTTAACTGTACAAGAACATTTCTGGCTTGTGTGTAAGGTAGAAAATTATACCCAAGAAGAAGCACAGAAAGCAATTTCCTTTTATACAAATAAGCTTCATATGCAAGAGTATTTAAACTATTACCCATCTGCTTTGTCAAAAGGTACATTGCAAAGAATGATGTTAATTATGGGATTTTTGCGAAGAAAGCCGAATCTTTTGTTAGATGAACCATTTAATGGATTGGATCCTGTTCAGTTAGAAGAAATAATACAGATATGCGATGAAGAGAGAAAAAAGCGATGTATGATTATTTCAAGTCATGATATAGAGTCATTGGCAGAGTTATGTGATGAATACATTGTTTGGGGCACAAATGGTATTAAAGTTTTTTCTGGCAAAATTGACAGAAAAGCAGTTAATCAGATGATTGGAGACAGTTATGTTTAAAATTGCGGGCATTCTCATAAAAGATAGAGTTCGTAGAATGAAAAAGACCATTGAATGTCATAAAATTTTAATGTTTTTTGCAGTTGTTGGCTTGATTAGTTGCATTTATACTACTTCACTACAAGATATTTTATTTTTAAAGAAGTATCTTATATATGTGACCTGGATCTCTATGCTTTATCTGGGCTTAAAGATAATGAATCCTACACAGGAGGCAATTATAGATTATCAGTTAATTGAACTTAAGCTGATAACCAGGCGACAGTTTAAGCTGTTGATTGGAATGAAACTATATGGTGTAGGTACAATAATTGCAATAATAAATTATTGTATTCTAAAAGAAAAAACCATATATATTTTTTGTATACTGAATTGTGCTGTTAATATCTATGTTTTCTTTAGAAGCTCATATCGAGTTCATCTATTAGATCTGGTTATGATTATATATGTCTGTGCAAGTATATATTTAGACAAAATAGTTTTGGCAGCAATAATATTGGGGGTAATGACTATTGTCTTTGTAAAATTAAAGATAATTCGATATGAGGCTTTATTACCTATTTACCGTGTGATTTACAGGCTTAATTTAAGATATTCTGGACAAATATTCACAGACACAGGAAATGATGAAATAGCAACAGATGTAGAGAGATTATTTGGTGGCGAAAAAAAGAAATCTACAACATGGTGTCAGAATTTCTATGAGAGTGCTTACAAGTTTTATTGGATGAAAGAAATAAGCAGAATCGCTTATGATAAAGAAGGATATATGATGCGTATTATGACTGCCTTATTGTTGTGTATAAGTATATTTTATCTTCCAGAGTGGTATGGAATGTTTGCAATTCTAGGAAATATTTTAGTAGCATATGATTTTTGTTTAACTATGTATAGGGAAGATATAAAGCTTTATCCTTTTGGATTTATTGATCAATATAATTTTAAAACTATATTGATAACAAAATTACCAGTATATTCATTGGCTAGTATAATTATCATGATACCGATGATATTTGTACTGAAAAAATATAGTTGGTGTATATTAGTTCTGGCTGTATTGACCCCATTGCTTGGAGTAGTGAAATCATTTTTCTTTTTGTCATTGCCTGGACAAAGAAAGGTGGAGTTTAATAAGAATTTGCTTAGGAAATGATTTGGAAAAGCGTGAAGAAAATTTTTCGATTTTCTATGTGATCAGAGGGTCACAGTCCCTCTGCTGAAGGACTAACCGCCTACCGTTATGATAGCACCCATGTTTCGATTATAACAGTCAAGGTGGGAATCTGCAACCGGAAAGTTGACAGCTCATGAAAATCTGGCTGTGATACCGTTTTGATACTAAAAAATGAAGAGAACAGAAATATAGCGTAGAAATCCTATAACACAGGACAATAAAGACACGAAAATCACAGAAAATAATGAGATTCTAAGAACCTCACAAACGTGAAGGTGGACGTACTGTAGTTATAGCATTTACATGAAATTTGCGATTACAGCAGTCCCTCCTCGATCAGCAATTCTATAACCCGGGCTTCACGCTCGAACATCATAGAGTTATGGGGACTGTTCCACACATTACGATTCTTTTGAATTGCAATGTGAGGTTCGACAAATTCCAATGTAAAACTTTCCATTGCTTCATAATTGTCTAAGCACTGTGCAACAGTTTCGTTTTCAGCATCGCAGAGGTAGTAATAGTTATCCTGTACAAAGCATTCCGTTGCATCTTTATCACTTTTTTGAATACGATGCACATAGCCGTATTCTTTTACCGTATCAGGTCTGACCACCAAACCTGCTTCTTCACGAGTTTCACGTATCATCGCACGGACAGGAGATTCCTCTCCTTCCATTCCACCGCCTGGAAACTTGTAATAGTCATATTTTAAGCTATGGATCATAGCAATCTTTTTTTCGCGGATTATGATGCTTCTTGCCGAATTTCGCACAAACCTATGAGTGCAATTGTCATAATCGCGTTTATCCATTTCAAATAGTAACCTCATATAACCTCCAATAGAATGTGCTTCATTTCTGAGATAAAAAGCAAAACAGCCGACCGCTGTCAATGGTCAAGAGGAACGGCTGCGTCACCATTGACAGCGCCTGTCCGTTTTGCTTTTGGAAAACACCCCAAATCCCTGAACGATTTCAGAGAAATCGGCTACGCTCCTGCAGAGCGGAATATCACGCCTCAAACAACGTACAGCCCATTTTTTTAAATTCCACGATCTTCTGGCGAAGCAGATCAACGGATACATCCAGGTATCGGCTGCTGCAGTCGATGCAGAAAAACTCTTCGGCATCGCGGTTGTAGATCTTTTTGTGGAGGGCGATCTCGTCTTTGGTGAGAGAGCGCCCACATTCTTTACAGTGTGCCATTATTTCTCCGGTTTTACCAGCTCTGCGATGACAACCTGAGACTGGCAACCGCGAAGGACGGCGGTGTAGGCATCCTGGAAGGTACCAAGCTCTTCGCCGGTGATGGCGTCGGTGATCTTCAGGAAAAGACCGGACTCGGAATGGATGCCGAGATCGTCAAAGCAGATGCTCATATGGCAGGGGCCTTCGGTCGGCTCGCCGATGTTGAAAAAGCCGATGGCCACGCGGTTCCCGGAGAGGATTTTGCCTAAGGTATAGTGTTTGTCACCGACATTCTCGATGAGGAAGGCCGGACAGCATTCCTCGTCCTGGTTGATGGCGATGAGACCCTTGTTCAGGAGTGTTGCTTTGTTGGGAGCATCGATACTCCGGATATCTGCACCGATGATAAGCGGAGACGTCAGGAAGGACCACATGGCAAAATGCTGCAGATACTGTTCATCGCTGCAACCGCCGATGCCGACGTTTCCTTTTCCATGCATGCCAACGATAAGCATGTCCAGATCATTGTAGCAGCCGGGAGCGTTGCCCTCGATATTTTCCACCTGCTGTTTGAAGATATCCTGATAGCTTCTCGGCACGTCGAAAATGTCTCCGGTGGAACGGTAGGTGTGAGCGCCTCTGGAGCGCATCCAGCCAGAGGGATCGTATTTACCCCAGTTGCAGGCGGCAAAAAGGATCTCGCGGCCGGTATGGCGAAGAGCCATTGCCATGGTGAGGTAAGCATTCTTTGCATCGCCGCTTACCGGGAAGTTACAGAAATCATATTTCAGGTAGTCCACACCCCATTCGGCGAACTGGCGGGCATCCTCGAATTCGTGACCGTAGCTGCTGGGATAGCCGGCACAGGTCTTTGTTCCGGCACAGGAATACATGCCAAATTTCAGCCCTTTGGAATGAATGTAATCGGAAAGTGCTTTCATTCCGCTGGGGAAAAGCTTTGGATCCGGAACGAGCTTTCCGTCCACACGCTCTTTTAAGGACCAGCAGTCGTCGATGATCACATACTCGTAACCGGCGTCCTTGTATCCGTCGTTCACCAGCTGGTCTGCCATCTCCATGATCAGCTTTTCATTGATGTGCTCCCCGAAGGTATTCCAGGAGTTCCAGCCCATAGGCGGTTTCTTTGCAGTCATTAGAACCTCTTTTCCGGCAGATGTTTCTGCCTAAGTTTTATGGTGATTTTATTGTACCATTTTTGCAGGAAAAAGGAATGTCTGATTGACCGAATATTGTTCAAAAAAAGAAGTCCCCTGCTTCCATTACAAAAAGCAGGGGGCTTTCTTCGTTACAGGATATCAATGTATTCTCCGGCCAGAGCCTTGTTCATGCTGCGGACAGCACAGAATTTTCCACACATGCTGCAGGTGTCGCTGTGGTCATCCTCAGGTCTGCGGCTGTCCCGGATCGCTTTGGCAGTTTCGGGATCCAGCGCACAGGCATATTGTTTTTCCCAGTCCAGTTTCTGACGGGCATCTGCCATACGGTCATCCTGGTCACGGGCTCCAGGGATCCCTTTGGCAATGTCTGCTGCGTGAGCGGCGATCTTGGAGGCAATGATGCCCTGTTTTACGTCTTCTACATTGGGAAGAGCCAGATGCTCGGCAGGAGTCACATAGCAAAGGAAAGCTGCACCGCTCATGGCTGCTACAGCTCCACCGATGGCAGCTGTGATGTGATCATAACCAGGAGCAATGTCGGTTACCAGAGGACCGAGGACATAGAAGGGAGCGCCCATACAGATGCTCTGCTGTACCTTCATGTTTGCGGCTACCTGATCCAGGGGCACATGACCGGGGCCTTCCACCATAACCTGTACATTATGATCCCAGGCACGTTTGGTCAGTTCTCCCAGACGGACAAGCTCCTCGATCTGACATACATCCGTTGCATCGGCCAGACAGCCCGGACGGCAGGCATCACCGAGAGAGATGGTGACATCGTATTCCTCACAGATGTCCAGGATCTCGTCAAAATGTTCATAGAAGGGATTTTCCTCACCGGTCATGCTCATCCAGGCGAAGACAAGGCTTCCGCCACGGCTGACAATGTTCATTTTTCTTTTATGTTTCTTGATCTGTTCAATGGTTTTGCGTGTGATGCCGCAGTGCAGGGTAACAAAATCCACGCCATCCTGCGCATGAAGACGGACCACATCGATAAAATCCTGGGCGGTCAGAGTCGCCAGATCCCGCTGATAGTGGATCACACTGTCATAGACAGGAACGGTTCCGATCATGGCAGGACATTCATGTGTCAGCTTCTGCCGGAAAGGCTGGGTGTTTCCATGGCTGGAAAGATCCATGATGGCCTCTGCACCAAGCTTTACAGCACTCATGACCTTTTGCATTTCGATGTCGTAATCTTTACAGTCACGGGAAACGCCAAGGTTTACATTGATCTTGGTGCGGAGCATGCTTCCAACGCCCTCCGGGTTCAGGCCGACATGGTTTTTGTTTGCACAGATGGCAACTTTTCCTTCGGCGACAAGCTTCATAAGAGCCTCTGTCGTCATGTTTTCTTTCTTTGCGACAATTTCAAGTTCCGGTGTCAGGATGCCTTTTCTGGCAGCATCCATCTGGGTTGTGTAATTTCTCATGCTTGTTTTGCCTCCTTCATGATTTGAGTCTGGAATCCTGGCGTCAGCAAAACACGGACAGCACGCATGAGCAGCCCGGAATACTGACGCCTGAAACTTCATCTTTTCAAGTGATGGTTTCTTGCCGGCTGAGACCGGCTTTTTTAAAGCGGCACAAAGTGGTGTCCCCAATGTACCGCCGGACAGATGAAGTCTGGTTTTATCTGTCCTTCAAGGGTCTGTATCAGCAGACTCCCTGTTTTCTGTTTAATGAGCAGAAGAGAGCTCTCTCATGACGCCACCCTTTTCCAGGACCGTGATCAGGAGGAACGCAAGGATGCTTCCTGCTACGGTGGAGATCAGGAAAGGTACAATGTAAACAAAGATACCGGCAGGTGTAAGGCCCATCAGATAAACAGCCACCGGATAAGCAGCGATGCCGCCGAGGATTCCGGTTCCCAGTGCTTCCGCAGCACAGGTAAGGCTCAGTTTACGGGAGAAATGGTAAACAAGACCGCAACAGAGTGCGCCAACCATACTTCCCGGGAAAGCCATGAGGCTTCCAAGAGCCAGAAGATTGCGGAGAAGGCTTGCAATAAAAGCAATGCCGATCCCCCAGAAGGGGCCTAAGGTGACAGCAGCCAGAATGTTGACCATATGCTGTACCGGGGCACATTTACTGCCGGCTACCGGAAAGCTGATAAAGCTTCCTACAACAGCAAGAGCGGTGAATACGCCTGCAAGTGCAATTTTTTTTGTTGAGAGATTGGTTTTCATGGACAATTTTCTCCTTTCAGTCGTCAGATGTTCAATAAGAAAGGATCCCCACCTGAATGGAGATCCTGCGCTGTCCAGAATAAAAAAAGAGATGCGGGGGCACCTCTAAATAATCTTGGTATGTATTCCCTCCGTTGGCATTATCCAAATCAGGTTCCGGGTCGAAACGGAATCACGTCTCCTCTCAGCCGGCTTTCGCCAGCTCCCCTCTTTTCATGAAATTGTCCGGAACTATTATAACGCAGACAGAAAAAGTTTGCAAGCTGTTTTTCTGACGGAAAAAACAGGGTAGGCAAGAAGGAGAGAACGTGTTATCCTAAGGGTACAGTGTTTTCGAAAGAAACAGACGGAGGAAAAGAAAAATGAATTTTAGAGAAAGAAGAACAAAAATTTTTGATACCATGGAGGTGGATTCTGCGCTGATCCTTTTTTCAGGAATCGAGCTTCATGTAAGTGCGGACGAGTACCTGCCTTTTGAGGCAAACCGGAACTTTTTCTATCTGACCGGACTCCGCAGAGATCATATGATCCTGCTGATGAAAAAGACGGAAAAAGAAGAGAAAAGCATCCTTTTCATCGAGGAGGCGGACCCGACCCAGGAGCGCTGGTTCGGAAGAAAAGTCACTGTCTCCGAGGCACAGGAGATCTCCGGCATCGAGGATGTTCGTTTCCTGGATTCCTTTGAAGGAATGGTAAGCAGCATGATGGACAGAGAGGACATTTCCACCCTGTATTTCGACTGCTTCCGCTACCAATACGAGGATCTTCCGGACTACAACGCTGTAAAAGCGAAGGAGTTTGCCGACAAATATCCGGGCCGCAAGATCAAAAACATCGCTCCGACTGTCGCTGCTCTTCGTATGTGGAAGGATGAGGACGAGATCGAGCTGGTGAAAAAGGCCATCGACATCACGGACAAGTCTCTCCAGTTTGTCATGAAAAATCTGAAGCCGGGCAATACTGAATATCAGGCACAGGCTGATTTCGAGTATATGGTTCACCATCAGGGTGCCGACGGCACTTCCTTCCCGACGATTGCCGGAAGCGGAGCCAACGGAACCATGCTTCACTATGAGACCAACCAGGACGTCTGCGAGGACGGAACCCTTCTTCTCATGGATCTGGGAGCCAAATTTAACGGCTACTGCGCCGACATCACAAGAACCTATCCCGTAAACGGAAAATATACAGAGCGTCAGAGACAGGTTTACGACATCGTCCTGGCTGCCAACCGCAAAGTGGCAGAGGTGGCAAAACCGGGTATGACTTTACGGGAACTCAATGAGATCACCAAGGATGTGCTGGCTGAGGGCTGTATCCGTCTGGGACTCATCGAGAAAAAAGAAGAGATCGGTACGTACTACATGCATGGTGTTTCTCATCATCTGGGCATCGACGTCCATGATGTGACAACGGCTGGCAACGAAAAGCTTCAGCCGGGAGCCATCATCACCGATGAGCCGGGCCTTTATATCGATGAGTGGGAGATCGGTATCCGTATCGAGGATGATCTTCTGATCACCGAGGATGGCTGTGTAGTCCTTTCCGAGGCTGTGATCCGTGATGCAGATGAGATCGAAGCCTTTATGGCACAGCAGAACAGATAATACAGAGAATTATGGGCGTGACTTCGGTCACGCCTTTTCTTTTTACAAAACGGTTACACCTTAAGAAAGAGAGTTTATGATAAGATAAACGTAACTGTTCAGAACAACCTCCAAAATGCTGCGCATTTCGTCGGTGTGGCGTATCCGCCGAATAGATTTCCATGTAAAAGTGTTCATTCATGCAAGCATGATTCACACTTTTGCATGAAAATCTGCTTGGCTCTGAACAGTTACAGATAAACAGGAATAAGAGAGAAAGATTGGATGTGTGTGATTATGCAGGGAAAAATTATAGTGATCGAAGATGAGATGGCCATCAATGATCTGATCGCCATGAATCTGGAGGTGACAGGCTATGAGGTTGTTTCCTGTCTGGATGGACTGGAAGCGGAAGAAACACTGAAGAAGGAAAAGGATTTTGATCTTGCCCTGGTGGATATCATGCTGCCGGGAAAGGATGGTTTTTCTCTTTTTCCGGAACTTCAGAAAGCAGGGATACCGGTGATTTTCCTGACGGCGAAAGCCGATGTCCAGAGTAAGGTCCGGGGACTGAAAGAAGGGGCAGAGGATTATATCGTAAAACCTTTTGAGATGCTGGAGCTTCTGGTCCGTGTGGAAAAGGTGTTGGAGCGTCATCAAAAAGGGAGAGAAATCCTGAAAGTACGGGATGTGGAGATTGATACGGAGAAGAGGAGCGTTACGAAGGCGGGGGAAGAGATTTATTTAAAGCCCATGGAATATGACTGTCTTCTGATGTTTGTCCGCCACAAAAACAAGGCACTGACCAGAGAACAGCTTTTAAAGGCTCTCTGGGGCGTGGACTTTGAGGGAGAGACCAGAACGGTGGACGCCCATGTGGGCAGGATCCGGAAAAAACTGGGCTTTCAGGATGTGATCCGGACCATTCCCCGGATCGGGTACCGGCTGGAGGTGGATGAGTGAAACTTTTTAAAAAGTTGTTTCTGCAGATTTTTCTGGCGTTTCTGGTCTTGTCCCAGGCAGTGTTTTTTTACCTGCTCTATGAGTCAAGGCGGCAGGCGGTGGAGAGTATCCAGCACTATGAAAAACTCAGTTTTCAGGGAAAAACAGGAGAACTGGCCCAGAAACTCAGAGGCATGTATGAAACGGAAGAACAGGAAATACAGGACCGGATCGTGGCAAGCGCTTTCCGCCAGTATGTGGGAAGCCAGGGAATCCTTTACCGGGGGACGAAGGTGCTTTTTAACATCAGTGCCTACGAGTATGAGGTGGAAGATGTTTTTAAACGTACGGGTGACAGGGAGAACGGGCTTCTCTTAAAGACCGGAGAGCGAAGGCTTTTACTCTTTTGGGATATGCTGACCTTTGGAAAAAATTACCGCGTTCTTTACTATAAGGATATAACGGAGGTCTATCAGCGCTTTGATAAGCTTTTTCTGGAAGGGCTTCTTTTTACCGTAGGAGCCTTGCTTTTTATCGGAGCTTTTCTTTTTCATGGAATATACCGGACGATCCGGCCATTGGTAGAACTGAAAAAGACGGCAGCTTTGCTGGCAGACGGGAATTATGGGATCCGCCTGCCCGTCCGGGGAAAGGATGAGATCGCAGAACTGACGGAGAGTTTTAACCAGATGGCAGAGAAGATCGAGGAGCATGTGGAAAAGCTTTCAACGGTCAATGAGACGCAGAGACAGCTTTTGGGAAGTCTGGCCCACGAGCTGAAAACGCCGATGACGGCCATCATCGGCTACGCGGATACGCTTCTGACGCTGCGCTTAAGCGAACGGCGGCGGGAACAGGCCCTTCAATATATTGGGGACGAGTGCCGGCGGCTTTCACGGTTGTCGGTGAAGATGCTGGAACTCACCGGCCTTTATGAGATGGGGGAGAGCACCATTGAGAAAAAAGAGGTGGAGGTGCTGCCTTTTCTCGAAAAAGTGAAGGAGCTTACGTTCTGGAGATTGCAGGAGAAAAAGCTTTCCCTGGAGATTTCCTGCACTCCAGAGGATCTTATGAAGACCATGGACCAGGATCTGATGATGAGCCTTGTTATGAATCTGGTGGATAATGCCGTGAAGGCTTCTAAAGAAGGCGGGAAGATATGGATTCGGGCGGATGAGAGGGAGCTTTCCGTGCGAGATGAGGGAAAAGGGATTCCGCTGGAAGACCTGGCGCGGGTGACGGAAGCCTTCTACATGGTAGATAAAGCCCGGGCACGGAGCGCGGGAAGCGTGGGACTGGGGCTGGCGATCTGCGAGGAGATTGCGATGTTGCACGGGGCGCGGCTTTCCCTGGAAAGTGAGGAAGGGAAAGGAACTTGCGTTCATTTATTTTACTAAAAACCGCAAAGGGGGAAAACATTAGCAAGGGGGCAAACCATCAGAGTTGCGCCAGTCCTGGTTTTCCCCCTTGCAACCCCCTTTCCAGGGCACGCAGAAAATAAGGGGCTTACGTCAGACTGGGAGTGCGTGAAATGACGGGTGGGTATGGATTTATAGGTAAGCAACCACAATTCCCACTGTTGTCATTCCACATCTGTCGAACACCTCTTCCCTGTTGACGTAAGCCCCATATTTTTTGACCTTAAAGGGCCACGAGGGGGAGGCTGAGGGGGAGGGCGGCCCAGGAGCCGTCCCCCTCGCATATGTTTCCATCCGGCTTTCCAAAGCCTTGCTGCGGTTACAGAACGGTTACAATTCAGCGAGGATTTTGTCAAGGAGGATGTGTTAGGCTATGATCAGAAAAAAGGTCAGGAGGATTAGATATGAATAATAGAAGAATTTTCAGCATAGCCGGAATCATCATAATAGCCGGAATGCTGGCAGGCTGCGCGAAGACTCCAGAGAGCTCTCTGGTGCGCCAGAAAGGCGCGGCAAGCCTGAAAAATTATGAAGAAGGCGAGACTCTGGCGGCGCAGGAGAGTGCGGCCGGGACGGAGAACCCGGATGATCTGGAGACAGACAGCACCGAGACGGAGAACAGCACAACTGTGCCTGGTGACGCGAGCGGCACAGAAACAGCTGAGACGCCCCAGTCCAGTGAGACCTCTTCCTCTGTGCTTCGCAGCGCGCTCGGAGCTCCGGAGCATTATAGCAGCGAGGTGAAAGATGAGACAGGAAAACTTCAGATCCTGACAGATGCCGATGTGGAGATTCCGGAGGCCTCGAAGGTGTCGGCGATCTCAGTGAGCCAGCATCCTCTGGATCAGGCGCTGATGGATCAGGTGACGGAGGCGTTCCTGCCGGATGCGGTGTTTTATTCACAGGAGAGTTATTATCAGCCAACAAAGCCGGAATTGCAGAAAAAGCTGGAAGAACTGAAAGGGTATCTGGCAGAAGGCAATCTGGATCCCTACGGCTACGGGACGGATGAAGACGGGAATCTGTATTATGATATCTACAACGCCATTGAAAACACAGAGAATGCCTATGAGGAAGCAGCGGAAGAAAAGCAGCTTCAGGAAGTTCCGGCGAAACTGAATCTGGAAAAAGAAGATGGCCAGGGCGGCACTTACATAGATGAAAACCGCTTTATGGGAACCGCAAAGACGGAAGACGGGAAATGGTATAATTATATGGTTTTTGGCTATTCCAGCATGCCTGTGAATATAAAAATCTCCAGGCTCTATGAAGAATTTCCCAATCTGGATACCAGTTTCTGGGCAGGTTATGGAGGATTAAAAGATACGACAGAGGTTCCGGATGAAGAGACCATAAAAAATGACATCGGGATCAGCTTCGAGGAGGCAAAAAAACTGGCGGATGAAAAAGTGGCAAAACTCAATATTCCGGACATGGTGATGGGAGAATGGGAATATGCGCTTCTCTGGAATACGGATACGGGAACAGGCGGATACAGCAGGGAAAAACAGATCGCTGCCGGTTATCAGTTCCATTATGTGCGGAAGATCAACAAGATTCCCATCACTTATACCATTGCATATGGCGGCGGGTTGGAGAGTATGGAGAGTGAGATGGAGACCTGGAGCTATGAGGTTCTGGATCTGGTAGTGAATAAGGATGGAGTGGAATATCTGGAGTTTGATAACCGCTATGACGAAGGGGAAGTGAAGACAGAGAATCTGAAGCTGCTGTCTTTCGATGAGATCATGAAGATCTATGAGAAAATGATGCTGGTTCAGAATGCGGATACTCTGAATTATGAGCAGGAACGGATCTACCATATCAACCGGATCACCTTTGGCTATACCAGGATCTATGAACCGGCCAGTGATCCAAAAACCGGTATTCTGGTTCCCGCCTGGGATTTCTTTGGAGGCTTTGAGAGTACCTATGAGGGCGTTACCAGCATAAATAATATGACTTATCAGAGCTATCTTACGATCAACGCTATCGACGGAAGTATCATCGACCGGGGCCTGGGGTACTGAGTATGCGGCAGGCATTGGCGGCAGCAAAATTTTCCTTTATGGGCTTCTGGAAAAATCCACGGGTGGTTTTGACCTTCCTTTTGGGATTCGTGCTCTCGTATCTTTTGAGTACCCGGATCATGGTGGTCATCGAGGCTTACCACACGCCGGTGCAGGCGGTGGAGCCTTTTCTCTGGACCTTCGGGGACAGTACGGCGATCCTTTTAAGTTCTCTTTTGCTCCTGCTGCTTTTTGCGGATCTTCCTGGGCTGACACCGGTCTCTCCTTACTACCTGATCCGGATGACGCGGAAAAAATGGCTTGCCGGAGAGCTGCTCTATGTAGCGGCTGCGACCCTTCTCTATACGGGCTTCATGCTTCTTTCCACCGTGCTTCTCTGCATGAAAAACAGCTATGTGGGAGATGTCTGGAGCGAGACGGCAGCCATGCTTGCGTATTCCAAACTGGGAGAAGACCTGAGCGTTCCTTCTACGGTAAAAGTCATGGAGAGTATGCCGCCTTACTTCTGTATGTTTCAGGTGGCTGCCCTGATTTTTCTTTATTCCCTCTGCCTGAGCTTTGTGATCCTGGCAGGAAATCTGATCTTTAAAGGAAACAAAGGAATGATCGCAGGACTTCTCTTCAGCGGTTTTGGTTTCCTTCTGGATCCGCAGACGATCGGCAGCCTATTGGGAATGGAAAGCTATGAGATGTATAAGGTCAACGTGCTGACAGGCTGGATCAGTCCTTTGAGTCATGCGGTCTACGCCCGTCATAATTTCGGCTATGACCGGCTGCCAACAGTACGACAGTCCCTGCTGGTCTTCGGCGGCCTGCTGTTGTTTCTGGTGCTGATTTCCCTGAAAGCTCTGAAGCGCTATCCCTTTACTTTTCTGGGGGAAAAAGAATGAGAACGGAGATTAAACGGATGCTTTCCGGGAGAAATTTCTGGGCAGCGGTGCTTTTGGGAGCACTGGGGATCGCTTTGGGAGCGGCTTATCCGAAGCTTGAAGATGGACTTCTTCCGGCCTGGAGCTTTCTTTCTATGGAAAAAGAAGCCTTTTATTCGGAAACGGTCTGCTTTTTTGTGCCACTGGCAGCGGTACTTCCTTGGAGTGATTCTTTTCTGGGAGAGTGGAAAGGTGGTTTTCTGAAGGCCGTTCTTCCACGGACCGGACGTCTGGATTATGTGGGGAATAAGGTCGTGACTGTCATGGTCAGCGGTTTTCTTGCCTGGCTTCTTGCCGGCATACTGGTGCTTTTCGGTTATTTTGTGGTCTTTTTTCCACTGGAAAAGCAGGGGGATTTTCCGTTGGAAGAAGGCATTTCGTTTGTTTGTGTTCTGCTCCGTCTTGGGTTTTTGGGTGGGATCTTAAGTACGCTTGGCGGAACGGCAGCAGTCGTTTACCGGTCGATATATATGGCCTGGGGGCTGCCCTTTGTGGCCTACTATTTCTGCATGATCCTCCATGACCGGTATTTTGAACAGGCTTTCTGGCTTTATCCTCCCGGGTGGATCGAGGGAAGCGGTGACTGGGGAGAAGAAAAACTGGGATTGTGGCTGTTTCTGCTGCTTCTTTTACTGGGAAGTATGGCAGTTCATGGGGTGGTGCTGTATCGGAGGACAGAGGAAATCGGATAAGTAGGAAAACAGGAGGCGGCATATGGCGGAACCTTGCGTAGAGATAGAAGGTGTGACGAAACGTTTCGGGGAGGATCTGGTACTGAAAAAAGTGGATCTTATTCTGGAGAGAGGGAAGGTTTACGGTATTGTGGGAAACAACGGTTCCGGAAAGACGGTTCTTATGAAGTGTATCTGCGGTTTTCTGCCGCCCACTGCCGGTACGATCCGGGTATTTGGAAAAAGGATCGGTGTGGACAGGGATTTCCCGGAATCTCTTGGCTTGATCATCGAGACACCGGGCTTTCTCACGAACCAGACCGGCATTCAGAATCTGAAGATCCTGGCGGATTTAAATCGAAAGATCGGAGAGACAGAAATCCGTCAGGTACTGAAAAAGGTGGGGCTGGATCCGGATATGAAAAAGCCCGTGGGAAAATATTCTCTTGGGATGCGGCAGCGGCTGGGCATCGCGCAGGCCATTATGGAGGATCCGAAATTTCTGATCCTGGATGAACCATTCAATGGTCTGGACAAAAACGGTGTGGCAGAGATCCGTTCCCTTCTTCTGGAACTGAAAAAAAAAGGAAAGACCATTCTTCTGGCCAGTCATAATGAGGAGGATATCCGGATCCTCTGTGACCGGGTCTATGAGATGGATGGCGGGGTTTTAATGGAATCAGGCAAGTAACGAAGCGGATTGCAAATATCCGACGGACAAGAAAGGACGATGGAAAAGATGAAAAACCGGAGGGGGAGAAAGGTGCTGGCGGCTATGCTGGCAGTCCTGCTGATACAAGGAACAGGAGGAAATTTCATAAATGGCTGGGAAAAGCGGAACGTGCAGGCGGCGGAGGAATCAAAAATGACACAGGATTCTTCTTTGCAGGCAGCAGATACCGCTTCTATCGGGACTGGCACTTCTGCTACGGAACCGGCCGTCTCTGCATCGAAGGACTCTGCTGGCGGACTTTCTGGAGCTGAACCGACAGAACCGGCGGCCGAAGCAGCGGCTTCCACAGCGTCAGAACCACATGCCGGACCATCTGCTCCTACATCTTCAGAGCCGACAGCGGAATCAGCGTCCCCTGTGCCGTCGGAGCCGGTGACCGAACCACCGGCCCCGGCATCTTCAGAACTGGTAACTGAACCACCGATCCCTGTGCCGTCAGAGCCGGCCCCTGAACTAGCGGTCCCTGTGCCGTCAGAGCCGTCAACCCCTGCGCCATCGGAAGCGGCGACCGAGCCTCCGGCCCCGGCATCGTCAGAACCGGCGACCGAACCGGCAGCTTCCACGCCGTCAGAGCCGGCAGCCCCTGTGCCGTCAGAACAGGCAACTGAACCGGCATCCTCAGAACCCGCTGCGGAACAACCATCCACAAATCCTTCCTCCACCGCTTCCGGCGAAATCCATCTCGGCATCGACAATCGTCATCTCTACTCCGGCATGGCAGCCACCTATTCCCAGGGATATGTACCAACGACGACAGTAAGCTCTGCCACTTTGGTGGTTCCCTTCACGGCGGATGGTCCCCTGAAAAATGACCGTCTCACGGTGAGCCTGGAATTTGCCACCACGGGCACGGTTCCCTTCGAGATGAAGAATTACCAGAAGGATGTGGACAAAAAGACCGTCTGTTTTGACCGGGATGGAAAGGCACTCAAGAAAAAAGAAGGAGCAGCGGAAAGCACGGAAGCCTATGTTTACCGCGTGAAACTTCAGTTCCTTGCCACAGCGGAGCCGGGACAGTATCCTGTCACCGTAAAAGCTCTGGGTTATACAGAAAAAGGCGAAAAGGTCACTCTGGAATATCGTCTGTTTATCAGGATCCCGGAAAAAGACGACAGCGATGTGGTGGTCATCGGCGGAGACGAACCCGCTGGCGGAGGCGGTGATCAGGGTGGCGGAGGCGAAAGTCTGGAGACAGAAAAAATCATCCATCAGCCCAAGATGCTTCTGGATACCTGCAACCTGTCCGGAAAAACGCTGGAGGCCGGAAGCAGTGAACATCTGACCGCTTCCTTCCGGAACAGGAGTGCTTCCGAGGAGATGTACAACCTGAAGATCACGGCGTCTTCCTCAGGAAACGGTTTGAAGCTTGGGAAAAATTCCTGGTATTTTACAAAAGTTTCTCCGGGGGAAAATGCTGTCCTGGAAAGCCTTCTTGCCGTGGCAAAAGACGCGGAGAGTGCGGAAAACACTCTGACGTTTACGTTTGAATACGAGGATTCCAAAGGGACCGCTTCCACAGGCACGGAAACGTTGGCGCTTACCGTCGCCCAGCCGGTGCGGATGGAACTGGAGAGCATGGATGTTCCGACCGTTGTCTATGCTTCCGATACGGAAGAACTTTCGGTAAAAGCACTGAACCTGAGCCGGACCAAGGTCTACAACGCCAGAATTCGTCTTTCCGGAACCGGACTTTTTCCAACGGAAGAGGTTTTTCTGGGAAATCTGGAGGCCGGAACGGAGGGAGAAGGAGTCATGAAAGTCTATGTGGGCACCCGGACCATGGAAGAAATCGGGAACGATCCGGGCACCAGTGACGCAGAAAAATATGGTCCGGTGAGTGGAACGCTGACGCTGACTTATGAGGACGGGATTGGAAACGTTCATGAAGAAACGAAGGAATATCAGACGGAGATCAAAAAAGCGCAGATCCTTTCCCTGCATGTCTCAGAAGAAAAAGAAACGGGCAATTCCTGGTGGTATTCGGTCTTTGCTGTGGTGACTGCCTTTCTTCTCCTTCTGATCCTGGCGCTTGTCAGGAGTCTCCGCCGGAAAACGCAGCTTCTGAAGGAGGCCGGCCGATGAAAAAGAGCTGGCTGATCCTGCCGGTTTTCCTGGGAGCGATCGCACTGTTCTTGCTTGCGGTCCTTTTGGAAAAGTTTTCCCGGGAGGAGAAAATCTTTCAGGAGCAGATACCTCTGAACGGGCTCGTTTATGATGAGGCTTTTTTAAAAGAAGCGGAAAAACTTCCCGGAATTCAGTCGGTTACGCCGGTTGTCCCACTGGCTGTCCATCTGAGCATGGAAGAGTATTCGATGGATACGGAGCTTTTTGGCGTGGAACTTACGGATTTTCAGTATCAGGCGGAGCAGGCCTCTGATACTGCTCTGGGGCGGACACCGGTACTTCTTATAGGAAAAGAAGCGCTCTCTGCGCTTTCAGACAGCAATGGCCATCGGATCTCGGAAAAACGGCTGAACCAGCTTCTCGAAGGCTATCAGGATCTTGTGCTGACTGCTTCTTTCCAGGAACGGCCGGAGCAGACCTTTCCCTGCCGGGTGGCAGCAATCTTAAAGGAACCGGCAGACCGGATCTGTTTTTCCATTGATCAGGCAAAAACTCTGGCCGAACAGTACGGTCAGCCTTTTTCCGTGAAAGAGATTTTGCTCACGGTGAAAGGTGAAACGAATTTCCGGAAGGCAAAAGAAAGCGTTTCTGCACCGCATGTTTGACCTTGGGGTCCCAAGGTCAAAAGCCTTATCATGCAAGCATGAACGGCTTTTTGACTTTTGGACCCTGGCAGCATATCACAAATATAGTAATAAAAACTATATAAAGAAGTTATAAAGAAAAGAAAAAGTTGACACGAAAACAATATTGTTCTATACTGAAATCGTTTGAATGCAGGTCAGAAGGCAGCTGCGTTCATAAGCAGACAGCGGGAGCGGATCGTGAATATCTGCTTTACTATAAATGCGATGGTCATGGAGGTATAGAAGTATGGAGAAGAAAAGCGGTTTGAAAGGGTTACAGATCGGGGAGCGGATGGCAACAGTTCCGATCATTCAGGGAGGCATGGGGGTCGGTGTGAGCCGCAGCCGCCTCGCCGGTGCGGTGGCAAAGGAAGGCGGGATCGGGATCATTTCCACTGCCCAGATCGGTTATGATGAGGAAGGCTTTGAGAGCGATCAGGCAGGCTGCAATTTAAGAGCCATCCGAAAGCATATCCGCAAAGCGAAAGAGCTTGCACAGGGAAACGGCCTGGTGGGCGTAAATGTCATGGTGGCATTGAAACACTATAAAGAACATGTGCGGGAAGCTGTGGAAGCAGGTGCGGATGTGATCATCAGCGGGGCAGGGCTTCCCATGGATCTTCCGGGACTGGTACCGGAGGAGTGCGGGACAAAGATCGCACCGATCGTCTCATCGAAAAGAGCAGCAGCGCTGATCCTGAAAATGTGGGATCATCATTATCAGCGCACAGCGGATTTCCTGGTCATTGAGGGACCGGAGGCCGGAGGGCATCTGGGCTTTTCCAGGGAGCAGCTGGAGCATCGGGAAGAAATGGACTTTGACCAGGAGATCCGGGAGATCATCAGCTGTAAGAAGGAATATGAAGAGAAATTTTCAAAGAAAATCCCGGTCGTTGTGGCAGGAGGGATTTTTGACCGGAAGGATATCGATCATGCACTTTCTCTTGGCGCAGACGGAGTTCAGATCGCCAGCCGTTTTGTGGCAACGGAGGAATGTGATGCCTCCCAGATCTATAAAGACGCTTATATTCAGGCAAAAGAGGAAGAAATCCAGTTGATTCAGAGTCCGGTCGGAATGCCGGGCCGGGCCCTTCGCAACCACTTGACAGAGACCGTGGCGGAAGGACGGATTCCTGTGAAGAAATGCTATAACTGTCTGGAAAAGTGCAATCCGGCGAAGGTACCTTATTGCATCACCAAGGCTTTGATTGATGCGGTAAAGGGTGATGTGGAAAACGGGCTGGTCTTCTGCGGAGCCAATACCGGAAGGATCCGGGAAATGACGACGGTAAAAGAACTGATGGCGGAACTGACAGGAACATGCTAAACGATACGATTCACAGGCGCTCCACCTGCTTTGGAAAACAGCAGGCGGGGCGCTGTTATTTTTCAGAGGGGCTTTGATAGAAAAAGAAAATGTGATACGATAGAGACATATTTTACGAGAGGCAGCAGGATTGGTCACAGATTTATGAAACGTATACTTACTTATCGGATCGAAGAAAACACAGACGTAGAAGATTTTCTGAGAAGGAGGCTTGGGTTTTCCAAAAAGCAGATCAGTGCTTTGAAGTTTCGGGAAAATGGAATCCGGGTGAATGGAAGCCGCAGAAGAGTGACGGAGAAACTTCAACCGGGAGATCTCCTGGAAATTCTTGTGGAAGAGGAAGGGAAAAGCTCCAGCCAGCTGATCCCGGCAGAAGGAATGGTTTCCGTCCTTTATGAGGACGAGGATCTCATGGTGGTGGATAAACCGGCGGGGATCCTGGTACATCCTTCCGGCGGGCATTATCAGGATACACTGGCCAATCAGCTCATGGGATATTTTCAGAAGAGAGGAGAAACTCCGGTTCTGCGCTCCATCGGGCGGCTGGATAAGGACACCTCCGGGGCCGTGCTTTTTGCAAAAACAAAGCTCTCGGCTGCCCGTCTTTCCAAAGAGCGGGAACAGGGAAGGTATGAGAAGGAATACCTGGCATTGGCAGAAGGATGCTTCGGGGAAAACGCAGGGGAGATCCATATCCCTGTATGCCAGGTGCCGGGGAGTCATCCGATCCGGATGAAAACGGATCCGGAAAACGGAAAGGAAGCCCATACATACTGGAAACTGGAAAAACAATTTCCGGAGGCTGCATTACTCAGGATCCATATCACCACCGGACGAACGCACCAGATCCGGGTGCATATGGCATGGATCGGTCATCCGTTGCTGGGAGACCCCCTGTACGGAAAGGACTGCAAAGATTTTTCGCGGGCAGCTTTGCATGCCCATGTCCTGCATTTAACTCATCCGGTTACGGGGGAAAGATTGGTGGTCGAGTCACCGCTGCCCCTGGATTTCACGGAGTATCTGCGATCTGTTCCGGCGTTGTAAAGCGGACATAAGCATCCCCCCTCACCCGCCGCTTAGTGC
>OLQE01000487.1_pt1 | contig 31321 bp, 32 predicted proteins | sample 1643161 | NCBI WGS metagenome assembly OLQE01 (sample SAMEA3136650, study PRJEB25190) | human gut metagenome | reverse complement strand
ATCCACGTATGAAAGAACGTAAGAAATACGGTCTCAAAGCAGCTCGTAGAGCACCTCAGTTCTCTAAACGATAATTTCAATCGAATACAGAAAACTATTAAAACCTCGGAAAACCTTGATTTTTCGGGGTTTTTCTTATGTCTGTAATTCTGAAAATTTTCTAAAAAAGTGGTGGATCTTGAAGCGTAGCACACATGTAGCACACAAATTCGCTTGACAGTATCAAAATAACTAAAATTTAAATGATACTATAAAGGGGGTGATATGTGCAAGGTTGTAGCATACATGAGAATATCAACAAAAGAAGAACGTGGGAAACAGAAGTTTACACGACAAGAGCAAGCTATACAGGCGAGAGATACTATTTTATTTAAAGACGTATGCCGTTTTACAAGAGAACGTGACAATGGATATAAAAGGTATATGGAATTGCTTAATAAGGGCATAGAAATGGTATTTATTGATAATCCAACAATGAATACTGAATACATTAAGTCAATGCAAAATTCAGCGGATAAGATGAAAAAAGAAAATCTTATAGAGGGAATGACATTAGAGTTTGTGATTAGGTTGCTTCTGGTAACTGAATTGGATAGAGCAGAAAAAGAACATGAGATCACAGTCAAAAGAATTAAGGATGGAATCAAGGCAAGCTCAAAGAAGAGCGGACGCAAAGAAGGGCAATTAGATAAAATGACACCAGAACATGAAGCAGATATAAGAAAGTTTCTTACAGATCGTAGCATAAAACAAATAGATTTAATGAATAAATATAACATAAGTAGAAACACATTAAAAAATATATTGAGTATATTGCAAACAAAAAATGCATATGATATAATGCCAATAGGCAAAGAGATTATAAGTCCATGCGGACAAAAGAGTGAAAGCCCTCGAAGTTGCAGCTTCTTGGGCTTTCTTCTTATTTTATTATAGTGGATAAGAAACCACTAGGTTAGAGTTGTCCTACTTGCCGCCACCTATCCATTTGCAAACATAGTAGGCAATTATGCTTGCCGTACAGGAGACAAGAAACGAGATTATAATATCCATGCGGTTCACCTCCTCCCGTTGTCGGGTTTGTTATCGAATACGGAAATCATCAGGCCCCGGAATCTTTGGTTCCGGGGTTTTTCTAAAAACATTCCAATTATTTCTAATATCTCTATTCCCAAAAAACTTATTACCGATTAGTAACGATTAAATTTAAGAAATCTTGAAGCTGACGCATCAAATCCGCGACGTTTGAATGATCCGGACAGGAGCATTTGCAGAGCTGCTCCACGAAGTAATGTAGATGTAATGACCTGGAAAAAAGTAGATACAGGATAGACCAACAGAAATTCAGGTGAGAAATGACCTGTAAATAAGTAATGATCTGGGATTGGATGGTCCAGGGAAGAGTAAGTGCAAAGTGAGTCAAAAATTGCCTTGAAATTGAATACCCTAAGAATGAGTAAATAGATGCTAAGTCCACAAATCACAGACAGAGCCATTACAGAAAAGTCCAATTGAAAATCTCCTCTTGACCTTCCGGCGGATTTGCGGTATAGTTCTCTACACTTTACAAAAAAGGAGCGAGACTTATGACTTTTTATCAGGAACTTCAGCTGAGTTCGGTGGGTTCGAAACAACTGATCAAAAATACCGCAGACCCGAAAGAAAAACACCGCCATATTCTGATCTACAATTTTAAGGTATACCTTGTGATGGCATTCTGTGTGGCGGTGGTAACGTTGTATACAAATCTGATCGGGAGTGGCAACAGCGTCGTGGGAGTAACGGTACTGCTTGCAGTGCTTGTGCTTCGGCAGGCGGATTTCGGAATCAAAACGACACATGGACTATTCAGTATCGTGGGAATTTTTGTGATTCTTATGATTGCGCCGCGATTTGCCAACACCCTTAATCCGATCGGGGCATTTGTTGTAAATGCGGCAGCTATCCTTCTTTTGATGATTCTGGGATGCCACAATGTGATTATGTATAATCATTCGACATTTGTGCTGGGATATCTTCTGCTTCTGGGATATGATGTGACCGGAGCGGAATACATAAGGAGAGTTGAAGGACTTGCAGTCGGAATGGTTCTCTGCATGATTATCTTCTACAAAAACCAGGAAAATCGTCCATACAGAAGAAGTTTTCTGGATCTGTTCCGTGAATTCGATCTGCATTCAGCGAGAGGCAGATGGTACCTGAAACTGACACTGATCGTTTCAAGTGCAATGCTAATTGTGTCTCTTTTGGGATTGCCGAGAGCAATGTGGGCAGGAATTGCCTGTATGTCTGTGTGCCTTCCTTTTACAGATGACTGCATCGCCAGGTCAGGCAAAAGATGGCAGTTTAACATTGTCGGATGTGTATTGTTTATCGCACTATACCTGATTTTACCGGAATCTATGTACCCGTATATCGGAATGATCGGAGGAATCGGTGTCGGCTATTCAGCAGGTTACGCATGGCAGACCGCGTTTAATACATTCGGAGCTCTTTCGATTGCAGCAGGTATGTTTGGAATGCCGATGGCAGTAGCGCTTCGAGTTGGACTGAATGTGTTCGGCGCATTTTACACAGTAATCTGTAACAAAGTGATTGACAGACTGACAGACGCTTGTGGAGAAAGAAAAGGCGCAGAAGCCTGAAACTGGGGCCATGACAATCTGCGTGACCAGAAGAAATCGATTTGTTTCATCAAGTATGTATAAACAATCTTATAATCTTTCCAAAGCTGTCCTGAGTGCCTATGTAAAAGAGACCGGATGCCGCAAAGAATATATCTGGGAGACGGATACAATGAGCGGAAACAACTGGAGTAAGGTACCGACGACACTGATCAAACTCGGATATATGTCCAATCCGGCGGAAGACCGCCGTATGCAGAATGCGGCCTGCCAGAAAAAGATGGTAAATGGGATGGCAAATGGAATCAAAGCGTATTTACTGGGGCAGTGATGTCTCTGAATGCATATAAAAATAAACAGGAGGCATGCCTGCAACTACGCCAAAGAGAGTTGAGAAGATTCTGAAAGGCGCAGGGAGAATAAGAAAAGTGCGGCGGGTGGGAAAATCTGCCTGTAGTGCACCTTTTTCTTGACAGAAATACTTTGACTTGCTAAAATTTTAAAAGATATAAAGATTAAAGGGCGTTGATTTTGATCTGAATCAACGCTCCTTTTATGTTAGGGAGGTAAAAGAGATGTTAAAAGTATGGATTGCAGGTGCCGGCGGACAGATCGGACGGGCACTGAATGATGTACTGGATCCGATGCAGATTGAGGCACTGAATACAGATGTCGATGAATTGGATATTACGGACACAGATGAAGTCATCAATTTCGGTACTGTTAATCGACCGGATGTGATCATCAACTGTACAGGTATCACAGATACTGATGAGTGTGAGGAAAATCCGGAACATGCATACCGTGTCAATGCACTTGGTGCAAGAAACTTAAGTATCGTTGCACGTAAGTGTGGATCAAAAATCGTTCAGCTTTCTACAGATGACGTATTTGACGGACAGAGTAAGAAACCGTATACAGAGTTTGATGATACGAATCCGCTGACTGTATATGGCAGATCTAAAAGAGCCGGCGAAAATTATGTAAAAGAGTTTACACACAAGCACTTTGTCATCCGCAGTAACTGGGTATACGGACACGGTGGACGCAACTTTGTAAACCGTGTATTGGAAGCGGCAGAGTCCGGAAGAGCACTTTCTGTGGCATCAGACCAGTTTGGCTCTCCAACCAGCGCCAAAGATCTTGCAAGAATGATTCTGTATCTGATCAGCACAAATGAATATGGAACATATCACGTGACCTGCAGCGGTATCTGTAACCGTTATGAGTTTGCACAGGAGATATTAAGACTTGCCGGCAAAATAATCGAACTTAAAGCTGTTCCTACCGAGCAGTCAGACCTTTCATCTGTCAGACCGCCATATGCAGTTCTGGACAATTTTATCCTTCGTATTATTGAAATGTATGATATGCCGGAATGGAAAGAGTCCCTGAAAGAATACATGGATGAGAGAACGGAGGGTTAAAATGAAAGAAAAAAACACACAAGCAAAAACTCCGAACAAAAAAGCGATAGGGCTGACGACCAAGATCTTTATCGCGCTGATCGCGGGAGCGATTCTTGGTATCGTGCTCTGCTATCTGGTTCCGGACAGCAGTTTCAAAAAAGATGTAATTATTGAAGGTGTTCTCTATGTCATTGGACAGGGATTTATCCGTCTGATGAAGATGCTGGTTGTACCGCTGGTATTCTGCTCTCTGGTCTGCGGAAGTATGGCAATTGGAGATACAAAAAAACTCGGTACGGTGGGTGTGAGAACCCTGGTATTTTATCTTGCAACTACAGCAATGGCAGTTTGCGTTGCACTTGGTGTCGGTAATCTGATCAATCCTGGTATCGGCCTTGATATGAGCGCGATTCAGTCTTCGGCAGCTTCTGTAGAAACCATGGAAGCAACATCCCTTACTGATACGATCCTGAATATCATTCCGGACAACCCGATCAATTCTCTGGCAAGCGGAAGCATGCTTCAGGTTATCGTATTTGCATTGATCGTCGGTGTGATTCTTGCAAAAATGGGCGAGCGTGCAGAGACAGTTGCAAACTTCTTCAGCCAGTTTAATGATATCATGATGGAAATGACCATGATGATCATGAGCCTTGCCCCAATCGGTGTATTCTGTCTGATCAGCCGTACATTTGCGAATATCGGTTTCAGTGCATTTATCCCGCTGGCGAAGTATATGATCGGTGTATTGCTGGCACTGGCTATTCAGTGTTTCGGCGTATATCAGATCCTGCTCAAGATCTTTACAGGTCTGAATCCGATTCGGTTCATCAAGAAATTTTTCCCGGTTATGGCATTCGCATTTTCTACTGCAACGTCTAATGCGACCATTCCTATGTCTATTGATACGCTGTCCAAAAAAGTCGGTGTATCCAAGAAGATTTCGTCCTTTACTATTCCGCTGGGTGCGACCATCAACATGGATGGTACTTCCATCATGCAGGGTGTGGCTGTAGTTTTTGCAGCCCAGGCATTCGGTATTCATTTAAGTCCGATGGATTACGTGACGGTTATCGGAACTGCAACACTTGCCTCTGTAGGTACGGCAGGTGTTCCGAGTGTTGGTCTTGTAACCCTGACTATGGTATTTAACTCCGTAGGCCTTCCGGTTGAGGCAATCGGTCTCATCATGGGTATTGACCGTATCCTGGATATGACCAGAACTGCAGTCAACATTACAGGTGATGCTGTCTGCACAACTATCGTTGCACATCAGAATGGCGCGCTGGACAAAAAAGTATTTAACGAAACAGCATAATCTTTTTACATTGATTTCAGCAAAAACGGCTGTACACAGGAAGTGTGCGGCCGTTTTTTGCACCATATGCAATAAACAGACCGATATGGAGAATCATGTAAACACAAAACAGGTTGCATTTGTCACAGGGCTTCGGCTATAATACGAGAGAGCCGGATTACTGAGGAATAAATTCCGGCAGGAATCCACACATATCACTTTAACGAAAGCGAGAATAAATATGAGTATATTGAATGTTGAACATCTGACACATGGCTTTGGCGACAGAGCAATCTTCTCAGATGTTTCTTTCAGACTCCTGAAAGGAGAGCATATCGGACTTGTCGGTGCGAATGGCGAAGGTAAGTCTACTTTTATGAGTATTGTCACCGGAAAACTGATGCCGGATGAGGGCAAGGTAGAATGGGCCAAAAACGTCCGCGCAGGTTATCTCGATCAGCATGCGGTTCTGGAAAAAGGAATGACGATCCAGGAAGTGCTGAAATCTGCTTTTGACCCGCTCCTTCAGAAAGAACAGAGAATGAATGAAATCTGTGATCTTCTCGGAAGTGCGGATGAAGAAGAAATGAATGTCCTGATGGAAGAACTGGGAACAATTCAGGATGAACTGACATTACATGATTTTTATATTATTGATTCCAAAGTCGAAGAAGTTGCAAGAGCACTCGGGCTTCTGGATCTGGGACTTGACCGTGATGTTACAGACCTGAGTGGCGGACAGAGAACAAAAGTCCTTCTCGGAAAACTCCTTTTGGAAAAACCGGATATCCTGCTTCTGGATGAGCCGACCAACTATCTTGATGAAGAACATATTGCGTGGCTGAAACGCTATCTTCTTGATTATGAAAACGCATTTATTCTGATCTCACATGACATCCCGTTTCTCAATGAGGTAGTAAATATCATCTATCATATGGAGAATCAGGAGCTGAACCGTTATGTCGGCGACTACGATCATTTCCAGGAAGTGTATGCAGTGAAGAAAGCACAGCTGGAAGCGGCATACCGTCGTCAGCAGCAGGAAATCAGCGAACTGAAAGATTTTGTTGCAAGAAACAAAGCACGTGTTTCCACCAGAAACATGGCGATGTCCCGTCAGAAAAAGCTGGACAAGATGGATGTGATCGAGCTGGCGGCAGAAAAGCCGAAGCCGGAGTTTAATTTCCGTTATGGACGTACTCCGGGAAAAATGCTGTTTGAGACGCATGACCTTGTGATTGGCTATGATGAGCCACTGTCCAGACCATTGAATTTTATTATGGAGCGTGGACAGAAGATCGCACTGGTCGGAACAAACGGAATCGGAAAAACGACACTTTTAAAGAGTATTCTCGGATTGATCCCGGCACTCAAAGGAAACTGCGAACGAGGTGAAAATCTGGAACTTGGCTATTTTGAGCAGGAAGTAAAAGGCGACAATAAGACAACCTGTATCGAGGAACTCTGGCAGGAATTTCCGTCTTATACACAGTATGAGATCCGTTCAGCCCTTGCGAAATGCGGACTGACTACCAAACATATCGAGAGCCAGGTACGTGTCTTAAGTGGTGGTGAGCAGGCGAAGGTACGTCTGTGCAAGCTTGTAAACAGAGACACAAATGTCCTGCTTCTGGATGAGCCAACCAACCACCTTGATGTAGATGCAAAGGAGGCGCTGAAAAGTGCACTTAAGGAATACAAGGGCAGTATCCTTCTGATCTGCCATGAACCGGAGTTTTATCAGGATGTGGTAAATGAGGTCTGGGATATGAGCAAGTGGACCACCAAAATCTTTTAAGTACGGGAGGGCCTTTATGCATAAAGAAATCAACCACAGAATAAGGAAACATTTTAACGAGGGAATCTACAATGTTGCCAGATACACGGAAATCGTACTTTCCATTGTAATCCTGATCGTGATCGCACTGACGGGTATCCGGCTGATCTATACGATTACTGAAATTTCCGTTCTGGATATGGATATTGACTTTTTTACAGAGTTTCTTGCAAATGCACTGTCGCTTGTTGTGGGGGTGGAGTTTGTAAAAATGCTCTGCCGCCATTCTGCACAGACAGTTGTTGAGGTGCTGCTGTTTGCAACGGCAAGACAGATGGTAGTCGAGCATATGGATCCGGTGCAGACACTGATCGGTGTCATTGCCATTGCAATCCTGTTTGCTATCCGTAAATTCCTTATGACAGAGGACAGTGACATGGCACATGAACCATTTAAAAGAAACAAAGATGAGATAACAGAGAAAACAGAATGTAAATAAAAGTAAGGGCGGGATTATTTCCTGCCCTTGCTCAATGTACTGTTATGATAATCAGAAGAGAAGGTAACATCACGTCCGAACCATGCCGGCGGTGTGTAGGAATTCGCTGCTTCTTCGGATGGAAATTCTACTTCTGCCAGAAGCAGTCCCTCATAATCTTTATGAAAAACGTCGAGCTCGATCGTCAGACCGTTTTTTTCCGGAATCAGATAACGTGTCTTGGAGATAACAAGACCGTCTGCCTTAGATTTCAGATGTTCATAGGCCTCCTGCGTCAGCGGAAGATTATATTCCTCTCTGGCCATGAGGCCTTTTGATTTGTAAGTGAGAAAATAATCGTCATCCTGTCTGCGGATGCGAACGACAGGTGAAGTACAGAGATATCCCTGCTCGATCTTATGAAACGGATAAGATGCAAGATCCGCCGGAAGCTGTTCTTTTTCTATCAGATATTTTCTTTCGATTTCCATAGTAAAACTCCTTGATAAATTATGATATTTTCAGATTTAGTATATCCCTTTTGGACGTGAAATGCTATACTGAATGACAGAATGGCAATAAGACAACGGGCAGGCAGCAAAGCCAATATGTCAATAAGGGAGGAATTTTTTATGAGCAAAAAAGTATATATTTTTCTGGCAGACGGATTTGAAGACATTGAAGGACTGACTGTAGTCGATCTGATGCGCCGCGCACAGATCGATATAGAGACAGTTTCTATTAAGGACATCAGGGACATCACCACTTCTCACGGAATCCATATGCAGACAGATCTTGTTTTTAAAGAAACCGATTTTTCTGATGCGGACATGCTTGTAATCCCGGGTGGCATGCCGGGCACAAAATATCTCGGAGAATATCAGCCGCTCTGTGACCTCCTGACAGATTTTTATAAACAGGGCAAAAAGGTCGCAGCCATCTGTGCAGCACCGACCGTATTTGCCGCACTGGGATTTCTTGAGGGCAGAAAAGCGACCGCATATCCATCCTGCATGGACGGATTAAAAGGAGCAGAGCGTTCTCTGGACAGTGTTGTCATCGACGGCAATGTCACAACGAGCCGCGGCCTCGGAACAGCGGTTGACTTCGCACTCAGCCTGATTGGACAGCTTCTAGGTGAAAAAACAGCGGATGAAATTGCGGAATCCGTGGTATATAGCCGAAAATAAAGGAAAAACAAGGCTTTTTCATAAAAAAATACTGGTGTTTTTAAAGACATTGTGCTATACTACGATAATGACTGTAATTGTATCTCATTATATGGAGATACAGTTGCCTGATGCCGCCAGAAGGCGCAGGAATAAAGGAAAAGTTAGAATATAAGTAACTGCAGAAGTACAGAACGGTTACAATATAAGAGATCTAACCTGAAAATTAAGGAGGAACAGGAAACATGAGTTTACAGGTGGAAAAACTGGAAAAAAACATGGCGAAACTGACAATCGAGGTTTCTGCTGAAGATTTAGAGAAAGCTATGCAGGCTGCATACCAGAAAGCAAAAGGAAGAATCACTCTTCCTGGCTTCCGTAAAGGTAAAGCACCGAGAAAAATGATCGAGCAGATGTACGGAAAAGGAATCTTCCTTGAAGACGCTGCAAACGCTCTTATTCCGGAGCACTACAGCAAAGCACTGGAAGAATGTGATCTTGAGATTGTTTCCCAGCCGGAAATCGATGTAACACAGGCTGAGCCAGGAAAAGCATTCATCTTCACAGCAGAAGTTGCTGTTAAACCGGAAGTTACTCTTGGTGAGTACAAAGGTGTAGAAGTTCCGAAGTCTGAGACAGAAGTAACAGACGAAGACGTTGAAGCTGAACTGAAGAAAGAGCAGGAGAAAAACTCCAGAACAGTTACAGTTGAAGACCGTGGAGCAGAAAACGGCGACATCACAACAATCGACTTCGAAGGATTTGTTGACGGAGAAGCATTTGAAGGCGGCAAAGGTACAGATTACCCGCTGACACTTGGTTCCAATTCTTTCATCCCGGGATTCGAAGATCAGCTCGTTGGCTCCAAAGCAGGTGATCACGTAGAAGTTAAGGTTACATTCCCGGAAGAATATCAGGCAAAAGAACTTGCAGGCAAAGAAGCTGTATTCCAGTGTGACGTTAAGAAAGTAGAAGCAAAAGAGCTTCCGGAACTTGACGATGATTTCGCACAGGACGTTTCTGAATTTGACACTCTTGCAGAGTACAAAGAAGACGTTAAGAAAAACCTGACAGAAAAGAAAGAAAAAGCTGCACGTACTGCAAAAGAAAATGCAGCAGTAGATAAAGCAATCGAAAACGCTGAGATGGATATTCCGGACGCTATGCTGAATACACAGGTTCGTCAGATGCTGGATGATTTCTCCAGAAGAATGCAGTCCCAGGGACTTACCATGGAACAGTACTTCCAGTTTACAGGAATGACTCTTGACAAGATGCAGGAAGAAATGAAACCGCAGGCTCTCAAGAGAATCCAGACAAGACTTGTTCTTGAAAAGATCGCAGAAGTTGAAAACATTCAGCCAACAGAAGAAGAAGTTGAAGAAGAATTTAAGAAAATGGCTGATGCATACAAGATGGAAGTGGAGAAGATCAAAGAACTGCTTGGTGACCGCGAGTTAGAGCAGATGAAGAAAGATATGGCTGTACAGAAAGCCGTAACTCTCATTGCTGACGAAGCAAAGGAAGCCTGAGCAGACGTTAGATCCTGAACCACTGGAATCGACGAATGGAGGCATTTATATATGAGTTTAGTACCATATGTCATTGAACAGACAAGCAGAGGAGAAAGAAGCTATGACATTTACTCCCGTCTTCTGAAAGACCGTATTATCTTTCTTGGCGAGGAAGTAAATGATGTAAGTGCAAGCATTATCGTGGCACAGCTTCTGTTTCTTGAGGCAGAGGATCCGAGCAAGGATATTCAGTTATATATCAACAGCCCGGGTGGTTCTGTAACTGCAGGCATGGCTATTTATGATACCATGAAATACATTAAGTGTGATGTTTCTACAATCTGTCTCGGAATGGCAGCCAGCATGGGAGCTTTCCTTCTGGCAGGCGGAACAAAGGGCAAGAGATATGCCCTGCCACACTCAACGATCATGATTCATCAGCCGTCAGGCGGAGCACAGGGTCAGGCAACCGAGATTCAGATCGTGGCTGATCACATTGCCCAGACGAAACGGACTTTGAATGAGATCCTGGCAGAAAACACAGGACAGCCTTACGAAGTAGTGGAAAAAGACACAGACCGCGATAATTATATGACTGCTGAAGAAGCAAAGGCATACGGACTGATCGATGGTGTTGTCGAGCATAAATAAAGCAGACAGAAGGAACCTCTTTTCAGGGGGTTCCTTTTGTGCCATATCAAACTGAAAGGAAACGAGAACTATTTATGGCAGAAAAAATGAGAGAAGGAAAAGTCAGATGCTCTTTTTGTCACAAATCTGAGGATCAGGTACGTAAGCTGATCGCAGGACCGGATGGTGTTTTTATCTGTGACGAATGCATTGGTATCTGCTCGGAAATTATGGAAGAGGAACTGGCTCAGTATGATACGGAGGATGTTTATGATTCAGACATCAACCTTTTAAAACCTGAGGAGATCCATAAGATTCTGGACGATTATGTCATTGGACAGGACGAAGCTAAGAAAGCTCTGTCTGTGGCTGTATATAATCATTACAAGAGAATTACAGCATCCAAAAATCTGGATGTGGAGTTACAGAAAAGCAACATTCTGATGCTTGGACCGACAGGATCCGGTAAGACACTGCTTGCGCAGACACTTGCCAGACTTCTGAATGTGCCTTTCGCAATCGCAGATGCAACCACACTTACCGAAGCAGGTTATGTTGGCGAAGATGTTGAGAACATTCTTCTGAAGATCATTCAGGCAGCAGATTATGATATCGAACGTGCGCAGTACGGTATCATCTACATCGATGAGATCGACAAGATCACACGTAAATCCGAGAACGCATCCATCACCAGAGATGTATCCGGTGAAGGTGTACAGCAGGCACTCCTGAAGATCCTTGAAGGTACAGTTGCAAGCGTTCCGCCGCAGGGTGGACGTAAACATCCGCATCAGGAGTTTATTCAGATTGATACCACCAACATCCTGTTTATCTGCGGTGGTGCATTTGACGGTATTGAAAAGACGATTGAAGCCCGCCAGGATACCAAGTCAATTGGATTTGGCGCAGATGTTTCTGTACAGGAAGAAAGAAACATCGGAGAAGTCCTGAAGGACGTTATGCCGGAAGACTTTATCAAATATGGCCTGATTCCGGAGTTTATCGGTCGTGTTCCGATCGTAGTTACTTTAGATGGACTGGATGAGGAAGCACTGATCCGTATCCTTAAAGAGCCTAAGAACTCTTTGACCAGACAGTATCACAAATTATTCGAGCTGGATGGAGTAGAGCTTGAATTTGAGGAAGATGCCCTCAAAGAAGTAGCGAGAAAATCTCTGGAGCGCAAGACCGGTGCCAGAGGACTTCGTTCCATCATGGAGAAATCTCTGATGGATCTGATGTACCGTACTCCTTCCGACAATACGATATGTAAGTGCATCATCACAAAAGATGCAGTAGACGGAATCGGAGAACCGGAAGTGGTTCATGGGGAACAGCCTGCCATGCAGCAAAATACCACAAGAAGAAATTCCCGTTCCAGAAAGACAGGAAAGCCGGAGACGGCCTAAAGAAGGGATTGAAAATAGATGAAACAGCCAATCAGCATTCTTCCGGCAATCGCTCTGCGCGGCACAACGATCCTTCCGGAAATGATCGTTCACTTTGATGTGAGCAGAGAACGTTCAATCAAAGCGATAGAGGCGGCAATGCTTCATGATCAGAAGATTTTTCTGGTTACACAGAAAGATCCTGAGATGGAATCTCCGAAGTTATCAGATCTGTATAAGGTGGGAACTGTTGCCTATATCAAGCAGGTAGTAAAACTTCCGCAGGATCTGCTCAGAGTGCTGGTAGAAGGAATTGAACGTGCAGAACTTCTAAGTCTTGATCAGGAGGAGCCGTTTCTGAAAGCAGAGACGGCACTTTTTGAGCCTGACAGTACGAAATATACGAAATCTCTGAATGAAGCAATGTTCCGGAGTATTCAGGAACTCTTTCAGAGATATTGCATGGAAAGCGGAAAAATCAGCAAAGATCTGGCAGCAAAAATCCTGAACATTGAGGATATCGATCAGCTGATCACACAGGTCTCGGTAAATGTTCCGCTGAGTTATCAGAACAAACAAAAAATCCTCGAGGCAGTCAGCCTTGAAGATCGCTATGAGGTACTTGCTGCAATCCTCACAAATGAGATCGAAGTGTTCCAGGTCGGACACGATCTGCAGCGCAAGCTTAAATCCCGTGTGGATAAGAATCAGAGAGATTATATTCTGCGAGAGCAGCTTAAAGTCATCCGTGAGGAACTGGGAGAGGAAAGTACCAGTGATACCGCGGAAGAATACCGCCAAAAAGTTGGTGAACTTCAGGCTTCTCAGGAAGTTAAAGACAAACTGAACAAAGAAATTGACCGTTTTAAGAGCATGAACAGCAGTGCAGCAGAAAGCAGTGTGCTGAGCACATATATCGAGACACTTCTTGCGCTTCCGTGGGACAAAAAGTCTGAAGATTCCACAGACTTAAAGAAGGCCTGGGAAATTCTCGAAGAAGGACATTACGGGCTCAAAGATGTCAAGGAACGCATCATGGAATTCCTTGCTGTCCGTAAGCTGACAGGTGGCGGCAAGAGCCCGATCCTCTGTCTTGTAGGCCCTCCGGGAACAGGTAAGACCTCCATCGCGAAGTCTGTAGCAGAGGCATTGAATAAAAAATACGTCCGCATCTGTCTCGGCGGTGTCCGTGATGAGGCGGAGATCCGCGGACACAGAAAGACTTATGTAGGTGCTATGCCGGGACGTATCACGGAAGCACTTTCACAGGCAGGTGTCAGCAATCCGCTGATGCTTCTTGATGAGATTGATAAGACAAGCAGTGATTATAAAGGTGATACTTCTGCAGCACTTCTCGAAGTGCTTGATCCGGAGCAGAACAACCGCTTCAATGACCATTATGTAGAGGTTCCTCAGGATCTTTCCGAAGTATTATTTATTGCGACCGCAAATGATATGGACAGTATTCCGAGACCACTTCTTGACCGTATGGAAGTCATCGAGATCTCAGGTTATACTGAAAACGAAAAAGAACACATTGCGAAAGAGCATCTGATCCCGAAACAGTTGGAAGTAAACGGTATTCCGAAAGGAGCACTGACGATCCAGCCGTCTGCACTTCGCAAGATTATCACACTCTACACCCGCGAGGCAGGTGTGCGTGGACTGGAGCGTAAGATCGGTCAGATCTGCCGTAAGGCGGCTCGTGAGATCATGGAAAATAACCAGAAGAAGATCACGGTCAAAGGCAAAAACCTTGAAGATTTTCTCGGCAAAGCCAGATACAGTTATCTGATGGCAAATAAGAAAGACGAAGTCGGAATTGCCAGAGGACTTGCATGGACACAGGTCGGTGGTGATACACTTCAGATCGAGGTCAATGTCATGCCGGGCAAGGGAGAACTTGTACTTACCGGACAGCTCGGAGATGTTATGAAAGAATCTGCTCAGGCAGGTATTTCTTACATTCGTTCTGTAGCATCCGATTATGATATTTCGCCGGAATTTTTCCAGGAAAATGATATTCACGTACATATTCCGGAAGGGGCAGTTCCGAAAGACGGACCTTCTGCGGGTATTACCATGGCGACAGCTATGCTTTCTGCGATCATCGGAAGAGAAGTGCGCGCAGATGTAGCAATGACCGGTGAAATCACACTCCGTGGTCATGTACTTCCGATCGGCGGACTGAAAGAAAAACTTCTTGCAGCCAAATACGCCAAGATCAGGCAGGTACTTGTACCGAAGCAGAACAAACCGGATATTCAGGAGATGGACGATGAGATCCTTGACGGTCTGAAAATCTCCTTTGTAGAAAATATGAATGAAGTGCTTCACGAGGCACTTGCGAATTGACAGAAGTAACTTGCAGAGACTTGAACAGTTATCGAAAGAGGACTTTATGGTTATAAAAAGCGCAGTTTTAGATATCGTATGCGGAATCACAAGTAAGATTCCGGATACCGGTTTGCCGGAAGTGGCTTTTGCCGGCAAATCCAACGTCGGCAAATCTTCACTGATCAATGGTCTGATGAACCGGAAGGCACTGGCGCGTACCAGTGCACAGCCGGGCAAGACACAGACGATCAATTTTTATAAGATCAATGATGAATTGGATCTGGTCGATCTTCCGGGATATGGATATGCCCGTGTGACACCGGCAGAAAAAGAAAAATGGGGAAAGATGATCGAGAATTATCTGCATACTTCCCGTAATCTCAAAGCCGTTTTTCTTCTGATCGATATCCGTCATGATCCGTCTGCAAATGACAGACAGATGTATGAATGGATCCTTCATAATGGCTATGAGCCGATAATTATTGCAACGAAACTGGATAAACTGAAACGCAGTCAGGTTCAGAAGAATCTGAAGGCGATAAGAGAAGGCCTTCAGTTAAGAAAAGGAACAACTGTGATTCCGTATTCTGCTGAGACAAAGCAGGGAAGAGATGAAATCTGGGAACTGATCGAATCTCTGACCGGTGGCGAACCTTCCGAGGAAGCCTGAAAGGACTAAAAAGATGGGAATCATCAAAGCAGCAAAACTTGCATTTGACTATTTGAGATATGATGAAGATGGAAATGTCGAAGATACGCAGAGAGCGGTTGACGGCGTTGACCTTGATATACAACCGGGTGAATTTGTTGCAGTGCTTGGACATAACGGCTCAGGCAAATCTACGTTTGCTAAGCACATCAATGCGTTGTTGCTCCCGACAGAGGGAACCATCTGGATCGACGGAATCGACACGGCGAAAGAGCCGGAACTCTGGAAGGTACGGCAAAAAGCAGGTATGGTATTTCAGAATCCGGATAACCAGATCATTGGTACCGTGGTTGAGGAAGATGTGGGATTCGGACCGGAAAATATGGGGATATCTACAGGAGATATCTGGAAACGTGTGGATGAAAGCCTTGCAAAGACAGGAATGACTGCATATCGTCATCATTCACCGAATAAGCTTTCAGGTGGACAGAAGCAGCGTGTGGCGATCGCAGGTGTCATGGCGATGCGTCCGCAGTGTATCGTTCTGGATGAACCGACTGCCATGCTGGATCCGAACGGACGAAAAGAAGTACTGGAAGCAGTTCATCAGCTGAATCGTCAGGAAAATGTGACGGTCGTTCTGATCACACACTACATGGAAGAAGTGATCGATGCCGATCGTGTGGTTGTCATGGATGACGGTCATGTCGTGATGGAGGGAACTCCGAAGGAGATCTTTTCACAGGTGGAGACACTGAAGAAATATCGTCTGGATGTGCCGCAGGTAACGCTGCTTGCACATGAACTGAAACAGTCCGGTGTAGACATTCCGGATGGAATCCTTACTACGGAAGAGTTGGTAAATGCCTTATGTCAATAGAACTGAAAAACGTAACTTACACATACAGCCCGGGAACTTCTTATGAGATCCACGCACTGAAAGACATTAATCTGAACATTCCGGATGGACAGTTTATCGGTGTGATCGGACACACAGGAAGTGGGAAATCTACATTGATCCAGCATCTGAACGCATTGATTAAGCCGACTTCCGGCACAGTATCATACAATGGTGAGGATGTCTGGGCAGAAAACTACAACAGAAGAGCACTTCGAAGTGAAGTCGGACTTGTTTTCCAGTATCCGGAACATCAGCTTTTTGAGAGCGATGTTCTTTCGGATGTCTGCTATGGACCGATGAATCAGGGCAAAAGCAGAGAAGAAGCTGAGGAAGAAGCAAGAAAAGCACTTCTTCAGGTAGGCTTCAAAGAAAAAAATTTTGATAAATCTCCATTTGATCTGTCCGGCGGACAGAAAAAGCGTGTGGCGATCGCCGGTGTTCTTGCAATGAATCCGAAGATCCTGATTCTGGATGAGCCGACTGCAGGACTTGATCCGAAGGGAAGGGATGAGATCCTTGACCAGATTGCAGAACTTCATAAAGTCCGTGGAATCACGATCATTCTGGTTTCACACAGCATGGAAGACGTTGCGAAATATGTAGAACGTCTGATAGTGGTAAATCACGGTAAGATTGCATTTGACGATACTCCGAAAAAGGTTTTTGCGCATTACAAAGAGCTGGAAGAGATGGGACTTGCAGCACCGCAGATCACCTATATCATGCATGCTTTGAAAGAAAAAGGACTTCCGGTAGATCCTTCTGATACAACTGTTGAGGAAGCGAGAGCGGATATCCTGCGTGCGCTTAAGGAAATGAACTCTCCTTTACTGAAAGGAGGGGTTCTGAATGATTAGAGATATTACGATCGGACAGTATTATCCGGCAAAGTCCCCGATCCATAAGCTGGATCCACGAACAAAACTTGCCGGTACACTGATTTTTATTATATCAGTATTTTTATTTCATACTGTAGTCGGATATGCGGTAGCAACCGTATTTCTGGCAGGAATGATATTGATTTCCACAGTTCCGGTGAAGTTTATCTTCAAGGGACTGAAAGCAATCTTTATGATCCTGCTGATCACGATGGTGTTTAATATTCTTCTGACACCAGGTGAGGCGATCGTTACGCTTGGAATTTTCAAGATCACAAAAGAAGGTATTTCAATGGCAGTCCGCATGGCAATACGACTGATCTATCTGGTAATCGGCTCTTCGCTTATGACACTGACGACTACCCCGAATCAGCTGACCGACGGACTGGAAAAAAGCCTTCGTCCACTGAATAAGATCCATGTTCCGGTACATGAGATCGCAATGATGATGTCGATTGCACTTCGTTTTATTCCTATTCTTCTGGAAGAAACGGACAAGATCATGAAAGCACAGATCGCGCGAGGCGCAGATTTTGAAAATGGAAATCTGATCCAGAAAGTAAAAAACATGGTACCGCTTCTGGTACCGCTGTTTATTTCTGCTTTCCGCCGTGCGAATGATCTTGCAATGGCGATGGAAGCACGGTGTTATCACGGGGGCGATAACCGTACCCAGATGAAACCGCTGAAATATAAGAAACGAGACCATATTGCATACCTGATCCTGTTTGCATATCTTGCAGTAGCGATCGGATTTCGTATGGCCGGTTTATAAATAAGGATGGTTCTTGCTGTAAAAGGCGGGAGCCATTTTTACCATAAATGGAGGATAAGATGAAAAGAGTTGGACTTGTAGTTGCCTATGACGGAACGAATTACAGTGGATGGCAGATTCAGCCAAACGGAATCACGATTCAGGGTGTGCTTAACGATACACTTTCTGACCTTCTCGGAGAAAAGATTGAGATCATGGGTGCAAGCCGTACCGACGCGGGTGTCCATGCACTCGGAAACGTAGCTGTGTTTGATACGAATACACGCATTCCGGGAGAAAAGATTTCCTATGCACTGAATCAGAGACTGCCGGAAGATATCCGTATTCAGTTATCAGAAGAAGTGGAACCGGATTTTCATCCGAGATACTGCGACAGTGAAAAAACATATGAATACCGGATACTGAACCGTAAATTCCCGGTGCCGACAGAGCGTTTGTATTCTTATTTTTATCATTATAAACTTGATGTAGATAAGATGCGGGAAGCAACCTCTTATCTGATCGGACGACATGATTTTGCAAGTTTCTGTGGAACAGGTGCGCAGGTAAAATCCACAGTCCGTACCATTACAGGAATTGATGTGTGGAGAGACGGTGACATTGTGACGATTCGTGTAAAGGGAGAGGGATTTCTTTACAATATGGTTCGCATCATTGCCGGAACACTGATTCAGGTCGGAAACGGGCAGTATCCGCCGGAACGTGTGAAAAAGATCCTCGATGCCTGCGACCGTTCTGTATCCGGACCGACCGCGCCGGCACACGGACTGACACTGATAGGAATTGAATTTTTTGACTGAAAATAAAATTTAATTATTATATGCATTGAAAGAAGACGGATTTTTATGTCCGTCTTTTTTGCGTTTTTATGTATGTGGTTATAACCACGTCTTTATAGTGAGATGTATATTATATTGGATTCACAAAGAAACTATACAGAGAGACCATAAGGAGGTTTAACCATGGATAAAAAAGAAAATAAGATGTTTTGCTTTCAGTGTCAGGAAACTGCAGGCTGCAGCGGATGTACAGTATCAGGGGTATGTGGAAAGAAACCGGATGTTGCAGCTATGCAGGATCTGCTGGTCTATGTGACAAAAGGCATTTCAGCAGTGACCACACAGCTTCGAAGCGAAGAAAAAGAAATAGATGATAATGTCAATCATCAAATTATTGTGAATCTGTTTACAACAATCACAAATGCAAATTTTGATAAAGAATCTATCATTACACGAATCAAAGAAACGCTGGAGATCAAAGAAGAACTTCTGAAAAAAGTCGAAAACAGAGATGGTGTCCCGGAAGCTGCATTCTGGAACGGTACAGAAGATACTTTTGAAGATAAAGCTTCGCACGTAGGAATTCTTGCCACAGAGAATGAAGATATCCGAAGTCTTCGAGAACTGATCACTTACGGTCTGAAAGGACTGGCAGCCTATGCGAAACATGCAGCAGCACTTGCGCATACGGATGAGGAAATCGACGCGTTTCTCCAGAAAGCACTTGCGGCAACAGCGGATGATGCTCTCTTGGCAGAAGAACTTACCGCATTGACTCTCGAGACAGGAAAGTTCGGTGTTCGTGTGATGGAACTTCTTGACAAGGCTAATACAGCAGCTTACGGAAATCCTGAGATCACAAAGGTCAATATCGGAGTCGGCAAAAATTCGGGTATCCTTGTTTCGGGACATGACCTGCATGATTTGGAAATGCTTCTTGAACAGACGCAGGGAACGGGTGTGGATATCTACACTCATTCCGAAATGCTTCCGGCGCATTACTATCCGGCGTTCAAAAAATATCCGAATTTTATCGGAAATTATGGAAATGCATGGTGGAAACAGAAAGAGGAGTTTGAGAGTTTCCATGGTCCGATCCTGATGACAACGAACTGCATCGTTCCGCCAAAGGACAGCTACAAAGACCGTATGTATACGACGGGTGCAGCTTCTTATCCGGGATGCACCCATATTCCGGGCGGTGTCGGAGAAGAAAAAGATTTTTCAGAAATCATTGCTAAGGCGAAGCAGTGTCAGGCGCCGGAAGAGATCGAACATGGTGAGATCATCGGTGGGTTTGCACATGCGCAGGTCTTCGCGCTGGCAGATAAGATCGTAGAAGCAGTAAAATCCGGAGCAATCCGCAAATTTGTCGTAATGGCAGGCTGCGACGGACGTGCAAAGTCCCGAAATTATTATACTGATTTTGCAAAAGGACTGCCGAAAGATACTGTAATTCTTACTGCAGGATGTGCAAAATATAAATACAATAAGCTGAATCTCGGAGATATCGGTGGCATTCCGAGAGTTCTGGATGCAGGACAGTGCAACGATTCCTATTCACTTGCAGTCATTGCACTGAAACTGAAAGAAATTTTTGAACTGAACGATATCAATGAGCTTCCAATCGTCTACAATATTGCATGGTATGAGCAGAAAGCGGTCATCGTCCTTCTGGCGCTTCTCGCGCTTGGAGTCAAAAATATCCATCTCGGACCGACACTGCCGGCATTCCTTTCTCCGAATGTAGCAAAGATTCTGGTAGATAACTTCGGAATCAGTGGAATCGGGACAGTAGAAGAGGATCTTGCAAACCTGATTGGATAAAGAAAGAACTGCTTTGAAAGGCTGTAATAAATAAAAAGTGTTGATTTTTGCCGCTATTATCACACTGGCAGTCAACATCACTCGCTATTTCACCGGTGAATAAAGATGCCGAAGCTGTCTGTCAGGAGACGACACCGATTCAGGAAAAACTGGATAAACTCGGAAAACAGATCACAGTACTTGGTGCTTCTGCCGCAGCTATTGTTTTTGCCATCGAAGTGATCCAGTTTGTGATGAACGGACAGTTAAACTTTATGCTCCAGCATTTCAAAAACTTCCTTGGTACAGTTGTATTTGAAACGGTTCCGCTTTCGGTGGGAATGTGGGGAAAGATGCTCCTGACTGCTTTTACAGTTATCATTCTGAATGAAGTAGTAAAAGCAGTAAAGAGACTGTTTGGACGTAAATAAAGAAAAGAAATTGTATATCTGAGAAAGAAATCAGAGACACTTATATGCAATGATCGTTACCGTGCCCTTGCCGGGGTAGCGCTTCATTGAATATCTTTTAGGGAAAGCTTCGATCAGTTCCGGAAGTTTGACATAACCGTAGGTACGGGCATCGAAATCCGGTCTGGCACGTTTGATATACTGACCGGCAGAACTTACATTGACATAACCGTCATCATCCTGGTATTTGTCCCAGGCGATACGAAGAAGCTTGTGGATCTCTTTGAGCTCTTTTGCTTTGCGGCGTTCTTCGGCACTTTCCTGCGCATTGCGTTTTGCAGTTTCTGCCGGTTTCTGAACGGCGGCAGTCTGCGTATCCGTATCTTTGCTTAAGTTTTCAAGATAGACAAATTCGTCACAGGCATTGCGGAAAGGTTCCGGTGTCTTTTTTTCACCGACTCCCATAACGAAGACTCCGGATTCACGAAGTTTGATCGCGAGAGGTGTGTAGTCACTGTCACTTGCGACAATGACAAAGGCATCGTAAATGCCGCTGTGGAGAAGATCAAGCGTATCAATAACGAGTGCCATGTCTGTCGCATTTTTGCCGGCAACATAGTCAAACTGCTGTTCCGCTTTGATTGCAAGACGTTTTAATTCATTTTCCCAGTTTTTGAGAGAACCTTTGCGCCAGTTACCGTAAGCACGTTTGACGACGATACGGCCATTTGTTGAGATTTCCTGTATAACAGATTCCAGTTTGGAAAGCTGTGTATTATCAGCATCTATCAGCATTGCAATATTTTTGAGATTTTTCATAGAAATAAGTCTCCTCGTAATATGTAAACCTTATTAATAAAACTATATCATTTTCTGAAATCTTTTTCCAGATGGATTCCGGGAAATCTGGATTTATTCACAGAAATGTGGTAAGATCGAGGGAATACAGACAGGGGGAATCTATATGATTACATTTTTGGCATCCCTTTTTATTAAGGATCGCCGCAATTATAATTCGCCGGAAGTCCGGCAGGCATATGGCGTTTTAAGTGGTGCAGTCGGAATTGGACTGAACATTCTGCTTTTTCTCGGAAAATGGATTGCAGGAACGGTGAGTGGTTCTATCGCTATTACGGCAGATGCGTTTAACAACCTGTCGGATGCGGGCTCTTCGATCATTACGTTAATCGGTTTTCGGCTTTCCGGACAGGAGCCTGATCCGGAGCATCCATTCGGACATGGCAGGATGGAATATATTTCCGGACTTTTGGTATCGGTAGCAATACTTGTCATGGGATTCGAACTCATCTGGTCATCACTTGGTAAACTGCGTTCCCCGGAACCGATTGAGAGCAGTGCACTGGTATGTGTGATTCTGATCGCATCCATTCTTGTGAAAGTATATATGTTTTTTTATAATCGTTCACTGAGTAAAAAACTGGATAGTGCAGCAATGAAAGCAACATCTGTTGACAGTTTGAGCGACACTGTGGCAACGACACTTGTTCTGATCGCCACACTGATCAGCAAATATACGGGACTGCTTCTTGATGGCTGGTTCGGAATCCTGGTAGGATGCTTTATTCTTTATACAGGTGGTTCTACACTGAAAGAAACCATTGACCTTCTTATCGGACAGCCGCCGAAGCAGGAATTTATCAATGAAATTCGTGAAATCGTTCTGGGACATTCGATGGTTCATGGTGTACATGATCTGATCGTTCATGATTATGGTCCGGGACGTGTGATGATCTCACTTCACGCAGAAGTGGATGTGAACGGAAATATTCAGGATATCCACGAACAGATCGATCATATTGAACATGAACTGCAGGAAAAACTGCATTGTTCCGCAACGATCCATATGGATCCGATTGTGACAGATGATGAGGAAGTTCTTGCGATGAAGGCAAAAGTAGAAGAGATGGTACATTTTCTGGATGAATCCTTCAGTATGCATGATTTCCGAATGGTAAAAGGTTCGACCAGAACAAATCTGATCTTTGATGTGGAGGTTCCGAGAAAAACTTCCTATACAGACAACGAGATCGTGAACTGGCTGAAAGAGCGGATACACGAATTGCCGGGAAGCAAGTATTTCGCGGTGATACAGATCGATCATGAATACTATTGAGTAAAGAAATTGACAGATAAAAATAATCTGGTATAATTAAATAATCGAGATGTTATTTAGTGCGCTAACATGAGAAATCGCACCTTGAAAGGAAACGACAGAGAACTTCAAAGATGAAGATGGTTGTTGTTTCCTTTTTTGCTGCACGCGTATAGTGGAAGTGCCGGTAACATGTCCGCTGATTTTATCAGGGCTCGAACGAGAGAGGAGAAAAGGAGAAACTAAATGGAAACAAAAGAAAAAAACACTGCAACACCGTATGATCTTGACGGTAAGCCACCGCTGAAACTTGCGATTCCGCTTGGATTACAGCATGTTCTGGCAATGTTTGTCGGAAACCTGACCCCACTTCTGATCATCACAGGAGTCTGTGGTATCGAATCAGGAAGTGCCCTGCAGGTAGCGCTTTTGCAGAATGCCATGCTGGTAGCAGGTATCGTTACATTGATTCAGATCTACACGATCGGACCTGTTGGTGGTAAACTTCCGATCGTTATGGGAACAAGTTCCGGATTTATCGGTGTCTGCAAAAGCGTGGCAGTTACGATGGGAAGCGGAGTTGCCGGTTATGGAGCAATTTTGGCAGCCAGCTTTATCGGTGGTCTGTTTGAAACCGTACTTGGAGGTTTCTTAAAGCCACTGCGTAAATTTTTCCCTGCAGTTGTAACTGGTACAGTTGTACTGTCTATCGGACTTTCACTGATTTCTGTCGGAATCGGTTCTTTCGGCGGTGGAAGTACAGCACCGGATTATGGTTCTCTCGAAAATCTTTTTGTAGGTACGGTAGTTCTGGTTGTGATCATAGCACTGAAACACGGCACAAAGGGATTCACCAGTTTTTCATCGATTTTGCTGGGCATCATTGTAGGATATATTTTGGTATCCATCATGGCAATGGTGTTGCCGACTACTTTTACATACACCGATGAAACAGGTGCTGTTGTTGAAGCAACAAAGTCCTGGGTAGTCAACTGGAGTAAGGTAGCAGACGCATCCTGGTTTGCAATTCCGAAGATCATGCCGGTCAAATGGGTATTTGATGCAAAAGCAATTGTTCCGATCTGTATCATGTTTGTCGTTACCGCTGTTGAAACAGTTGGTGATATTTCTGGTATTACAGAAGGTGGTCTTGGCCGTGAGGCTACTGACAAAGAGCTTTCCGGTGGTGTTATGTGTGATGGTCTTGGATCTTCTTTTGCAGCACTGCTTGGTGTTCTTCCGAATACTTCTTTCAGCCAGAACGTTGGTCTGGTTGCCATGAATAAGGTCGTGAACCGTTATTCAATCGGAATCGGCGGTATTTTCCTGATCGCATGTGGTCTGTTTCCGAAGCTTGCAGCACTGATTTCCATTATGCCGCAGAGTGTACTGGGTGGCGCAGCGGTTATGATGTTCTCATCAATCGTAATCAGTGGTATTCAGCTTATCACAAAATGGCCACTGTCTCCGAGAAATGTGACGATTGTGTCTGTTGCACTTGGTGTTGGCTATGGACTTGGCTCCAATTCAGCCGTACTTGCACAGCTTCCGGAAAGTATTAATCTGATCTTTGGTGGTTCAGGTATCGTGCCGGCAGCGCTGTTTGCGATTATTCTGAATATCATCCTTCCGAAAGATGAAAAGACGGAAGTGGAGATGGCAGAAGAGATACTGGCAAATGAAAAAGCAAAAGAGAAAAAGTAAATAAAAGAGAGTAGTTTATGAGAACGGGCAGGGATGACGAAAAAATATCCCTGCCTTTTAATATAGATAAGCCATGGATGAAACGTGCTGTGTTTTTGGATTTCTCTGCTCATTTATTAATCACTGCTTTTGCAAACTCGCACCTGAAGGTGCTCAGACAGTGCAACGCAGTGATAATTAGAGCATTCGAAATCTCAAAAGCCTCGCAGGTTTCTTACATGGCTTATCTATATTGCAGGCAGGGGAAATTTACGGGTATCCCTGACGGTTGAATCAAAAGGGGAGTGCTGTGTGAAAAGTGGAAGAAAAGCAACGGAAATAGCGGCTTTCAAGAATTCCCGATGCCGGAAAGAGCATCGGGAGCAGTAATGTTGAAGGTATTTTAAAACTTCATATTTTATGAAATTTCATGTGGATCAGTCCGACGGCATCAGCGAGTACCCATCCGATTGGAATTGCCATCCAGATACCAATCTCACCGATATAGTTGGAGAGGAGATACTGTACACCACAGGTGATGACGGCAGTTTCTTTTGCACTCACAAAAATAGTCATTAGCGGAGCTGCAAAAATGCAGACAATAGCGGAAATAATTATACAGAAAATAAAACTGAGCAGGAAGGATTCCTTTGTTCTTTTGCGGATACGATCTTTTTTACCGGCACCGTAGTTCTGTGCAATAAAAGTAGAGTAAGCATTACCGAAATCCTGCACCGGAAGATAGGCAAAGGTGTCAATCTTGACGGCAGCAGATCCCGGCATTTGAGAAGTACATACAATGTGATGCCGATTCCGGAAACATACTGTGCGATGACTGTTGCAAATGCTACACCGCGGATGCCCCATGGGAGTACCGCAATAAATAAAAGATCCAATCCGATGTTCAGAATGGCGGAAACAGCCAGAAATACCAGAGGAATCGTAGAATTTCCAAGTGCCCGTAAAAGACAGGAAAAATAATTGTACAAAGATGTTGCAATGATTCCTGCAAAGATTACGAGCAGGTAGGACTTCATGCCATCCCAGACCTCGGCCGGCACACGCAGGAAGTGCAGGATCGGATCAATTCCTATAATGATTATATCATAAAAAAGAATCCGGTAAGATTTGAGATTTACATTCTTTAGCGTTTGAATATAAGAAAAATCAGAAAAATCTATATAATGTATACAATTTTAAAATATCAACAAATTTGAAAGCAAAAAAAAATAATATTTGGTTAATCTGTTTCTGTACTCAGTGCTATACTTCTAACCGTAAAAAGTAAACAGAACTTAACAAAACCTCCTTTCACAAAACAAAGTTGAAGGCGGCTAAGCATCAGATTTTTGGAGGAAAAGACAAATGAATACTTTAAAAGCTGAAAAAAGAAGCATGGACGTTAAGGCAAAAAGACTGAGAAGAGAAGGATACGTTACAGGTAATGTATTTGGTCGTGAGATCGAAGGTTCCATCCCGGTAAAAATGCTGAAGACGGAGGTTGACAAACTGTTAAAGACTGACCACAAAGGAAGTCAGGTTATGCTTGAGGTAGATGGTCAGACATACGATACACTGATTAAAGAGGTTGATTTTAACCCACTGGCAGGCAGAGTTGATGAGATTGATTTCCAGGCACTGGTAAGCAATGAAAAAGTACATTCTGTTGCTGAAATCGTGATTGTAAACCATGACAAAGTAGCAGATGGTGTTCTTCAGGAAAACATGGAAGAAGTAAATTATAAAGCTTATCCGTCAGCACTGGTTGACAAAGTAGAAGTCGATGTAGCCGGTCTGAAAGTCGGTGACACGATCCGTGTCAAAGATCTGAGCCTTGCAAAAGACAAAGATATCGACATTAAAGATGATCCGGAAGCTGTAGTACTGACAGTTGTTGCAGTTCATAACGGAGCAGTACCGGAAACAGAGACACCTGAGGAAGCAGAGACAGAAGAAGCAAAGTAATCTGCCTGATCAGAAACTCACACCAACAAAATATATGATAAAAGATCCCTCCTGTAGAGTTGGCTCACAGGAGGGATTTTTTTGTGTAATAGGAAATTACTCCGTAATGTTCCTATTACACAAAAACGCTCCGCGAGGATGCGACCAGATGCATGAGGAATATGTCTGCTAAAGCAGACTGCATCTGGCGCGCAAAGCGAAACAAGTCCTTCAAAGATTGATGGATTCAGGGGATTTGAAGTGGACTTGTCCGCTTTGGCTTGCAAATGAATAGCTGAAAAAGGAGGGATTTCTAATGAATTGCAAAAAGAATGCGAAAAGCACATCAGACGATGAACACCGACTATTCAATCCTGCTGTTGAGAAGGTTGTAGAGATCGGTCTGGAGCATCTGAGGCCATTCGAGAATCATCCGTTCAAGGTAAAAGAGGATGAAGTAATGGCACGGCTCATGGAAAGCATTGAGAGATACGGAATTATGAATCCGCTGATCGTAATGCCGACAACGGAAGGATTCTATCGGATCATCTCCGGTCATCGTAGAAAATACTGTGCAGAAAGACTTGGATATACACAGGTGCCGGTGATTATCCGGTATATGAAAGAGGATGATTTGATCATATCCATGGTGGATTCGAACCTTCACAGGGAAAAGATTCTGTTCAGTGAGAAAGCATTTGCGTATTCCATGAAGAATGAAGCTATGAAGCGTAAAACCGGGAAGAGACGAAAGACACAGGAAGGTCTGTTGGAAGCACTGAAAGGAACCAAGACCATAGATCTGATTGGTCAGGAAACGGGTGAAAGCTCAAGGCAGGTGCTCCGGTACATTCGTTTAACGTCTTTGATTCCGGAATTACTGGATATGCTGGATGAAGGAAAAATCTCATTTAATCCGGCAGTGGAACTTTCCTTTTTGTCAATTATAGAACAGGGATGGGTAGCAGATGGTATTGAATATACGCTGTCGGTTCCTTCTGTATCACAGGCAAAACGCATGAAAGCACTGAGTCAGGAAAAACAGCTGAGTCCGCAGAAGATCAACGAAATTTTAAACGAGATCAAGAAGACGGATATGAGCAGAGTGATTTTTAAGAATTCTCAGATGTATAAATACTTTCCAAAGTATTACAGCACAGAACAGATGAAAGAAGAAATCATAGAACTTCTGGAAAAAGAAAGAAAGACAGAGAAAACGATACGATTATATTCTGATCGACTGCATGCCATCTCTTGGAACACTGACAATCAATGCGTTGGTAGCTGCAGATTCGGTGCTGCTCCCGGTTCAGGCTGCATATCTGCCAGTTAAAGGTCTTCAGCAGCTGATTAAGACCATTTCTATGGTAAAGAGAAGACTGAACAGACGACTGATGATTGAAGGAATCCTTCTTACAATAGTGGATTTCAGAACCAATTATGCAAAGGATATTTCAAGTAAAGTCAGAGAAACATACGGAACCAGTATACCGATATTTGAGAGTGTGATTCCGGTATCTGTGAAGGCTGCGGAAGCCAGTGCAGAGGGAATCAGTATCTATGGTCACTGTATCAATTGCAAGGTATCAAATGCCTATAAAGAATTAACTCAGGAGGTATTAGGAAATGGCAGGTAAGGCAAGCAAGATGAATGAAAGACTGAATTTTAAGAGTGTGGAAGAACTTGTTAGGTGTTGTAAATGAAGAGTTCGTTATGGATATTGAGATCTGTAAGATATTAGACATTGGATAAGGGGGATGTGTTGTCATGAGAACTATAGGTAATATCCTTTGGTTTGGAACGGATTCGAGAAGCCTTTCCAGAGTATCGGTTTGTGCCACCGGTTGAGATAAAAGAAAGTATTTATCCGGAGCATATGACAGCAGATGAACTTGCGGGAGTATTGCTTGATTTGGCAAATGAATTCGATGCATATGATTTTATGGATCAGGTGGAAAGTCCGGAAACTGCATTGACTGAGATTAAATATAATCTTCTGACAGGACTTGGCATGCAGGAATATGCGTCTTTTCTGAAAGATGTAAAAGAAGAAAGCAAAGAACTGGCATCACGGGCAGAAGCTCTAAGGGATAGACTGCGAGAATACACACCTGAGCTTACAGACGAAATTCAACCAATGGTAAAAATTCGGTTCAGTCAGGATCCGAATATAAAAGAAGGCAGCATGTTTTCTCTGACAGAAGCGGATGAAGCATTTCGTGAATCAGATAAAAGCCAGGCAGCTTTCAATAGCGATCAACCAGGAGATACCAGAGTATGGATTGTGTCTTATGAAATCATTTATTTTGAAGCTGAAGAGATGAAGATGGTAGCCGGTACGGCATTTATCAGCGAAGGTCATGGAGGAATTCTTGAAAACCTGCAGAAGGAAGTGGAGGAACATCTGAACAGTCAGACCTGGCTTGATTATAAAAAGGCACAGGGAGCAGAGTCTTTTCAGAACTATGTAGCAGAGCTTCATGATACGCAGGAACATGTGCTGCCTTATCTGCAACAGTACCTTAGTCTGGAAGAAAGAGGCAGCATTGATATTTTGGAAGAAGGAACAAAAGAAGTTTCATCCGGAAAGGAAAGCAAAGCTGTCATACCGACAAAACCTGCAAAAGAAAAAACGATTGATGAGGTTTCAAAGAAATCCATCCATGCCAGGTTACAGGAAAAGAAAAATGAACTCGCAAAAAAGCCGGGAAAAGATAATCCACAGAGAGGAGTTGAATTAGCGTGATGCGATTTACAGAAGAACAGAAAATGATCCTGAATTGTTATGAGGGCGGAAAGACAAAAGTTATTCACGAGGTGCAAAAATCTATAGAAGAACTGAAAAGTACCGGTGAAGATCCGGAAATGTTAGGGCTCCTTACAGATCTTGCAGCTCAGCTTAAGGACTGCACCAACCGGGAATACTTTCAGGCTAAGAAAGAGGCTCTGATCGATCCGGTTAATGCAGAAGTGATGGTGCTTTCTCCGGAACCTTGATACCAGCTTCGCGGATCATAGTATCAAAATTATTTTCAATTATATGCGGGGTCTTCTGTTGCTTTTGGAGATCCTGCTTTTCTTTTTTGGCTGAGGACAGTTCTTTTTCCAGTTCCATCTGTTGGCGCTGTAGTTTTTCAGCTGAAGGCAGTTTGTGAATACCAAACTCCGCCAGTTCTTTCAAAGTGGTTTCATGCAGCTGATATTCTGCTTTGTACTGTTTTCGATAGAGTAATCTATCTGGAGCATCTTTCTCAGCAAGAATGACATCACGACAGGCACGGTAGATTTCACAATGTTTCTGAATTACTTTCTGATTTTGAAGTGCCTGTTGCACTTGCTGAATGTTATTGTCGGCAGCATGAATAGAAGCCTCCAAATCTGCAACATGATTTTGGAAGTCTTCGTAGTTTAGAAGATTGTGTTGCGAAAGGTAGTTGAAAGTTTTGGCAGCTTCCCTCAGATTATTTTTCTTTGCCCATTGATCAAAACCAGTTCGATTGCCGTCAGCCACATAGGAAGTCATCTGTACGAATGTTCTTACCTTGAAAGAAGCGTTCTGTGGAATGCGGACCTTGTGGCGGTTCTTTTCCAAACGTCTTAAGATGCTGTCTTCGGCATAATAGGCCCCTAATGTTTTGACATTAGTAAAATGTTTTTGCTCTGGAGCACGAAAGGCCAGGTATTTTCCTTTTCTGATTTCATATCCGGACTCTGTCATTTTCATCAGAAACTCATCAAAAGATACGGAAGACCAGATGGCACGATCTACGTTATATTTCAGTTTAGCCTTCCAGCTGTTGCCCCGTTTATATTCCATGTTTTCTTTATAAGATTTTGCTTTCTGGCCGGTAGGCATAGATTCCTCCAGACCATATTCCTGGCAGATACGATTGCTAAGCTTGCAGATTTTATGATAATTACGTTTGTTTGAAACATATTTGTGGTAATCAACAAAATTCGTAGCATTAAAAATCAGATGGCAATGTACGTGATCTTTATCTACAGGGGTAGAAAGAACATATTCATGCTTGCCTTTAAGTGTCGCATCCGCAATCTTAGTTGCTACTTCATGAGCAATATGCGGATCCGTAATCTCACCTGGCTTAAAAGAAATAATCATATGCCAGGCCAGGTTGTCACCTTTCTCCATTACATTATCCTTTCCAAGCTTTGCAGTCATAGCAAATTCCAGATCCGCAGTTTCCGGTGAACATCCATAAGAAGAAACCAGATTCTGCTCGTCGGTCTTAGCCGGATTGGTGATATAATCTACAGCTTTCTTTACTGTAGATTTGATGCCGAAGATCTTAATATATGCCATATTTCTTTTATCATTCCCTTCAATTCTTTCATTTCTTCCGGTGTAACGGAACCGGTAGCATTGGCAAGTCTTGCCAGCTGATTTACATTTACACCAATCTTATGCATTTCAAAAAACTGTTTCTCAAGGTACGTTGTATCAGTATTTACGATGATTCCGTCGATTGCCATCTTACGAAGATAGGCTCCCATGTTTGCGGTTCTTGATAAAATCATTTTCTTGCGAATCATCTTTTTTTCTTCTGGTGTAACCCAGAATTTAACTTGAATTTCTCTTTTTCTTTCAGCCATAAGCAGCTCCTTTCTGTATATTACGAGCGAAGCGAGTTTAACAAAACTGGGGAGGGTCCCTGTTTTGAGACGAATGTCCGGAAGGTGGGTAACCACTTCCTGTCCTTGCTATTCTCTATCTCTCAGCTATTAAATACAAAAATGATCC
>OLQE01000477.1_pt1 | contig 32102 bp, 27 predicted proteins | sample 1643161 | NCBI WGS metagenome assembly OLQE01 (sample SAMEA3136650, study PRJEB25190) | human gut metagenome | reverse complement strand
CCGAGTACATGGAGAAGCACACGGTATCGCGCCTGGTGGGCTCGCCTCCGGGCTATGTGGGCTTCGACGAGGGCGGCCAGCTCACCAAGGCCGTGCGCCAGCGCCCGTACTCGGTGGTGCTCTTCGATGAAATCGAGAAGGCGCATCCGGATGTGTTCAACATCCTGCTGCAAATTCTGGAGGAGGGCCGCCTCACGGACGCCCAGGGTCGTACCGTGGACTTCCGCAACACCGTCATCATCATGACGTCGAACGTGGGCGCCCGCGACATCACCACCACGACCACGCTGGGCTTCTCGAGCTCGGGGCAGAACGGGCTTTCCGACAAGGAGATCAAGAGCCGCGTCATGCACGAGCTGAAGAACGCCTTCCGTCCGGAGTTCTTGAACCGCATCGACGAGATCATCGTGTTCAAGAGCCTGACCGAGGACGAGATCGTGCAGATCGTCGACCTCATGGTGGCCGAGTTGCGTGAGCGCATGATTGCCCAGAACATGACTATCAACCTGGACGACGCCGCCAAACGCCTCGTGGCCAAAGAGGGCACTGATACCGCCTTCGGCGCGCGGCCCTTGCGTCGTGCCATACAGCGCATGCTGGAGGACCCGCTGTCCGAGCAGATCCTCGAGGGCCGCTGGACGAGCGGCTCGGTGGTGGACGTCACCGTGTCCGAGGACGGCGAGGAGCTGGTGTTCTCCGAGGGAACCGGTTCCATCCCGGCGCCCCGCAAGCGCGACTCCATCGCCCGCGATGCCGAATTGCTGCTGACGAACTACGACTTGGGTCACGCTGGCGTTGGATCGGGCCGCGGCGCCGGCACCCCCGCTGGTTCCCTGGCGGGAGGGGAGTAGGGGCGGCCTTTCGGCGCTAGCGGGGTCGTCCTTCGGTTCCGCTACGGCTGCGCGTTGGTGCCAATTGAGGCCGCGCCTCGGCTCCGCCGCAGGTGCGCCCAGCCGCAATTCGAGCGTAATCCGACCGCTTCACGACTGCGTTTTCAAGGAGGCTCCCCGGAGCCTCCTTTTTCGTGCTTGTAAGCTACTTGGGCAGTAGGTCGGCCTTAAGCCAGGATATCGGCGATCATCTTGTCCTTGAGGCGGTTGACGGCGGCGAGTTTCCAGGCCGGGTAGCCGAGGCCGGGATCGGTGTACTCGAAGTCCTTCAGAGCGACGAGCTTGGTGCGAATATCGGGCGTGAGGAGTGCGCGCGCTGCAACGACGAAATCGCCGCCGATCTTAGGGCCGATCATGCTGACGTACTCGTCGAAGTCGTCGTGCTCCATCATCATGGGCAGGCAGGCCATGTTCTGGTCGAACAGAGGGGCCATGCGCAGGATTTCGCCCGTGGCGTTATCGACGAGAAAGCCGTAGTTGCCTGCATGGCGGTCGACATTGGAGAGGTGCGATGCTTGGCGATCTGTCGACCGTCGATCCAGTCGTCGATCCCGGCAAAGCCGTAGGGGAGGTAGGCGTCTTGCTGCTCGGCGAGTTTATACGAGTAGTCGAGAGAAGCCTTTGCTCTTCCTCGTAAGTCGCCACCGCGACATCTTTGTTCATGAGCTGGTACAGCATCGCGCACCTCCTTTCAGGTTTGCCCCAGTATACCCCGACCCTCGCTGGTGAGCCGGTTCCGAGTCTTAAGTCCATGTCCTCTGCGACGCCTTGGCCGCAAGTTGCCAGATGCGCCGTTGCTCCTCCTGGTTTGGGGCCACGGGGGTCGTTTCTTGCCGTAACGTTAAGGCGCGAATCGACGGTTTTTACGGAACAACCGTCGATTTGTGACTGCTCAGGGAACCAAAGCGGCGAATAGTGGCTTCTGGAAGCCGCAAATCGACGAAGTTGACGGAACAATCGTCGATTTGCGGCTAGAAATCGCGCGTGACGGGAGCGTTCAAGTGGTGCTGCCTTCCCGCTAACTTTCTTCTTGACTCTGCCCTTAGAGCACCTTTTAGGGTTACTTGAGTCGTTCTTTGGCGTCGTGCCGAAGACGTTGGAGGGTAGGAAAGAGAAGAGAAAAGGAAGGAGAAACCCATGAGTAAGCGTACCAATTTGCTGAAAATGGCCAGTGCCGGTGTGCTCGTCAGCGGTCTTCTGGTGCTGGGCGCCTGTGCCCCGCAGGGCCAGACGCCGACGGCTGCCACGGGTGACAATGCCCCCGCGGCCGAGCAGCAGGCTGAAGGGGAGGCGCCCGCCCAGGAGGTTGCTGAGAACGGCGTGCCGATGGCGCAGCCCGTGCTTGCAACCCCGGTTGACAACCCCGATCGTCCCGTTGTCGTTCAGTATCCCGACGGCACCCTCGTGCAGCGCACACCGTCCGAGGATCAAGAGACCCCGGACTACAACATGCCCGTTCAGCAGGTTCCGTCGAACATCACCAACCTGCATGCCGACGCCAAAGGCTGCAATTCGTGCCATCCCGACTTGGGCGAGCTGGTGCACAACATGTCTCTTGAAGGCGGCCGTTATGACCATTACGACATGCGCGCGAAGCTGGGCACCAATGTTGATGTGAACCAGTGCATGAGCTGCCACGCCCTGCGCGGCCGCCCCTCCCAGACGGTCGAGGGCGAGTTCGGCAACCTCATTCACGGCATTCACGAGGGCACCGGCGCCGACTGCTGGAGCTGCCATGCAGCAACGGATGCGACCGGCGGCATGGTGGTGTGGGATCTCGCGAAGTACGATCTGCTGCGCGGCATCACCGACATCGCCGATGAGGACATGCCCGACACGTTCGCCTATCGCACCGACGAGCAGTGGGATGCCGACAAGGACTGGACTGTGCAGTGGTTCGGTGGCCCCGAAGAGGGCTGGCGCGACGAGGAGCGTTCCGATCAGATCAAGGCCGGCAACGAGATTGGCGATCCGGAGGTCTTCGACAACTGGACCATCTCCATTACCGGTATGGTGGACAACCCGCAGACTTGGAGCCTACCGGATCTGGTGGCCAACGCGCCTTCCGAGACCCACGTCCAGAAGAAGCTGTGCGCCCACAATCCCACCAACGGTCCGTGGATCTATCAGGGCGAGTGGACCGGCATTCCCATCGAGTGGTTCCTCGAGCAGGCTGGCGTGCAGGCCGGAGCCACGTCCGTGTCGCTTATCGCCAACGACGGTGCTTCGTCTCACTACCTGCTGTCCGAGGCTATGGATCCCGAGCGCAATGACATGATCTGCTACGAGCTGAACGGCGAGCGCCTGCGTCAGACCACGGGCTACCCGGTTGTCTACAAGGCCGAGACCCGCGGCGCCAACGACGAGCGTCGCGAGATCGTCGAGATTCAGGTGGGCAACCGCGAGGTCGACCCCCACGAGCTGCACGGCAACCATGAGTTCACCAAGCCTGACGTGGGCATCTTCGATCTGCGCGACGGCCAGATCTTCAAGACGGGCGAGAACATCCAGTTCCATGGTTACGCCGAGTGCTACAACCAGGAAGTGGCCGCTGTGGAAATCTCCATGGATCGCGGCAAGACCTGGAAGCGCTTCGATACGCCTGACCATGACATGGAGCGCCTGATGACGTGGACTTACGACTTCGCGCCCACCGAGGCCGGCTCCTACTGCATTTACGTGCGCGGCGTATCGGGCAATGCCTGGCATCCCAACGGCGACATCGAGTACATCGGCGAGACCACGCAGGATCCGCTGAAGATCATGGTGACCGTGGCCGACGAGCTGCCCGAGCCCGACGTGGTGCTCGAAGAGGGCGACTTGTCCTACAACAACTAGCATCGGAAAGGAGTGAGATTCATGACAACTATGGCAAAGAAGGCCGTGTGCGTGACCAGCTCGGCTCTGATGCTGGCGAGCATGGGCGCGGGTGCGGCGGTCCTTATGACCGACCAGCCCGCCCTGGCAGCGACTCCCGCAGCCGATGAGGCGACCGAAGAGGGCATTGTCGACGGCACCGTCATGCTGGACGAGGTCATGGGCACGTTCAGCTACAGCCAGGCCACCACAGCGACCGTGGACGTGATCCGCGCCGCCATGGCGAAGGCCGGTCAGTACTTATGCGGCGGCCTGCCGATTGCTACCGGTGAGGTAGACGCAAGCGGCTGGGCCATCAAGGTCGGCGGCATGGTGGATGAGGCCTACGCCACCACTATCGGCGACTTGCAGGAGGATGACGCCCTGGTGAGCCAGCTTATGGGCTGCGCCTGCGCCGGCAATCCCGCTGACGGCGGGGCTGCGCTGAACGCAGAGGTCACGGGTGTGCCGGTGACGACGCTCATCGAGCGCGCCGGCGTGCAGGAGGGCGCCAACACCGTGGTGCTCACCTCGGCCGACGGCTACCAGGTGGCGTTGCCGCTCATCTACCTGCAGACGCATTACTGCCCCGTGGTGTTCAACGTGGCGGGCTCGCCCATCGCCGAGTCCATGGGCGGCGCGAACCAGCTGTGGCTCGGCTCCACGGCGGCGAGTTACTTCGCTCGCGACATCGTGTCCATCACGGTTGAGCAGCGCGACGAGGCGCCGGCGTCCCCGGGCACGCCCGAGGCCGGCGACACCTACCCCAACCTGCCCAACATCGGCGTCGCATTCGGTGGAGAAGTAGCGTAAAAGCACCTCTCTAGAACTTATTCCTCCCTCCCCTCAAGGCCCCTCCGCGACGATGCGGAGGGGCCGTTTTTTGCTTCTGCCCTTAGGGCACAGTTTGGGTGGCAGGACTTGCTTCCGGGGCGAGACGACCGCAGGAGGCGGTGAAGAGAGACTTTCGTTGCCAAGCGTAGAAAACTCTCTTTTACCAGGAGAAACGCTCTCTTTGATCGAAATATGTCGGTAAAGCAGGGGAGGAGGGAAGCGAGCGCTTCTCGGATGATAAAAGGGGCGAAAAATCTGAAACACCCCCTTGCGTTTGCCCTTAGGACACCGCTTACCGTGTCAAATGAACCGCCCGGAGCCTCCCCCGCGAGGGCGGTTCAATCGCATCCTCGTATGAGAGGGGAGGGTGCGCGCAAAGGAAGCGAAGGAGAAAGAGAGGAGAAAAGCATGGCTCTCAAACTAAGTCCCAAGAAGACGCTCTTGGGCGGCTGCCTGGTCGCGGCCATGGCCTTCGGCCTGATTGCTGGCTGCGCGCCGCAGCCGACGTCGTCGTCGACGACGGATCCCGCCGACGCCACGGGCACGAACGCCGAGAAAGTGATGGAGGACGTCGATAGCGTTCTCACTCCGGAGTGGGATCCGCTGGCCCCCGTCGTCAAGGAGCTTTCCGACGGCACGCTCATCCAGCGCACGCCGGACGAGAACATCAGCGCCTCGCTGGACGCCACGGCCGTTCTGCACCATCCCACAGAGAACGTGCCCGCGAACACCTACTTCACCAAGGCCGACGCCCGCGGCTGCAACGCCTGCCACGAGGATCTGGCCGCCACCATCGACAACATGCCCTACGGCCACCATCCCCTGAGCAACCCCCTGGGCCTTGAGGCCAGCGTCCAGCAGTGCCTGCAGTGCCACCGCATCGGCGGCTCCACCGTGCAGACGGTGCCCGGCGAGTTCGGCACGATGATCCACGCGCTGCACATGGGCAAGGCCGACTGCTGGAACTGCCACGACGCCTCCAACAACGGCACCGCCGCGAACGGCCAGGGCGAGTTCGACTACTCGGGCTCGATCACCGGCGACGAGCAGGGCGAGGCCACCGAGTCGAACCAGATGGTGCTGTGGGATCTCGTGAAGCACAACAAGCTGCGCGGCATCACCGACATCGACCAGGCCGACATGGGCACGGGCTTTAGCTGGGACACCGATCAGATCACCGATCCGAAGGAGCTGTTCAACGTGCCGTGGGAGACCCTCCAGGCCGACTATGACCGCCTGCAGCGCCAGCGCGACAACGTTCCGCTGGACGAGGAGATGTTCAACAGCTGGACGATCACCGTCACCGGCGACGTGGGGCAGGAAATGACCTGGACGCTGCCCGAGCTCATCGAGCAGGCTCCCTCCGAGGAGTTCGTCGCGAAGCTGAACTGCACGGTGAACCCCACCAACGGCCCCTACATCGGCCAGGTGCAGTGCAAGGGCATTCCGGTGCGCTGGCTGCTCGAGCAGGCCGGGCTTGACCCGAATGCGGCCACGGTAAGCTTCTGCACGCCCGACGGTCCCTACGGTTCCGACGCCGTGCCGGCCATCATGAACGAGAACAACATCTCGCACCTCGTGTACGAGATGGGCGGCGAGCGCCTCACCTGGGCCAACGGCTACCCGGTGATGTACGTCCGTGGTGCGGTGGCCGCCTTCACCGACGTGAAGAACGTCAGCGAGCTGCAGGTTTCCACGGGTGCCGGCTCCGGTTACGGCTCCGACTTCCGCTTCGGCATCGAGTACGCCACGCCGTCTGTGGGTATCTGCAACCTGCATGAGGGCCAGATCATCAAGACCGGCGAGACCCACCAGTTCTCCGGCTACGTGGACGCCTACAACGAGCCCGTCGTCGCCGTGGAGATCTCCATGGACCGCGGCAAGACCTGGCACCGCTTCGACGTCAACGGCGCCGATCCGAACCGCATGGTCACCTGGTACTACGACTTCACTCCCGAGGCCGACGGCGCCTACTGCATCGCCGTGCGCGGCATCTCCGAGCAGGGCCGCATCACCGAGGAGTACGTCGAGAAGATGGTCGTCGCCAAGGCCGAGATGCCGCAGCCGACCAATGGAAGCGAGGCGAGCAACTAATGAACGATACGACGAAGAAGATCGCGGGAACAGCAGGCTCGCTGGTGCTGCTCTCCTCCATGGGCATGGGCGCGGCGATGGCCTACGCCGATGAGGCTCCCGTCCCTGAGACCCCTGCGTCCGAATCGGCCATTGCCAGCGCGGTGGCCGACGTGGTGAGCTCCCCGGTGGTCGCCGGCGAGTTCGCCTACACCCAGGACGGCGTGAGCACCTTAGACCAGATCGCCCGGGCCGTGGGCGCCGCCAGCTACCTGTGCGGTGGCGCGGGCGCCGAGCTGACCGACGTGGCCGCCGAGGACTGGACCATTGCCGTCAAGGGCGCGGTGGAGCGCCCCTATATGACTACCGTGGCCGACATCCAAAACGATCCGGCGGTGCAGAAGATGCTGCTCGGCTGCTCCTGCGCGGGCAATCCCGCCGACGGCAACGCGAGCGTGGCCGCCCAGGTCACGGGCGTGTCGGTGAAGCTGATGCTCGATCGAGCCGGTATCGAGGAGGACGCCAACACCCTCGTGTTCACCTCGGCCGACGGCTACGAGGTGGCGCTGCCTCTGCGCTACGTCACCCAGCGCTACTGCCCCATTGTCTTCGATGTGAACGGAAGCCCCATCGCCGATAGCGTGGGCGGCACGAACCAGCTGTGGCTCGGCTCCACTTCCGCCCGCTACTTCGCCCGCGACATCGTGTCCATCACGGTGGAAGCTCGCGACGAGGCGCCGGCGGCTCCGGGCACGCCCGAGGCCGGCGACACCTACGCCAACCTCCCCAATATCGGCGTCGCCTTCGGGGGCGAAGTCGCCTAGGGCGACCTCGCTTTCGATGCGATCAGGCGGGGCCCCTCCCTCTTGGGCCCCGCCGCGAGAGGGCGCCTTCCGCATCCGAACCCATCCCCCTCTCGTTTGGAAGGCGCTCTTTTGAAGCGGTGCGTCCGTATCTTTCGGACGCACCGCTTTTTTGCTGCTTGACTCTGCCCTTAGGGGAGAAATCATAATGCCCGAATTCGCAGAAAAAGCGACGGCGCGGGAGAGCGAGACGGTCTTGTGGCTTGCGCCATCGGGCATACAGCGGGGGAGGAAGCTATGGAAGAAAAGGCAAACGGGGGCGGCCGGCGGCTCACCATTGGGGAAATGGCCGAGGCCAACGGCGTGAGCACGCGGCTTCTGCGCCACTATCAGGACAAGGGGCTCATCAAGCCGGCCTATGTGAATGCGGCCACGGGACACCGCTACTACGATCTTCTGCAATCCGATCGCATCGACATGATCCGCGAGCTGCAGAGCATCGACTTTTCTCTTGATGAGATTGCCGAAGTTTGCGAGATGCGCAGCTTGGACGATCTGCGCCGGCGTATTGAGGAGCATACGGTCGCCATTGAGAAGGAACAGCGCCGTTTGGAGCTGGCTCACGACATCGCCACTTCCATGGCCACCTACATCGACTTCTACGAGAATGCCGAGATCCTGGATCAGATCGTCTTCGAGCGCCGACCGCCGTGCACCATCGTCACCTTCGACATTCCCGAGGAGCTGGCCCCGCAGCGCGACCCCAAGAACAACCGGACCGAATGGGAACGGGTGATGCGCTATGTGAAGGCGGAGATGGCCGCGCGCGGGCTGCCGCTGGAGCTGTTCCGCAACATCAGCTGCGCGGTGCCGCTTGGGCACATCCTATCCGGCGATTTCCGGGCATCCTATGTGTTCGTGCGGCTGAATTCCGAGGCCGAGGAGTATGTCGAGCATGCGACCACCGTGCCCGGCGGCATCTACCTCACCTATCTCGGTCGCGAGATGTCCCGCGATACGGGCGAGGGCTACGGCGCCTATATGCTGCCGCGGTTTCTCGACTACGCCAAGGCCAAGGGGGTGGTGCCCTGCGGCGACTATTACGAGGAGATTCTCTGCCGCTGGCCGCTCGTGCTCGGCGAGGACCGCAAGCTGTTCCGCCTGAGCCTGCAGGTGCGGGCGGCATGAGAAAGATGGGAGCAATGATGGGAAGCAATCAGAAGGAAGGCGCTGCGGCGCCGATCATCGACAGAAGAGCGTTTCGGCAGATCGTGCTCATACTGCTCATGGTGGCGCTGGCTCTAAGCTTCGGGCGTTTTCTCGGCGCCTGCTCAAGCGGTGCGTCGCAGCCGGCCTCCGAGGACGCCCCCGTGGCTGCCGAAGAGGTGCAGCCGGCCGCATCGTCTGAGGCTAATGCTGCCCTTACCTTGGCGGGTATTCCCGCTGACGTGCTCATCTCCGTCGATGAGCTGCAGCGGATGCGCGAGTCGGACAACCCGCCCTTCATCGTGGATATCCGCGGGCAGAACTGGTGGATCTCGGGGCATATTCCCGAGGCGCGCAACATTCCCGCCGGAAAGCAGTTCGATATCCGCATGGACGAGATCCCCCGCGATTCGGAGGTGGTGGTCATCGTGCCGCGCAACGACGAGCGGGTGGCCGAGGTGTGGCAGACCCTTGTGGACGCCGGCTACGATGGCAATCTGCTGAAGGCGCTCGATGGCGGCATGGACGCCTGGACGGCGGCGGGCTTGGAAATCAAGGAAGAGGAGCGTCTCGGCTGCTAGCGGAGGCCGCGAAGATGGAGGAGAGCAGGATGAGCGAGCAGAAAAACCATGAGCATCCCCAAGGTATCGCCGGGCTTTCCCGGCGGCAGTTCGTCGGCACCGTGGCGGCCGGCGGCCTGTTGGCCGGAGCGGCGTGGATCGCGCCGACGGTGCAAGCGCAGGCGAACCCGGCAGGGGAGGGCGCCTTCGCCGCTCGCACCCCGGTGGTGGTGCCCGAGCCGGAAGCGGGCGCGGTGCGCAAGGCTATCGAACCCTACGCTACGCCTTCGGTCACCTACGCCGCCAAGCGCGATGCCGCGGTCAAGCGCGTGCTGGTGGTCGTGGACTATCAGGTGGATTTCGTCAGCGGCGGCGTCTTCGGCGAGATAGAGCCGGCACGAGCCATCGAGGACGCGCTTTGCGAGAAGATCCGCGCGTTCCAAGAGGCCGGCGACATCGTCATATACACCATGGACACCCACCCGGATGACGATTACGAGAACACTCGCGAGGCCACGGTGAACCCGCCCCACTGCGTGCCCGGCACGCCTGGGTGGGAGGTGTGCGGTCGCGCCCGCGAGCTGCTCACGCCCGAGACGGCCATTCTCGTCATGAAGGGCACCTACGGCTCGGTGGATTTGCCCTACGTCGTGGAGAGCATCCGCCGCCAAGGCGTGCGCGTGGAAAGTGTCGAATTGGCCGGCGTGTCCACCACGTGCCGCGTGCTGCACAACGCCATTCTGCTGTACAACTTCTTCCCGGAGCTGCCTATCATCTTGGACGAGCAGACCACGGCCTCCTATACCGACGAGCGCACGGCTCAGCAGCTGCTGGAGCTGGAATCCTGGGGCTTCACCATCCGCCGCAAGTAGCTTATCTGAGCGCGGCACTCACACTTAACGTAGGGTCAAGGGCGCGCGGGCCGCAAATGCCCGAATTGGCGCGCCCTAGGCCCTTGACTTCCCTTCGCGGTTCGGCATCATCCCTGATCTGAAGCCCATTTCGGCCCAGCACACCTCCTTCCATGACACCTTCCCGTTACTTGCTTGTTCCCTTAGGGCAATCATTAAAGTAGATGCATCCGGCACGGCCGGATCTGAGGAGGGCCTGCTTGAGAGCAGGTTTGAACAGCGAAGGATCAAGTCTCTATTGATCGAAAGGAAGGAGAGGAAACTATGAGAAAGCAGTTGCTGGCAGCTACGGTGGCTACCGGCGCGTTGGCGCTCATGCTGGCGGCCTGCGCGCCGCAGCCGGCGACCGACACCGCACCTTCAGGGGGCGGCGACGGCTCTTCGGCGAGCACCGATACGACGGAGACGACCGATCTGCAGACGAAGCCGTACTCCATCATCTCGGTGACCAACGAGAACATCCCCCAGATGTACGACCTGCTTGCGCAGCAGGCGGCCGACTGGGCCCCGGAGGTTCGCACCCTGGAGGACGGCACGCAGATTCAGCGCACGCCGGATTCCGTGGTGGACATGTTCTACTGGGACGCGCCTTCGGCCTACAACACGTTGTATCTGGACGCTGACAACCGCGGTTGCGAGTCTTGCCACGAGAACGGTCTGGCCGACTTGGTGGATAATCACATGAGCTTCCCGCACTGGAAGCTCTCCAACGGCCTGGGCACGGTGGTGAACGTGAAGGACTGCATCACCTGTCACGACGACCCCGAGTCTTCCGGCCAGCGCCCCTATGAGGGCGCCTTCGGTCAGCTCGTCCATGGCATTCACAATCGCGTGAACTTTGAGGGCGACTGCATGAGCTGCCACACTTCCGGCGCCGACGGCCAGCTGAAGGTGTGGGATTTGGAGAAGTACAACATCCTTACGGGCATCAACAAGGTAGAGAATGTCCAGGGCGACTTCAGCTTCAACCAGGATCACATCCAGGGCGACAGCCTCGGCTTCACCTATCCGTGGCCCGGCGGTGCCGAGGACTACGCGGTTGGCCCCGAGAAGGTCTTTACCGACCAGAGCTACGACGAGTGGGAGATCAACATCGCGGGTGAGGTGGACAACCCCTTCACCATCACGGTGCAAGAGCTCATCGACCAGGCACCTTCCGAGACCTTCGTCTCCTCCATGCAGTGCTTCGAGAACATCCCCACCGGCGAGCTTCTGGCCCAGGCCGAGGTGACCGGCGTGCCGCTGCGCTGGATTATCGACAAGGCCGGCGTCCATGACGGCGTGAACGCCTTCACTCCGGCATCTTCCGACGGCTCCGACCCGCAGCCCTATACCGACGAGGTCATCGACCAGACGTGGCTCGTCTACGAGGTGAACGGTGAGCCGCTGACCCGCATCGACGGCTATCCGATCCGCATTTGGATGCCCGACCACAAGGCGTCGCTCTCCCGCCGCTCCATCTCGGACATCACCTTCGAGACGCTGCCGGCCGACGAGGCCGCCGTGCCTCAACGCTGGGCCAACGAGGCCGAGCCTCAGGGCGACCTGAAGCCCAATGTGGCCTTCTGCAACATCCACGAGGGGCAGATCATCAAGGCCGGCGAGCCCTACACCTTCGAGGGCTTCGCCGAGGGCCTGAACTACAGCATCGGCGCCCTTGAGTTCTCCGCCGACGGCGGTGAGACCTGGACGCGCTACGAGACGCCCGGCACCAACGCCCGCTGCTGGACCTGGTGGAACTTCGCCTTCACGCCCGAAGAGCCCGGCGCCTACGTGCTGCAGGTGCGCGGCGAGACCACCGCGGGCGGCAAGTCCGTCATGGCCGACGAGGTCATGGTCGTCGCCAAGTAACGTTGAGTTTTTCGAACGATGTGCCGCGGCCGGCGGTGCGTGAGCTAGCCGGCCGCGTCTGAAAGAGAGGTGCGAATATGAGCACATTCAAGAAAACCGTCCTTTTGGGCACGACGTCAGTTCTGGCCCTGTCCGGCATGGCCTCCGGCGTGGCCGTGGCCGCCGTCCCCGGTGACGACGCTCCGGCAGCTCCCGCGGCAGCGGAGGCCCAGAACGCCGCTTACCACAAGACCGACATCGTGACGGTAGAAGCGGTTCCGGGCCTGTTCGAGTTCACCCAGAACGAGGTCTCGTCCAACGACGTGATTGCTTCCATCGCCAAGGCCGCCCAGTTCATGTGCAATTCCCAAGGGCATCTGGTTAAGGACGACTCCACGCTGGCCGACAACTGGGAGATTGCCTTCACCGGCAAGGTGAGCACGCCCAAGGCCTTCACCATGGAAGAAATGTCGCAATCCGACGCGGTCAAGAAGATGACCATGGCCTGCACCTGCGCGGCCAATCCCGCTGATGGGCGCGACACGGCTAACGCCGAGGTCACGGGCATTCCGGTGTCGGTCATGCTGGAGGAAGTGGGCGTGGCCGAGGGCGCGAACACCATCGTGTTCACCTCGGCCGACGGCTACCAGGTGGCGCTGCCGTTGTGGTACGTCACCGAGCGCTACTGCCCCATCGTCTTCGACATCAACGGCGAGCCCATTCCCGAGGTCATCGGCGGTTCGAACCAGTTGTGGCTCGGTGCCACGTCGGCGAACTACTTCGCCCGCGATATCGTGTCCATCGCTCTTGAAGAGCGCGAGACGCCGGCGCCGTCGCCGTCGAGCGACGAGGCCCGCGCGGCCTACCAGAACCTGCCGAACGTCGGCATTCTGCTGGGCGGTGAGATCGCCTAAGTCGTTCTGCGTAAAGCAGCCCTCCCTCATAGCCCCTCCGCTTCTCCCCGCGGAGGGGCTGTTCTGCATGACAGGGCGGCTGCAGGGCTCGGGCATGGAACCGTAGGGGACGACCTCGGTCGCCTCTCCTCAAGAGCAGTCAACTTGCCTGATGAGGGGCGACCGAGGTCGCCCCCTGCGAAAACCGACGACCGAGGTCGCTGCGGAGGGACGATGATGCCGGCGGTGCTGGCGTTAAGGAGCGTTGAAGATTATGGAAAGCAAGGGAGGATACAGCATGAAAGAAGTATTTGAAGATCGGTCGGCTCTGCGCTCGCGCGCTTTCGGGCGCCGCTCGCTTCTCGCGCTGGCCGCAGGGACGGCCCTGGCCGGCGCGGCGGTGCTGGCGAGCGGATGCGCCTCGGACGAGGGCGCGACCTCCATGGCCGCGACGGCGTCGGGAAGCGCAAAGGCGCCGACGCTGCCCGCGTCCGACCCCGACCCGGAAAGCCCCTTCGGCGTCGACCGCAACATTAACATGGAGACCATCGACCAGTATCTGGGCCTTCCCGGTGTGGCCTATCGCGATGCGCGCATGCTGCTCGATTCCGCCGAGTACGAGCAGATCGGCGGCCATGCCGATTTGGAAATGACCCTGGAGGGGTTCCGTATCGTGCCCTTCCCCTATGTGGGCACGCTACAGGAGCTGCCCGTGCCCGGCGCCTACACGGGCGACCGCCTCTTCGACGTGGAATGGAGCGAGGACGGAACGGTGGCCAGCGCGACGCCGCGCTACGAGGAGTCGATGCAGATTTTGGCGGACCTGTTCCCGAGCGACGGCCCGATCATGATCATGTGCGGTGCCGGCGGCTACGCGGGCATGACTCGTCAGCTGCTCATTGCCCTCGGCTGGGATGCGAGCCTGCTCTACAACGTCGGCGGCCAGTGGGACTACACGGGATACTACCCGGTGCAGCTGATCTCCTACGACGAGGACGGCACGGCCCATCACCTCTTCTGGCGCGCCGACTACGCCGCTATCGATTTCGACGACCTCACGCCCCTTCCCACGGCGGGACGCTAAGCGCGTGTTCTTCCGATTTCTGAAAACCGACGGGTAAATGCCAGTTCGACCCCGAAATGGTCGAGCCATTCGCCCCTCAACTGGCATTCAGGTGAGAAAACTCGAAAACGTCGCCAATGGCTTATACTATGAGCAAGCGCCAGAACGTGCCGCCATGGCATGGTGCCCGAGTGCCAAGCCACCGCAACCGAATGTCATGCCACCGCAAGGGGGAGCCTATGCCGAACATCATCGATCCTGTTACCGAGCCCTCGGTTCTTCGCGAGCCGTCCTTCGTCATGGACGACCTCGATTTCGACGCGCTGAGTTCCCCCTTGCTGCAGCTGCAGGGCAAAGTGGACAAGAACCCCCAAACGGCGGCCATCATCTTGGCCGGCGGCACGGGGGAGCGCTTCGGCAAAGAAGGCGGCAAGCAACTGGTGGAAATCGCCGGCAAGCCCATTCTCACCTGGTCGGCCGAGGCCTTCGACGCCGTGGGCGATGTGGGACTCATCGTCGTCGTATGCCCCGAGGAGCGCATGCGCGAGTATCTTTCCCGAGCCATTGACCCGTTCCCGTTCGTGACGCCGGTGGTGCTAGCGCCCTCCGGGGCCATTCGCCAGGAGTCGGCGTTCTCGGGGCTGGAGATGGTGGGCGACGAGTACGACTACGTGGTGCTTCACGACGGCGCCCGCCCGCTCGTGTCGCCGGACCTCATCGAGCACACCATCAACACGGTGAAGGGCAACTTCGACGCCGACGGGGCCATTGTGGCGCACCCGGCCGTGGACACGCTGAAGGTCGTGGAAGACGGGGTGGTGGTGGGCACCCCGGACCGGTCGGTCTTCTGGAATGCGCAGACGCCTCAGGTCTTCCGAACGGGCATCTACCGCCGCGCCCATGCGAGCGCCTTGTCCGACGGCTTTGTGGGCACCGACGACTCCTCGCTCATCGAGCGATTGGGCGGCAAGGTGCTTATCGTGGAAGGCAAGCGCGACAACATCAAGCTCACGGTGCCCGAGGACTATGTGCTCCTCGCCAGCGCCGTTCGAACCATGCTTTTGAACTCCGAGCATCGGTAACGGTTAGCGAAGAGGGCCATTTCTGCAGCAAATCGCGAGTTATAAGCGTCTGGAGCTTTCTTCGTTCGAGACATTCAAAAGCTGCGAATTTCTGACCTGGGGTTTTGCTGGGCGGAAAACCTGGAATGCGGTGAAGCGCATCGCTCAGACGCTTATAACTCGCGATTTGCTGCAGAAACGAGCCTTTTCGATGACCGAGAAGGAAATGAGAAGGGTTTTCAGAGGCGATATGCGTGATGGAAGAAGGCGGAAGGAGCCGGTATGAACGACCTGCGCAATCTTCGGACGGGGCTGGGAATGGATGTGCATGCTTTTGCTCCGGGCCGCAAGCTCATCTTGGGCGGGGTGGACATTCCGCACCATCAGGGGCTCGACGGGCACTCCGATGCCGACGTGCTGGCCCACGCTATCTCCGACGCGCTTTTGGGCGCCGTGCGCGGGGGCGACATCGGGAAGCTGTTTCCCGACACCGACCCGGCCTACAAGGATGCCGACTCGCTTAAGCTGCTCGCCGAGGTGGCTCGCTTCGTGCGCGAGCGTGGTTTCGAGATCATCGACGTGGACAGCGTCATTGCCGCCCAGGCTCCGAAGCTCTCTCCCTACCGCGAGCAGATGCGCGAGAACCTGGCCCGTGCCATGGGGCTGCCGGTGGAAAACGTCGGCGTGAAGGCCACCACCACCGAGCACTTGGGTCCCGAAGGTCGCGAAGAGGGCATCACCGCCTACGCCACCTGTCTCGTGTGCCGCATCGGGGCGTAGGGGGCGTAGGGGCCGCCTCGAATGCTGAAAATGTGGCAGCGGTAACGCCCCTTGACGCTGTCCCTAGGGCAAGCGCTACACTGACACCTTGCGTCGCGCTGGCGCAATGACTTCGCATCTGTTAGGGAGGAGCACTCATGATACCTCGCACCTATGGGCACGTGGGCGTGCCCGTGCGCTTCAAGGGGACGGCCTACGACTTCGGCCATTCCATCGCGGCCGTGGAATTCTCGCTGGACGACGGCGAGCACTGGACGCGCTACGAGACGCCGGACACCAACGACTACCAGAACCTCACCTGGACCTTCGACTACACGCCGGAGAAGGCGGGCTTCTATGTGCTGCGCGTGCGCTCGGTGAACGACGCCGGCGAGCACAGCCCTGAAAGCGCTTTCGCCGAGCTGCAGGTAGACGAGTAGAAGCCGCTCCGTCCGAAAGGGGCGGCGCCCCTCGTCTGATTGGGCGGCAGGGGCGCCGTCGGTATTCGGGATGGCGGACTTCAGGACTCGCAAGAGCGAACGCTCAACGCGCCTAGGCTTCGGAGCAGGCTACGGCGACGTTCTTTCCGCAGAACGCGATGCCATAGCAGAGAGGGGCCGGGCGCGAAGAGGGTACCGCGGCCGCATAGGCACGCGCGTCGATTTGCTCAAGGGCCCTGAGGGCTAATGACGAGAGCGGTTTCTCTGAAGATTGCTTGCGCGGAGCTCGCTTGAACTCCATGATGATGGGGCGTTTGCCTTCGGAGCAGGGCGTAAGCAGGATGTCGAAGCGGCCTTGGCCGGCCTCGCGGTTCGATAAGGGATCTTCGTAGCCTTGGATGCCCATAAGCAATCCCAGCATGAGCATATGATAGCTGTTCTCGCGGTCGAGATCGCAATAGCTTGCGCTGCGCAGAAGGATGGAGGACAGCTCTTCTTCCAGCTGGGATGCATTGCCCTGGATCACCGAGCGATGCAGGGCAGCGAGTCGCGCGGGCCCTCCCGATAGCTGCCCGTAACGCTCTACGATCTCGGTGCGGTACAGCTCGGCTATCTCCCGGTTGGGAATGCGCAGGGTGCGTGGAAGCCGCTTGTTGTTGGGCAGCTCGACATCGTTGGTAGTGAGGTATCCGACAAGGTAGAGCATGCTCCAGAGCACTTCTTCGCGCGTGCCGATGTCGGGGAACACTACGCTCAGGTCGAGCGGCGCTTCGATGGCGCCACCAGGCTGCATGAGTGCGAATAGCTGTTCGGTCGTATGCTCGTCGGCCTGTTCCAGCAAAGTTGCCAGAACCGAGTTGCTTGAGGTGTTGCCCCAGTAAACGTCAGCGGTGCAATGATCCCTGAAGTAGTTGAGCACGCTCCAGGGGTTGTACACATCGATGGCCCCGAAGCGGTAACCGTCGTACCACCGCTTCGCTTCTTTTACGCCCTCCGTGTGCCCAAGGTACTCGGCGAGGACTTCGATTTCCTTCTGGGTGAAGCCGTAGCGCTCATCGGAGGTGACGCTCATGGACGTGTTCACCGTGAGGTTGTTCAGGTCCGAGAAGATGGATTCCTTGCTGATACGCTGCACGCCGGTGAGGCAGGCGAACGCCAACGAATCGTTGCCCTTGAGGGCGCCTGTCAGCCAGCTTTTGAGGAAATCGACGGCTTCACTGTAATAGCCATGGGTATAAGCGGCCATGATGGGGGCGTTGTATTCGTCGATAAGGATAACGGTTCGCGATTTGTGATGCTTGGTGAGAAGTCGGGAGAGGGTCAGCAGCGATTGGCTCACTTCTCCTGCAGCGGCTCGTCCTTGGGCCAGGCGTGCGAACAGATCGCGTTCGAAGCTGCTGAGCGCAGCGCTTTCCTCCAGATAGCTGTGGCGCTGAAACTCGGCGGCCACGGCGCTTTCCAGGCCTTCGAGAAAGTCGATCGGGGTTGTCCTCTTCAGCCCGTTGAAAGAAAAGCGAACGACCGGGTAGGCACCGTGGTGCTCGCGATAGCGGCTGTCGTCGGTGTCCCAGATGCGCAGCCCCTCGAAAAGGGGCGTGGTGTCGACGCTGAGAGGGTCGTTGGGAAGAGGCTCTTCAAAGAAGCGCTGGAGCATGGAGAGGTTGAGCGATTTGCCGAACCGGCGCGGTCGGCAGAACAGCGTAACGGACGAGCCGCTGTCGAGGATATCGGCGATGAGGAGGGACTTGTCGATGAACACGGAGTCCTCCACAACGGTGGTGAAGTTGTCGTTGCCGACGGGGAGGATCTTGCGGCCCGATAGGTCGGAGATGCGAGTATCCCCCTTGCGGAAGATGCCGTTTTCGGATGTCGCTTCGCAATGATCCATAACCGTCGCCTTCCGAGTGGTTCCGTTGGGGCGATTATGCCAAGAGCCGGCCCGCATGGCGCGGAAGGGTCGCATGCGGCGGTGTCGTATGAGCGTGCGTCCTACCGCTGCTTTTTCCTCACGGGGACGCAGTAGCCGCTGATGGTCTCGGAGGTTTGGTTGAACAGGCGCCCGAAGCGGCAGAGGCTCTCGCAGTAGGGGTCGGCCACCACTTCCAGCGATTTGGCCTCGGCGTAGTCGAGCATGCGCTGGAAGCGCTCCTGGTCGATGGACTCGCCCGCATCGTCGAAGCCGTGGTTCACGTACATGACCAGGTGCAAGCCGGTGGGGAAGGGACGCGCCTCGGCGAAGCACTCGCCGTAGGACTCGTCCACTTCCACGAAGGCCTTCTGGGCCCAGAGGTTCTCGTCGTCCATGGCCTCCTTGGAGGCGATGTAGCCCACATCGTGGAACAGCGACAGCGGCCAATCGCGCTCGATGATGGTCTGCTTCACCTGGCGCACGACCCATTCCCACTGGTCGCTGCCTGAAAGATCCGCCGCGCCGGGCCCCAGCTCCTCCAGGGGCGGCAGAGGGAATTCCAGCCGATGCCGGAGGCTGCGGTTCTCCATGATGATCTGGTCGTAGAGCGGCGTTTCGAAGTACGCGGTGCAGTCCTTCAGCAAGTCGCGGGTCAGGCGCTCCGACAAATCGAGGGCCTGGCGCTGTTCGTGCAGTGTTTGCAGTTGGGTGGCCATGCGGTCGCGCAGAAGGGCGATGTCGCTGGCGTCCTCGATCTCCTTGATCTCGTCGAGCGACAGCCCGATGGTGCGCAGTTGGGTGATGAGGTCCAGCGTGGTGGATTGCAGGATGTCGTAGTAGCGGAAACCGGTCTCGTCGTCGATGATCTCGGGTTCCAGCAGGCCCTTCTTCTGGTAGAAGCGCAGGGTTTTCTCGGTGATGCTGTTGGCGCGCGCCATCTGCCCGCAGGTCAGGTAGCGCCGCTGCTCGGCGGTTCGAGGCATGAGCCCTCCTCCTATGCGAATGTCTTCGAGCGCGGCGCCGCAAAACGGATCCCCTACCGCAACCGCGTCCTATTGTAGCGCTTTCGAGGCGTTTGCGACAAAAAATCAACTTCGGGTCTTGCACCTGCCCTTAGGGGAGGAGGTACCGTAGGTGACGGGCCGTCCTGCGGGATGACCCTGGCTGGGCCCGCTGCTGGTCAAGGGCAAGCGGCGGCGCCTCTCCCTTTGCGTCGTCGCAACGCGGTGGGCCCGGTCGCCTCCTTTCCGCCGGGCGCCCTCGTTCCCTTCTCCCTCCCGGGCGCCCGTCGGCACCGATGCGCCATCTGCGTCGCGTCAGCGTCGCCCCTGCCGTGCCAACGCCTCCGTTTTGGGCCGCGCCAGGTCGTGCCAACGCCTCCGCCTTGGGCCGCGCCGACGCACCTAGCCCTGTTGCTCCGCGATCACCTCGGCCACGGCGTCCAGCAGCTTGCGCACGGGATCGGTGGGCTCGGGGGCGTGCAGAATGCCGAAGGGCAGCGCGTAGTCCCACGCCATCGGCTTGGCGGCGAGCAGCGGGTGCGCCTCGGCCCAGGAATCGATGCCCACGAGCAGCTCGCCGCTTTCCACGCACCGGTTCAGGATGTCCATGTTGATGAAGGGGAACTCCTCCACGTCGATGGCCGTCTCAGCGGCGCGCAGATCGTCGGCGATGGCGTCGGTCACATGGTTCCAGCCGCGTCGGATGACGAGCACCTTGCGACCGGCGAGGTCGTCCCAGGCGAGGCATTCGCGCTCGGCCAGCGGATGGCTCGTCGCGCACAGGATGCGGGCGGGCTCGCGGGAGATCTCCATGGCCGCGCAGCCCCGGTATTCCAAAAACGACTCGTCGAAGGCGCCGGCGACGACGTCGATGTCCTCGCCGAGGTTCCCCAGGATGCGCCGGGCGTTCTCGGGGGTGTTGTCGAAGGTCACCAGCTTGATGGCGGCGCCGGGGCAGCGCTTGAGCACCGCCGGCCACAGCTGGGCGAGGAAGGTGGACGGCGTCATGGGGGAGGAGCCCACGCGGATGACGTGGCGCCCGGCGGCCTCGGCCTGGCGGGCGCGGTCGGCCGCTTCCCCGCAGAACTGGATGATGTGCCGGGCGTCGTGGTACAGCGAGCGGCCGGCCTCGGTGAGCGTGAGTCCGCGGTGCGTGCGGTTGAACAGCGTGACGCCGAGGCTCGCTTCCAAAAGGTTCATCTGCTTGATGACGGCCGTGGGCGAGATGTACAAATCGACGGCGGCCTTCGAGAAGCTGCCTTTGTCGGCGACCTGGATGAACGTATCGAGTTGGTGGTTGTACATAGTGCCTCCTCGGGCTTTCGGCGTCATGCGGAAAGGTCAGAGGTCAAGGGTTAATTCATTATAAACGAGGTTCGTCATAACCCGCAGGTTCCAACAAGTTAACGGATGGAGACTTCTCTCTCGCGGCCCCGGGGGCGATTATAGGTGTCGGGCAGTCGCGCCTAATCCCCTGGGTGCGGCCATGCGGCCCCGGGTAGCCCAGAAATGCCCGGCGCCGCGCCCCCCCCCCTTCATCGTGAACCCTTGACTGCGAAAGAAGCGACCATGGAATACGTAACATTGAACAACGGCGTGAAGATGCCCCAGCTCGGCTTCGGCGTCTTCCAAATTCCCGAAGATCAGACCGAAAGCGTGGTGCGCGACGCGGTGGAGGTGGGCTATCGCTCCTTCGACACCGCCGCGTCCTACGGCAACGAGGAGGCGGTGGGGCGCGCGCTGGCCACCTGCGGCGTGCCGCGCGACGAGCTGTTCGTCACCACGAAGCTGTGGATCAGCGACGCGAGCTACGAGGGCGCTCGCCGCGGCTTCGAGCGCTCGCTCGATCGCCTCGGCCTGGACTACGTGGACCTCTATCTCATCCATCAGCCGCTTTCCGATTACTACGGCGCATGGCGCGCTATGGAGGAGCTCTACCAGCAGGGCGTAGTGCGCGCCATCGGTGTGGCGAACTTCTACCCCGATCGTCTGGCCGACCTCATCTGCTTCAACGAGGTGGTGCCGGCAGTGAACCAGGTGGAGTGCAACGTGTTCTTCCAGCAATGGGCGGCTCAGGACTTCATGGCATCGAAGGGCGTGCAGATGGAGGGCTGGGCCCCCTTCGCCGAGGGGCATCACGACCTGTTCCACAACGAGACCCTGGCCGCCATCGGGGCGAAGTACGGCAAGACGGTGGCCCAGGTGGTGCTGCGCTGGCAGCTCCAGCGCGGCATCGTGTGCATTCCGAAGTCGGTGTCGAAGGAGCGCATGGCCCAGAACTTCGATGTGTTCGACTTCTCGCTGACCGATGAGGACATGGCCGCCATCCGCGCGCTGGACACCAATGAGAGCAGCTTCTTCGACCATCGCGACCCCGCTGCCGTGGAGCGCCTCGCTTCCATGGTCCGCAACGTGTAGAGCAACGGAGAGAGAGGACTTTTCTTGAACGATTTCGAATTCCAGAACGCGACCCATGTCTACTTCGGGCGCAACGCCCTGGATGCCATTCCCGCCGAAGTGGCCGATGCCCAGACCGTCATGATCGCCTACGGCGGCGGCTCGGTGAAGCGCACCGGCGTGTACGATCGGGTGGCAGAGCCCTTGCGGGCGGCTGGTAAGACCATCGTCGACTTTGGCGGCATTATGGCGAACCCCACCTACGCCAAGGTGTGCGAGGGGGCGCGTCTGGCGCGCGAGAAGGGCGTCGACTATCTTATCGCCATCGGCGGAGGCTCGGTCATGGACTGCTCGAAGGCCATTGCGCTCGGCGCGGTGGAGGACGATATCTGGGAGAAGCACTGGGTGCGTTTCGAGCCCATCGCCGTTAAGCCGCTGCCGCTGGGCATCGTGGTCACGGCCACGGGCACGGGCTCCGAGGGTAACGGGGGCGCGGTCATCACCAACGAGGAGACGAAGGTGAAGACCGGCAAGGACTACCCGGAGCTGAACGCGCGCTTCGCCGTGATGGATCCCACGCTGACGTTCACGGTGCCGCCGACCCAGACCATTGCCGGCGCCTACGATTCCCTGAACCACATGATGGAGGAGTACTTCAGCCTGCCGGTGGGCGATGTGCTCGCCGACGATATGCTGGAAGCGGCGATGCGCTCGGTCATCCGCGATCTGCCGAAGGTGATCGAGAACCCCGAGGACTATCAGGCTCGCGCCAATCTGGAGTGGGCGAGTGCGCTGGCCGAGAACCGCGTGCTGAAGAGCGGCAAGCAGACGGCGTTCCAGTGCCATATGGTCGAGCACCAGATCGGCGCCTTCACCGACTGCGTGCACGGGCTGGGTCTGGCCGCCTTCGCGGTCAACTACTACCGGCGCATCTTCGATAAGAGCCCCGAGGCGCTCTTCCAGTTCAAGCGCTTCGCTGTGAACGTGTGGGGAATTGACCCCGCGGGCAAGAGCGATGAGGAAGCGGCCCGCGAGGGCATCGATGCGCTGGATGCGTGGACGCGCGAGATGGGCGCCTACCGCAGCCTGTCCGATCTGGGGCTTTCCGCCGGCCAGGTGGAGGAGGTAGCTGCCACTATCGCGCTTCTGCCGACGGCTCTGGCGCCTCTGACCCGCGAGGATCTGGTCGCCCTTTTGAACGAGAGCCTGTAGCGGCGAAGCGCGTCCGGCGCGGCTGCTTTTCGCACTGCGCCGGGCGTGCTTCGCCTGAGCCGCCATCGCGAAGGCCGCCCCTGCCTCCTTTCACGGCGTCGTCCGCACGCGCCGTATGGGACGACCTTCGCGATGGCGCATGCTCGCGGCCAAGCAGCCGGCTTGGCGCGCATGCTGCTCCAAAGGTGCTTTGCGGGCGCATTCCCACGAGGGAGTGCGCCTCTTTTTGAGAAGAAGGGAAGAAGAGGATGAGGGATTTCGCGTTTTACAATCCGGTGCGCGTCGTTACGGGCGAGGCGGCCCTGGAGAAGCTGACGGAGGTTTCCGCCGCCCGCACGGTGCTCTTGGTGTGCGGCGGCGCCTCGGCGCGGCTGAACGGCTCGCTGGAGCGGGTTGCCGTGGCGGTGCGCGCGAGAGGTGGTGCGGTGGTGCAGTACGGAGGCGTTACCCAGTGCACCTACGATGCCATCGTCGAGGGCGTGCGTCGCGTTCACGAGTACGGCGTCGATATGGTGGTGGGCCTCGGGGGCGCATCGGCTATGGACACCGCCAAGGCTGTGGCGTTCTGCGCCATGCATGCCGACTACGATGCGTACCTCAAGGGCGAGCTGCCCCAGCGCAACGACGAGAAGCTGCCGCTCGTGCTCATTCCCACCTATCCCTCCACGGGCTCGGAGGCCAACGGCGTGAGCGACATCATGGGCTATGCCGGTGGCATCCACGGGGTGTTCGCCGACTATGCCCTGCTGTACCCGCCCTTCACCTACTCGCTCGATGCGCGGAACACGGCTTTCTCCACCATGGTGCTCTTGGCCCAGACAGGGTATCGCTATCTCGCCGACGAGAATCCCGTCTCCCGGGGGTGCGCCGCCGCCTCGCTGCAGGCGGTGCTCGACGCCTTCGACACCTGCGTGGAGAACCCCGAGAGCTACGAGGCGCGTGCGACGTTCCTGTGGGCGAGCTTCTTGGAGACAAGCGGTCTTCTGGGACTTTCCATGGAGGGGAGGTGGACCTACAGCATCTTCTCGGCGGCGGGGCTTTTGCGTTTCACGCTCGGCACGGTGTACCGCGAGAATTTGGCCATGGTCTTTCCGCGGTGGCTCGTCTTCGCTGCGCGCCACCATCCCGAGCCGGTGCGCCGCTTCGCCGTGGAGGTGCTCGGTGTGAGCTCCGAGGGTGATACGGAGGCCGTGGTGCGCGCGGCCTACGAGCGCACGATGGGCGTGCTGCGGCGCGGGGGCCTGCCCACCACGCTGGACGCTTACGGCATCGTGCCCACCGACGAGGAGGTGGCCGTCGCTACCGAGCGCGTGAGCAGCAAGGAGTTCTCGATAGAGGAATACTGCGCCCTCGTGCGCGCCTGCGCCACCGAGGAGTTCCCGGGCTTGGAGTGAGGGCGGCTTGCGAGCAACCAAGCAGTGGTGGCTCAGATTACGGCGAGGGGCACCGACCGTTTCCGCAGTCGGCGCCCCCTCGCTTATTCGATACTCGGCTCTAAAAACCCAGGCTGTGCACCCATGCGACAATGTCGTCCTCGCTGTCGGCCACGGCATCGCGGGAGACGACGAAGTTGTCGTAGGATACAGTGGAGTCGGCGAGAATACCCTTGATCTCCTCCAGGGTGCCGGCATTGCCGCTGCCGCCATGGCTGTTGAACAGGTAGATCTGCTTTCCGGCCAGATCGGCCTGCTCCAGGAACGAGTGCATGATGGGCGGCAGCTCGGCCCACCAGATGGGATAGCCGATGAACACGGTGTCGTAGCTCGAAAGGTCGGGAATCGGCTCGGCAAGATCGGGACGGTCGCCGGCATTGATCTCGTCCTGCGCCTGGGCGATGAGGCCTGCGTGGTCGGCCGGATACGTGCGCGTGGTAAGGATGCGGAAGGTGTCGGCGCCGGTCTCGCGGGCGATAATGTCGGCCATGAACTGGTTGTTGCCGAGGATCTCGCCATCGCGCACCACAGCGCTGTTCTCCTCTTCCTCGGTGAGGTTGTCCGGGTCGGAGTTCTCGGTGGTCTCGGGGTAGGAGAAGTAGGCTACGAGCGCCTCACCTGCGTTCGATGCAGTCTCCGGTTCCGGCTCGGGCTGGGGTTCGGGTTCGGGAGCGGGCTCGGAGGCGGGCTCGGCTGTAGACTCGGGAGCGGGTTTCTCGTCGGCGGCGCTCGCGTCGGCGGCCGAACCGCTTTCGGATGCGGCCTCAGTGGCGCAGGCGGCCAGAGAACCGGCGCCGGCTATGCTCGCGCACAGGATGCCCGCTGTCTTCACGAAGCGGCGACGGGACAGGGAAGATCGTTTCATGACAACTCCTCCAGGGGGTAGTGGTTTCGGTATACTCCATCGCATTCATCGTAATGAACGGCTCGTCAACAGGGAAGTTCATCCTCGTTCATCAGTTTGAACGCCAAGGTTCACAGGCGCTTGGCGTTCTCAACTCGGTAGCGGAGCCAAAGGGCGTCTCCTCCTAGGTGTGAACCCCTGGGTTTACGCCAAGCAACTCATTGAGACTTCCGTGTTAGACGGCGGCGGGGCATTATCGAGGGCGGACCAATGCCTAGGGAAAGGATCTGCCATGTTCAATGCTGCATACACCGAGCGCGATTTCATACCTTTCAACGGCAACCCGTTCGGCCTCGTCTACGAAGGCGCGCTGACCGAGAACGTCGAAGGGCGGGTCAACATCCACGCCATTCAGTACCCTTACCGCGATTTCACGGCGGTGGCCAACGTGTACACGCCGGCTGGCTACGATGCCGGGAAGGCTTATCCTGCCGCGGTGGTCGCCCACCCCAACGGCGGCGTGAAGGAGCAGGTCGCGGGCTTGTACGCCCAGAAGCTCGCCGAGGCGGGCTACATCGCTCTGGCCTTCGATGCGGCCTACCAAGGCGAGTCGGGCGGCGAGCCTCGCTCGACCGACTGGCCGGAGAACCGTGTTGAGGATATCCACCGTGCCGCCGATATTCTGCTGCAGTATCCCGGTGTCGACCCGAAACGCGTTGGCATCCTCGGCATTTGCGGCGGTGCGGGCTACACCTTCAAGGCCGTCCAAACCGACAAGCGCTTCAAGGCCGTGGCCACGCTTTCCCTGTTCAACTCGGGCGAGGTGCGTCGCGAGGGCTTCCGCGGCAGCCAAGTCGACAGCATCCAAGAGCGTCTGTCGGCGGCAGCCGAGGCGCGCCAAGCCGAGGCCGACGGCGCTCCCGCAGCGCTGACGCCCAATATGTGCGAGACGGCCACGCCCGAGCAGGCCGATGCGATGCCCTACGATCTGTACCGTGAGGGCTATTACTACTACGGCCGCGATTGCGCGCACCCCGGCTCCACCTTCAGCTACACGGTGTCGAGTCTCATCGAGCTTGCCGCCTTCGACTCCCGTCAGGGAGCCGAGCTCATCGATGTGCCGCTGCTCATGATGATGGGGAGCCGCGCTGATACGGGCTATATGACCATTGATTGCTACGAGAAGGCGGTGAGCGCGCCTCATCGCGAGTTGTTCGAGATTCCCGGCGCCACGCACATCCAGACTTATTGGAAGCCCGAGTATGTGGCTCAGGCTGTCGATCGGCTCGTGAAGTTTTTCGGTCGGTATCTGTAAAACGCAAGCCGCCTGGGCAGAGGGCCGGCGCCCGCCGCGCGTTGCCGCGACGGGCGCCGCTGGCGGGAAGGAGAAGACGATGGAATATCGGGAGCTGGATCAGGGCCTCGCAGTGTCGGCGGTGGGGCTTGGCTGCATGGGCATGAGCCACGCCTACGGGGCGCCTGCCGACGAGCGTGCGATGCGCAACCTCATAGCGCAGGCGATCGACGAGGGGTGTACGTTCTTCGATACCGCCGAGTGCTACGGCACGCCCAACGATGCGCACCACAACGAGAGGCTCGTCGGCGCGGTGTTGGCGCCCTATCGCGACCGGGCGGTCATTGCCACGAAGTTCGGGCTCACCTTCGACCTGGACGACGGGAAGGTGAGCCACGACCTTGTGCCCGACGCGCGCCCCGAGACCATCCGCCGCTCGGTGGATGGCTCCCTTTCGCGCCTGGGCACCGACTACATCGACTTGTACTACCAGCATCGCCAGGATCCCAATGTGCCGGTGGAAGAGGTGGCCCAGGTCATGAGCGACCTCATCAAAGAGGGGAAGATACGGCATTGGGGGCTGTCGGAGGTGGGCGAGGATATCGTTCGCCGCGCCCATGCCGTCTGCCCGGTATGCGCGGTGCAGAACCGCTACTCCATGATGGCTCGCTGGTACGAGGAACTCTTCCCAACGTTGGAGGAGCTGGGCATCGGCCTTGTGGCCTTCAGCCCCCTGGCCAACGGACTGCTTTCCGGGGCCTACAAGGACGGCTCGTCCTTTGCCACCGATGGCAGCGACTATCGCGTCGTCATGCCGCAGTTCACGGCCGAGGCCATGGCCGAGAACCGCGACTTGCTCGCGCTTGTGCACGACGTGGCCGCTGTCCATGGCGCCACCCCGGCGCAGATCTCCCTGGCGTGGATGATCTGCAAGAAGCCCTGGATCGTTCCCATTCCTGGCACACGCAAGCCCGAGCGGTTGCACGAGAACTTGGGCGCGGCGGCGGTGGAGCTCACCTCCGAGGAAGTGGCCGCCATCGATGCGGCCCTGGACGCCATGGACATGTCGGCGGTTTTCGGCGGCTCTGCGGTGAAGGCGTAACGGTGCGGGGCGCGGCGGTTCCGGCAGTGCGGGAAGGCGTGGAAGCTGTGGAAGCTGTGCCGACGGTGGCGCAACGCGGTGCGGCCGTTCGGGCGGCAGCGGCGTGCGGCTACGCGATGGTGCGGTGCGGCGTCGCCGCTTTGGCGGCGGTGCTCCTGGCCGGGGCGCTCACAGGTTGCGGCTCGCCCGTGTCCGGCGGGACGCCGGCCGACGATCTCTCGCTTTCTGAGGCGGCCCAGGAGGCCGCGGTGGGGGAGTCGCCGACAGAATCGCCCGATGTCGCGCCGGCCGAAGAATCAACTCAAGAGGAGGCGCCTGCGGCGGCGGCCGCGTCGCCCAGCGCATCTCAGCAGAAAGAAGATGGTGCCGCTATGGCGGTAACAGAGAACACGACACTGACCGATCTGGCGAGCAACCCCGCCTTCGGCGGCTGGGGCCGGGCGCTTCTGCCCTGGCACGGCCAGCGGAAGGACGGGGCCACCATCGGCGGCGAGTCCTCGCTTTTGCCCTACCATTCCAACGTACAGCCCGCCCAGGCCACGAGCGCCCTGAACCGGCTCATCGACGATGCGAACGCCGGGGAGCAGGTGGCCTATCCTGTGTACGACGAGGCCGCCATCGCCGCCGACCCGGATAAGGCCGATGCGGTGCTGTTCTACTTCCGAGGCGATCCCAGCGCGCCCTTCGCCATCGTGAACCCGGGCGGCGGCTTTGCCTACGTGGGATCGCTCCACGAGAGCCTGCCCCACGCCCAGTGGCTCTCGGAGCAGGGCATCAACGCCTTCTCGCTGTCCTATCGGGAAGGCTCGGGCCAATGGGCCGTGGAAGATTTGGCCCAGGCCCTCACGTTCATTTTCGAACACGCCGACGAGCTGGGGCTATCCACTGAGGGCTACTCGCTGTGGGGCTCTTCCGCCGGCGCTCGCATGGCGGCCGCCATCGGCTCCTACGGCACGGCGGCCTTCGGCGGCGCCGACCTGCCGCGCCCGGCCGCGGTCATCATGGCCTACACGGGACAGAGCGACTACACGGCGGATGACCCGGCTACTTACGCAGTGGTCGGCGACCGTGACGGCATCGCCCCGTCCTCCATCATGGAGCAGCGCATCCGCGGCCTCCAGCGCGCCGGCGTTCCCGCCGACATCGTCGTCTTCCCGGGCCTCTCCCACGGCTTCGGCACCGGCGAAGGCACCGCCGCCCAAGGCTGGATGCAGGGAGCGTTGAACTTCTGGTTGGAGCACCGCTGAGATGATAGAGATTTATTCCGAGGAGGAACCATCGTTGCCTAGGGGTAGCGACTCTATGAGGTCGAGCATTTCCTGTCGATCGCTCACGTTCATTTTCTGGTAAATATGAGTAGTATGCGTTTTCACGGTGCTGCGAGCTATAACGAGCTTATCGGCAATGTAGGCAGCGGAGCGTCCTCGCATGGTGTACAGAAGCACTTCAGCCTCTCGCTCGCTCAAGCCGTACATTTGCACCGCCACATCAAATTGTTTCGCAAAGGTGAGCATGGAAGCCTCAGGCGCCTTGAGTGGGCCAGTTGCTTCAGTGGTGTCGTCGATGATTTGTCCGCGGTCATCCTTCGCGCTGCTCTTGAATAGAAGAGACGAGCCGACAATGATCAGGCAGAGAGCTGGAGCGAATAACAGCGCATAGGTGAGCGGAATGTTCAGGGCAGGGAGGATGATGTAGCTCAACATGACAACGAGAAGCGTGCAAAGTGGCATGATCGAGCGACAAAGACCTACCGCCCAAGCAGGGTTCACATGGGTTTTGCGCGTCGCATCAAAGATGAGAATGTAGTAGAACATGTCAAGGCAGGTGGAGGTGCCCACGAGGAGCGTAATGCCTAAGGAAGAATGCTCTAGTCCGAGTGTCATGAGGAATGTCAGCCCGATGGTGGTGACGGGAAGGATGAACCGATAGATAAGTGTAATGGGTGTGCTTTTGAGAAGAATGTTGCTGAGGGCCGTAAGGGCCAAAATGAGGAACAGTGCAAGCAGCAAGCCCGATCGGTACCGATCCACCACATTCGATGCAGACACCTCATTGGAAAGTGCATTAACGAGACAGTAGACAAGCCAGAAGGAGAATACGGCTACAACGATGCGCCACATCAAGGACTTGAAAGAGTGCTTCGAGCGTTTATCGAAGGACGAGGCGGGGATGGGAAGACGACGGTTCGCCCAGCTTGCAGCTGTGCAGCTGAGCGGAAGAAGCGTGAATACAAGAGCAGAAGAAATAGGGGTAGGCGTTGCTTCTATGACGAAATAGAGCACGAGGCTTCCCAGGAATGCCGCAAAAACGTGCAAGGCGGTTCGCGGTGGATTGAGCGTGCAGAATAGCTCGCCCCAGGTTATTACTAGCCAGCCTTGGCAGGCGCCCGACATAAGGGCGGAAAGCATAATAAGGGGCTGGCCAAAGCTCTGCAAATCCGGATACAGGACAAGCAGCAGAGCGCCCAGGCCTCCGATGGTTCCAAAAATGGCGGTGGCTCGAGGATGGCTTCCATAAGTCGTGAGCCATCGAGCGAGGAAGACCAGGGCAACCATGGTGAGGCTAGTGCCCAGCGACGACCAGAACGCGAACGAAGTGGGATTGTGGATGGAAGCCTGTGCGCCTCCGATGGCCACGGTGCCGAAACTGACGAGCCATGTGAAGGCCAAGGAGCACGAGAACCCGAAGAACGCGGGAGTGAATTCAAGAGAGGCAATGCCGAGGCGGGCGTCATCGATCTCGAAAGCCTTTCTGATTTTATCTGCGAACTTACTTTCGTTCATGAGCGTGCTCCTTCCCTCCCTCAGGGTAAATTATACGGCAAAGCCGAGGGCCGCAAGAGCGCGAGAGGCTAAGGTGACCTGCGAAAACGAGAGATCGTACTTTTTGGTGGATGGTAAAATGCCACCTTTTTCGTGGATGCGCGCGAAATTGACGAGCGCCATACTCCTCCTTGATCAGCGCGATGATCGCTGCTGGTCGGACGAAATACCGAGAAGGAGAAAGGGATGGCAAGAATGTCTCAAACAGAAACAACTCATGCTTCCATTGATCGTCGCTCATTTTTCAAAGGAGCTGGCGCTATAGGCCTTGGCGTGGCTGCCGCTGCTGCCACCGGATGTGCGCCGAGTGCGCCAACGGCTCAGGAGTCTTTGAGCCAAACGGGAAGTGCTCCTGCTGAAGAGTCTGGCGCTGAGGGCGCTGGCTATTATTCGCCCGCGACTTCGGTCAACGCCAAGGAGCCGACGGACGGTGAGGTGGCCTTCGAGGCCGAGCCGGTGGCGGCTGACCAGATCACCGAGACGCTGGATTGCGATCTGCTGGTCATAGGGGCGGGCATTGCGGGCATATGCGCTGCTGCTTCCGCCGTGCAAAACGGTCTAAGCGTCGTGTTGTTGGAAAAGACTTCCACGTACCAGATTCAGGCAGGAGAAATTGGCGCAGTGGGTGGCAAAGTGCTCGATGCGGCTGGGCTTTCCGCTGACCCGGTTGAGTACTACAACGAAGCCATGGAGCACGCCTCCTATCGCTGCGATGGCGATGTGTGGCAGGTTTACATTGACCGAAGTGGCGAGGCCATCGACTGGTTCGAGGACGAGATCGTCGCCGGTGCCTGCGGCGCATGGAACCCGTCGTCGGCGGCGGATCGCTTCGCCAACGGCATCAACTGGCGTGCTACGGTTATTGCGCCTGAGGCGGGCGTGCCCGAGGCAGTGGGCGTTGCCTTCCAATACTGCATCGACCACGGCGCCGATGTGCGCCTGGAGACGCCGGCGGTTCAGCTGGTCACGGCTTCCGACGGCAGCGTTACCGGTGCCATCGCCAAGGACAAAGACGGCAACTATATCCAGGTGAACGCGCCGGCGACCCTTCTGGCGACAGGCGGCTACTGCCACAATGTGCAGATGATGCAGGAGCGCATCCGCCCGCGCGATATGCTCTGCTACTCTTGGCTGGACGCCCGTATGGGCGATACCGGCGACGGGCACCTCATGGGGCTCGCCGTGGGCGCCGCCGAGGACGACTTCCCCCATGCCATGATGAACGACTCCTCGGGCGCGCTGAGCGGCGGGGCCTTCTCCTGCGCCGTGCTCAGCATGATGCGCGTGAACGAGCGGGGCGAGCGTTTCGTCAACGAGGATTTGGCCCTGAACTTCCTGGCCAATACCATCGCCTACCAGCCGGGTTCGCATGATTGGTGTCTGGCTGACGCCAATGTCGAGGAGATGACCCGTGTGATGCTGGGCGGCATCGAGGGCTTCGATGTGTCCGGCATGCTGGATCCGTTCATGGCCGATGCTGTGGAGTGCGCCAGCGTGGCCGAGCTCGCCTCGGTCATCGGCTGCGACGAGGCGACGCTGCAGGCAACGCTCGACCGCTATAACGAGCTGTGCGAGAAGGGCGCCGACGACGACTTCCACAAGACGGCGCGCAACATGATCAAGATTGACACGCCTCCCTTCTACGCCTTCGAAGAGGGCCCGGCGAACTTGTCGACGGTCAATGGTCTGCGAGTGAATGCCCAGTCCCAGGTTTTGAACGAGAACATGGAGCCCATTGCTGGTTTGTATGCCTCGGGCAATGTGTCTGGCTCGATGTTCAGCGACACCTATACCCATCATCTGGCCGGCGTCAGCACGGGCCGAGCCGTGACGTTCGGTTACCTGCTCGGCCGTCGCCTGGCCGGCGTCGAGTAGCAAGCAGTCATTGAAATAAGCCCTCCCCTGACGG